>Ga0307445_10000521_pt1 | contig 21078 bp, 18 predicted proteins | sample SalMarSW160330MG_FD_202147 | JGI IMG/M metagenome (GOLD analysis project Ga0307445, IMG submission 202147) | Salt marsh sediment microbial communities from the Plum Island Ecosystem LTER, Massachusetts, United States - SW1603-30 | ecosystem: Environmental > Aquatic > Marine > Intertidal zone >... | reverse complement strand
GATGGACAACAATGAAATTTTATTTATTCTCATCACGCGGACGGGCATGGTGCTCACGAAAAAAGTTCTGGTTTCGTCAAGCGTCACGCAGGACGAGCTGTATGATTTTTCAAGATATCTGACGGAAGAATTGTGCGGGTACGACATATACGAAATCAAGGATACCATATTCGAGCGGCTGCGCAAGGAGAAGGCTTCGGGTGCCAATATAGACATGGCGCTGGATATCGCCGAGCTTGCCGTTGCCCAATTTGAGGAGCCGAGGCTTCATATCGACGGGATCGAGAATCTGCTTAAGATCCCCGAGATGGTTGAAGAAGACCGGCTGAACAGCCTTCTTAATATAATTGAAGAAAAAAATATCATCCGCCGCATCATGGAGCGTACGATGGAAAAGGAGGGCATCCGCACGCTCATCGGCGAGGAAATAAAGGAAGACAAGGTCACTGGATGCAGCATGGTTTCCACCTCATACAAAATCGGCAACAAGATGGTGGGGGCCGTCGGGGTCATCGGTCCCACGAGGATGGATTACGGGAAGGTGGTTCCGCTGGTCGATTATACGGGGAGGGTGGTTTCCGAGTTGCTGACGAAGATGTCAAAGTAATAATTTTTTGGAGAGCAGGGATTCATGGACAAACACAAGGAACATCAAAAGCATCAAAAGGAGAAGCATGCACATGAAGATGCAGATAGGGCTAAGGAAAATCTGCGAATGTCCGACGAGGAACTTGAAAAGAAGATCCAGGAGACGATAACCTCTGACGAGCGCAGGAAGGAATCGCGCCGTGAATGCGACAGGATCGCAGAGGCCGACAAGAAAAAACTCTGCGCGGAAAACGAGCAGCTCAAGGCTGAGATCGCGCTCCTCAAGGACACGATGATTCGCAGGCAGGCGGATTTCGAAAATTACAAGAAGCGGGTCCTCAAGCAACATGGTGAAACGAGGATCATGACCATCAAGGATCTGGCCCACGACATCATCCTCATCAACGACGATCTCCTCAGGGCCATTGAGGCATCGGAGAAGATCGCGGGGGGGACGGCAGAGGAATCATATAAATCGTTTCGCGATGGCGTGATCATGATCTCTAAGAGGATCGAGGAGACCCTGAAGAAATATAACGTCGTCGAGATCGACTCGCTCAACCGTGAGTTCGACCCGACCTATCATGAGGCGGTTGAGATCGAGCAGAACGGGGACGTGGCCCACGACACGGTGACCAAGGTGTATAACAAAGGTTTCCGTATCGATGACCTGGTGGTGAGGAGCGCGAAGGTTAAGGTCACCAAACCGAAGAGCGAACCCGCGGCCGTGGCCGATGAGCAGGAGGAGCGCGAGGGCTCGGGAAACGGGAGGAACAAGTCATGAGCGTGGTGGGGTATCCAAAGCCGCGGGATTTCAATTTCGCGGCCGCACCGGAGATGATATTACGGAAATCAGACGATATAAATTTTGATTGATTAAGGAGATAATATAATGAGCAAAATCATAGGGATTGATCTTGGAACCACCAATTCCTGCGTCGCGGTTATGATCGGCGGTGAGCCCGTGGTGATACAGAATTCCGAAGGGCAGAGAACGACCCCGTCGATAGTCGCGTTCACCGACAAGGGAGAACGCCTCGTGGGCCAGGTGGCGAAAAATCAGATTATCACAAACCCTGAGAACACCGTGCGGTCCATCAAGCGTTTTATGGGACGGCGCTTTAATGAGGTGGCGAGCGAAATGAAGATGGTCTCATACAAGGTCGTCGACGACGGTCGCGAGGGTGTCCGGGTCAACACCATGGCAGGCGAATTCACCCCGCAGGAGATATCGGCCAGGGTTTTGCAGAAGATGAAGCAGACGGCGGAGGACTACCTCGGCGAAAAGATCACCCGCGCGGTCATAACCGTACCCGCGTATTTTAATGATGCGCAGCGCCAGGCGACCAAGGACGCCGGGCGCATTGCCGGACTCGAGGTGGAACGGATCATCAACGAGCCTACGGCCGCCGCACTGGCGTACGGGCTCGACAAGGGCAAGCGGAACGAGAAGATCGCGGTGTACGACCTCGGGGGAGGCACCTTCGATATCTCGATACTGGAGCTCGGCGACGGCGTGTTCGAAGTCAAATCGACCAACGGCAACACCCACCTGGGAGGGGATGACTTTGACCAGCGGATCATGGAGTGGCTGATGCAGGAATTCAAGAAGCAGACCGGCATCGACGTCTCCGGCGACAAGATGGCCCTCCAGCGTCTCAAGGAGGGAGCGGAGAAGGCGAAGATCGAGCTTTCCAGCAAGATGCAGACGGAAATCAACATACCCTTCCTTACCGCGGACCAGTCGGGCGCCAAGCACCTCGTCATGACCCTGACCCGCGCCAAGCTCGAGCAGCTCATAGAGGACCTCATCGAGTCGACCAAGGGGCCCTGCCGGAGCGCGCTTGAGGACGCGGGCCTTACCGCCGGTGACATCGACGAAGTCATTCTCGTCGGCGGATCCACCAGGATACCGGCCGTGCAGGAGCTGGTGAAGCAGATCTTCGCCAAGGAGCCCCACAAGGGCGTCAACCCCGACGAGGTCGTCGCGGTCGGCGCGGCCATCCAGGGAGGGGTCCTCGCCGGCGACGTCCACGACGTGCTTCTGCTCGACGTGACGCCGCTGTCGCTCGGCATCGAAACGCTGGGCGGCGTCATGACGAAGCTGATCGAGCGGAACACCACGATACCCACGAAAAAGAGCCAGATTTTTTCCACCGCTTCCGACAGTCAGCCGGCGGTGTCGATACACGTGCTCCAGGGAGAACGCGAGCTTGCGGCACAGAACCGGACCCTGGGAAGGTTCGATCTGGTGGGCATACCACCCGCGCCGCGCGGCGTGCCGCAGATCGAGGTTACCTTCGATATCGACGCCAACGGCATCGTGCACGTATCCGCCAAGGATCTGGGCACCGGCAAGGAGCAGAAGATTCGGATCGAATCGTCAAGCGGCCTGACCGAGGATGAGATCAAGAAGATGGTGAAGGAGGCCGACGAGCATTCGGCCGAGGATAAAAAGACACGCGAGCTCATTGAAGAGCGCAACAGCGCGGATTCCTTCATCTATTCCCTGGAAAAGCTGCTCCGCGAAAACGCCGACAAGGTCGATTCTTCCGAGAAGGAGAAGGTCGAATCGGAGATCGCGAATTTAAGGAAGGCGATGGAATCTGATGATGTCAATGCGATACGGGAGGCCAAATCCAAGGTCGAACAGTCATCGCATAAATTCGCCGAGCGGATGTACCAGCAGCAGGCGCCGAAGAACAACCAGGGGCCTGCAGCAGGCGATGAAAAACAGGGACAGGCAGGCAAGAGCGGCGGAGCGGAGGGAGGAGAGAAGGTATATGATGCGGATTATGAAGTCGTAGACGATGATAAAAAGTAAGTGCATACCTGCATCGAACGGATATCGGAGGCGCTATCCGGTTGGGAAGCGCGTCGTTGACAATACATGTGTTCATGTGTATATTTCAACCGATGACCTTTTCAGATACCCCGACAGCAAAAGACTGCCGGGGTATTATATGTTATAATAAATCGTGTTAAGGAAAGCAAGCTTTGGCAAAGAGAGATTACTATGAGGTTCTCGGGGTTTCAAAGAACGCCACCGAACAGGATATCAAGCAGGCCTACCGAAAGCTCGCGCTGAAGTACCACCCTGACCGTAACAAGGGAGACAAGAACGCGGAAGAAAAGTTCAAGGAGGCGACCGAAGCGTACGAGGTGCTGAGGGACCCGAAAAAGCGCGCTTCGTATGACAAGTTCGGACACGCGGGCGTTTCCGGCTTCGAAGGCTTCGGACGCACCGCCTACTCGGACTTTTCCGATATTTTCGGGGATTTCGATTTCGCTGATATCTTTGAAGGCTTTTTCGGATCCGGTTTCGGCACGCGGACGAGGACCAAGCGCTCCAGGCGCGGATCCGACATACAGTACGACCTGTCCCTTAACCTTGAGGAGGCAGCAACCGGCCAGGAGGTGCAGCTCAAGATTCCGCGAAACGAAACCTGTGAGGTGTGCGAAGGCACGGGGTCCAAGGCGGGCACGAAACCGACGGTATGTCCCCTGTGTAGCGGCTCGGGCCAGATCCGGCAGACGCAGGGATTCTTTTCCATTACGCAGACCTGCTACAAGTGCCACGGCGAGGGAAAGATCATTTCATCCCCCTGCTCCTCATGCGGCGGTACCGGCTTGAAGCTTCACAAGAGGACGATCACGGTGAAGATACCGGCGGGCGTCGAATCCGGATCCCGGCTCAAGATCAGCGGCGAAGGCGAGCAGGGACCGAACGGCGGCACCCGCGGCGATTTGTACGTGGTGATACATGTGAAAAAGCATCCCTATTTTGAACGCCACGGCAATGACATATTATCGGTGGTCGACGTGTCCTTTCCCATGGTGTGTTTGGGCGGCGAGATAGAGGTCCCGACGATCAATGGTAACAAGGCCAAGATGAAGATCCCTCCGGGAACGGAAAACGGGCAGGTCTTCAGGCTTAAGGGAAACGGGATCCCCTACCTCGGCTCCTACGGAAGGGGCGACCAGTTGGTGAAGATCAACATCAGGGTGCCCAAAAAGCTCACTCCGCGCCAGAAGGAGCTTCTTAAAGAGTTTTCTACCCTCGACGGAGAAGAAGTCGGCTCTGGAAGCAGGGAATTCTACTGATATATGGTTACCCGTCAATAATGACATGCCGCATCCGTTAGCATAATCGGCATATGCATCCTCTACACGGTAAGCTACAATACATCTTCCTGATTGGAGAAGCATGAATTTGCCCGACGCGACATGCGGGTCGAAGAGAAGAATCGTGCGGTTTTTTTAATACCCGCTTGATAAATCGGGTTTGTGTTGAAATAAATGATTTAATGAGAGAGCATTCAATAAAAAAAAGCATAAAATAAATATTGAAATCAAAGCCGGTTTTTCTTGTACGGTGCGGTTGATCTGTTTTATTAATAAGAGAGGGGCGGGTTTGACCCGCCCCTCTCTTATTAAGCTTCCTTTTTTTAAGCCCTATTCCTCATATCTGAACCAGAGGAGCGGTACAGGTACTTTGGCCAGTCTTTTTACCCTGTAATAATCCCGTGCGGTTTTTGACCACCAGTCATACGTTACCGGCGGCGTGAATTTACCGCGCCGCACCATCTGTAATGCACCCGGAACCTCGAAAACATTGGCTTTGTTGATGCCGAATACCTCGGCCGCTGATTTGTTCCCAAGTATCGGGAAGGCCTTGGGGAATGCGGCCATGATTGCTTTCACGTCGGTCGCCGTTCCCGCGGCCGCTATGGCTTTGGCCAGCGCCAGCATGCCGTTGTAGTTCAAGGCCACCTCCCAGGTCAAATGCCTCTTATAGGTATTTTTGTATTTATAAACAAGTCTCCTGGCCCCTGCCCCGGGGAAATCCGCTATGGAACCAATGCCGATCACGTTTTCAAGCTTTTTGGTGCCCCTGAGAATCCTCGCGATGGTGTCGGGACGGGCCTGATCTATGATGATAAAGCCGCCCTTGAAGCCCAGGTTGCGCGCCTGCTCGATAACCAGCGCGGTCGTAGGCGACGGACCGCCGATCAGAATCGCCTGCGGCTTGGTCTGCAGTATGGCGGTTAACGGCGCGGAGTAATCCGTTTCCCTGTAATAGTTTGCGGGCTTGTCCGCGGTGATCTTGCCGCCCTTCTTTTGCCATGTTTCCTTGAAGGCTTCCCTCCATTCATCGCCGTACGCCCCCAGGGTGACCAGCATGCCGAGCCTGCGCCATCCCATCTTCCACGCCTTGTCCGCGAACACCTGCACATATACCGTGAACGGCAGGGTGATGACCGCGGTCAGTTTATTGCCGAGTTGCGGGGCCTTGGGCGTGCTGGTGTAGGCCATCATCAAAAACTCTTCGCCCCTCTCCTGGTTGATCTTCATGATCGCGGATATGGTGGTGAATACGGGATTGAACACCGCGATCGCCTTGTTCGAGACGAACCTGCGCGCGTTGTTGACCGCCTGGGTCGGGTCCACGCGGTCGTCAAGCCGCTCCAGCTTGAAGGTGTATCGTTCTCCCTTGACCACGACTCCGCCCGCGGCGTTAAGCTCGTTTATGGCTATTTCAACGCCGTTAACACAATCCAGGCCGTACTCTGCGGCCGGACCGCTCAGGGGTGCGGTATAGCCGATGACAATATCCTTGGCCCAGCTACCGACCCCCCAGGATACTAGCAGGGCCGTAAAAAGAAAACATAAAAGCCCTCTCCAATACTTCATATCTCTTCCTCCTATGTTTGATATTTATTTTATTCCTCTGTTTAATCGAGGAAAAATATCGCCATATATCGGCCCTCGGTACGGCGTCACGGTCAGGTGCCAAGATACGCTTTTTGCACCTTTTTATTGCGCAGCAGGTCCTTGCTTGTACCGTTCAGCACTATCCTTCCGTTTTCCATGACGTAGCCGCGCTTGGTGATCATCAGCGCGATCTGGGCGTTCTGTTCGGAAAGAAAAACGGTCACGCCCATCCGGTTGACGCGTTCAATAGCTTCAGCTATGGCCTCCACAAGCTGGGGGGCAAGCCCCATGGAAGGCTCATCGAGCAGGAGCATTTCGGGATTGGACATGATCGCCCTCCCTATGGCAAGCATCTGCTGCTCCCCTCCGCTGAACGTTCCGGCCATCTGCTTGTGCCTTTCCTTCAGAATGGGAAACAATCCATATACCTGCTCAAGCGTGCTCTGTACGCCCGCGCGGTCTCTCTTGCGTTGATAGGCACCGAGCATTAAATTCTTATATACCGAGAGCTTGGGAAACAGTAGACGGTTTTCGGGGCAGAGGGAAAGGCCCCTGGCTACGATTTTATCGGCGGTCAAATGGTGTATCTCTTCTCCCTTAAACTTTATGGCGCCGGTTGAGGGGTGCAGCACGCCTGCGACCGTTTTGAACAGGGTGGTCTTGCCTGAGCCGTTTCCTCCAAGCAGGGCGACGAAATCTCCCTTGCCGATTTCCAGGGAGACACCGTGGATCGCATGGTGTCTGCCGAACATGGTGGTTACATTTTTAAGTTTAAGCATGGTGTTTTCTCCCCAAGTAGGCTTCGATGACCCTCTGATTGCTCACGATTTCCTTCGGAGTGCCTTCGGCAATCAGGCTTCCGTGATTCAGGACGACAATCCGCTGTGCGAGGCCCATGACCATCCGCATCTTGTGCTCGATAAGACAGACCGTTATGCCTGATTCATTGATCTTCTTTATCAGATTCGTGATTTCGTCCGTATCCTCATGGATGAGGCCGCCGGTTGGCTCGTCCAGGAGGATCAGTCTCGGCTCGCTGGCAAGGGCCACGCCGATTGACAGCTTCCGCTGCTCCCCGTGAGAGAGCGTGGAAACGAAATCGTTCGACCTTTTCTCAAGACCGATGAATTTCAGGACCTCCAGCACCTTCGCGGTGACCTTGTCCATGTCCCTTTTCCATCTCCCGGAATGGAAAATCGTGCTCCATAAGCCGCCGGTCGTGCGCTGCTGATATCCGATGCACAGGTTGTCGATTACCCGAAGCTGGTCGAAAAGGGTGGTGAGTTGGAATGTCCTGGCGATGCCTTTTTTGGATATGACATGAGGATTCATTCCGGTGATATCGTCACCCTTGAAGTATATCCTGCCGAACGTCGGGTTATGAATGCCGGTGATCAAGCTGAAGAGGACGGTTTTCCCGGCCCCGTTCGGGCCGATGATCGCCACGATCTCCCCCTCGTCGACCTCAAGTCGTACGTCATTGAGCACCATTGCGCCGTCGAATTTTTTATAAAGATTTTCCGCTATTAGCAGCACGATGTGCACCTCCCTTTCTGCTTGAATAAAGATACCTGAGCTTCTCGTTCAGTTTTGTTATGCCTCCCATGAACCCGGTCGGGAAAAAGATCATCACCACGATCAGCAGGATGCCGAAAATTATCATGGTGTATTCCTGCAGGGCCTGCAGGTATTCCATGAGGAGGGGAATAACGAAGGCGCCGATGATCGGGCCCGCCATGGTGGCGATCCCCCCCAGCAACAGATACGCCAGCCAGTTGAATGAATTCACTATTCCGGTCGCGCTCGGGCTGATGCTTCCGATTATGCTGGCATAAATTCCGCCCGCGAGGCCTGCAAAAAAATTGCCGACCACGAAGGAGAGCAGCTTCGTAGAGAAGGTGTTGATCCCGACCGCCTCGGCCAGGTTCTCGTTGTTGCGGACCGCCATGAAGTTCAGCCCCTTGAGCGAATAGGTCACGCGATGCATCACAAAAATGGTCAGCAGGAGAAAAAACAGCACCATGTAATATTGCGACGTCTGGTCGGCAAAGCTGATCTGGCCGACAAAGGGTATCGGAATGGAGCTGGGCTGAGGCACCCCCACTATTCCGTTATACCCCCCCGTTAAATCGATCCAGTTGCTCGCGACGAGCTCGACGATGAACCCCATACACAGGGTGGATATGGCGAAGTAGGCGCCGCGGGTCCGCAAGGCGGGTATGCCGATTATGAGGCCCGCAAGCGCCGAGATAATCGCAGCCAGGGGAAGCGCCAGCCAGAACGACATGTTGGATGTGGTGGTCAGTATCGCCACGCCGTAGGCGCCGATACCGAAGAAGGCGCCGTGCGCCAGGGAAACCTGGCCGGTGATGCCTATAATGAGATTGAGGCTCAGGGTCGCAATGGCGAACAGGCAGCTCATCATGATTAACTGGAAAAAATACTGGTTGGGGACCACAAAGGGGACGCACAGCGCAGCCGCCAGGACGAGCAGATAAAACCACTTGTTCCTGAACCATGTAAGCCATTTGACCGTCTTGGTCACTTTCTTTTTTGTCATCTCTCTTGGACCTCCTTTCCGAACAATCCTGAGGGCTTGATGGCCAGGATCAGGACGAGGGCGCCGAATGCGAATACGTCCTTATATGCCGCCGATACGTATCCTCCTCCCAGCGCCTCGATCATCCCCAGGATCAAGCCTCCGGCGATCGCACCCGGCACGCTTCCGAGTCCGCCCAGTATCACAATGACGAACGCTTTTACGTTCACCATGTCGCCCATATTGGGAGTGAGCACGAATATGGGGGCCAGCAGGCAGGCCGCTATGGAGGCCAGGGCTACGGAGATCGCGAAGGTGATCGATGAAACCCGGTTCACATTGATTCCCACGAGCTGGGCCCCTTCACGGTTCTGTGCGACCGCTTCGATTGAGCTGCCCAGGGAGGTTTTCTTTATAAAAAGCTGCAGTAAGACGATCAGCACTATACCCACACAGATGACGAGCAGGCGCTGTCCGGTCATGGTGATGCCGAACCACTCCACTACGTTCGGGTACGGGTCGGTAATGCGCTGTGCCTCAGGCCCCCATATCGCGATTGCCCCGTTCTCCAGAACGATAAGGGCTCCGAGGGCCGCAATGAATGAATTTATGTGCGACTGGTTGGCCATCGGCCGGAAGACCATTCGTTCGATGATCATGCCGACCAGTGCCATTGCGATAGCCGCGGCGAAGAGCGCCGGCCAGTATCCTAATCCCAATACGGTCATGAAGGTGAAGCAGATATACGCCCCCAGCATGTAGAGATTGCCGTGGGCGAAGTTGGGGATCTGGAGTATTCCGTAAACCAGCGTGAGCCCCAGGGCCACGATGGCATAGGTGCTCCCCAGCATGAAGCCGTTAAAGATTTGCTGCAATAAAAGATCCATGAGCCGCTATCTCCTTTTTTTGTTTGGTTGTGAACAGAAAAAGACCCCTAATAAAATTTTACCACTCCTTTTTAAGGAGTGGTAAAATTTTATTAATGTATCTTGTGTTGGTTTTTCTTAGAGGCATAATAATAGAAGTTAAACAGATCACATTTAAATTTTTTTACCGTCACTCTTCAATTTTAATCCATTTCAACGGCAGATAGCATTTGGTCATTTTTTTAACCTGATTAAATTCATATTTTGTTTTCGGCCACCAGCAAAACACTGCTGGCTTTGAAAATTTTCCACCTTTCACTATCTGTACGTAAGAAAAAGATCGTATGCCGCCGGCATCGGAAATTCCGAGCATCTCGGCAGGGAATTTATTACCGAGCATCGGGAAGACCTTGGAGAAAGCGGCCCTGATCGCAAAAACATTATCCGCCGAGCCTGCGGCTTTAATGGCCCTGGCAAGTGCATGCATTCCGTTATAATTCTGGACCGTTCCCAGGGTCGCAGCCAATTTGTAAACCCTATTGTACCTTCTGTGGAAAGAATGGGCTGCGGTGAAGGGAAGGCTGTCCACCGCTCCCTGGCCGATTACGTTTTCCATCAACCTGGTGCCTTTGAGTATTTTCTTAACATAATCCGCCCGTGCCTGCTCAATGAGAATGAAGCCGCTCTTGTAGTCCATGGCGCGGGCCTGCTCGATTACCAGGGCTGTGGGGGCGGATGGACCGCCGATAACCATAAGCTGGGGTTTGGTGGCCATGATGGCGGTAAGCTGGGAGGAAAAATCCGTTTCCTTATAGTAATTCGCAGGCTTGTCCGTCGTAAGCGTGCCTCCAATTTTTTCCCAGTAGTCTTTAAATGTCTTTCTCCATTGATCACCATACGCACCCAGGGTGATCAGCATGGCCGCCCTGCGCCAGCCCTGCTTCCAGGCCAGGTCGGAAAAGGCGTGTACATATACGGTGAAGGGGGGAGGGATCGCCACCATCAGTTTGTTGTTCATGTGCGTGAGTTTGGGTGTGCTGGTATAGGCCATGACCAGGAATTCATTCCCCTTTTCTTCGTTTATGTTCATTATGGGGGCGATACACGTAAACACCGGGCTGAATACGGCAATTGCATTATTTTGATTGCGAAACCTTCGTGCGTTATTGACCGCCTGGGTGGGATCTGTCCGGTCATCCATGTTGATAAGCTTAAAGAAGTACCTCTCGCCTTTGATCCTGATACCTCCGGCTGCATTCAGTTCTTTGACGGCCATGTCTATCCCATTAAGATTTTCCTGTCCGTATTCGGCTGCGGGACCGCTCAATGGTCCGGTATAGCCGATGACGATCTCTTTGGCCATGATCCCGGCGCTCCAGGAAATCATCAAGAACATGACCGCCACACCAACGGGTCTTAGTAAATTTTTCATATTTTCCTCCAGTTTGTTTATTTTTTGTGAACATGGAAAAAATCATACCGCATCAAGAAGAAAAACAAGAGTCTATTCGTCATATCAAAATCTAAAAAATTATTTGTTCATTATTTCACACGCGTTGAAACTAATAAATTCTGCAAATGGAGTCAACGTACAATGCGAGCTTTGATGTGGAGCTATGCCAATGCTAAAAAAATGGGCTGGCTCAGGTACATAACCCCTGGATCAACATTCAATCTTGAATTTATCAATCTGGATTTTTATCTCGGACGAGAGCTCGCCGATCTCCCGCGACGTCTTCAGAATGACGTCGGCGTAATTGACGAGCTCCTGCGAGCCGAGATTGACCTTTTCTACGGTGGAGGACATTTCCTTGTTCGTGGCCATCTGCTCTTTTGTCGACAGGGAAACCTCATTCGATATTTTTTTAATATTTTCCGTGTTCACCCTTGTTTCGGAGGCGGCGTCCGCCAGGATCTTCAGGGTTTCTGAAAATTTCGATATGGCCGCCAGCATGGATTCGATCGATTTGATTATTTTCTCGAACGCCTCGGCGGTCCTGTTGACGATCACGGTGCTCGTGTCCACCTGTTCGTTGCCTTCGCTCACGAGCTGCGTTATGTTTTTTGCGCTGCGAGCGGTTTCATCGGCGAGCTTCGATATCTCGTCGGCCACGACGGCGAACCCTCTGCCGTGCTCTCCGGCCCTGGCCGCCTCGATGGCCGCATTCAAGGAAAGCAGGTTGACCTGCTCGGAGATATCGGAAATGATCTTTATGATGTCGGCGATTTTTGAGGTGCTGCTTTTAATGTTCTGCATCTCGGAAACCATCTTGGTGAGCTCCTGCTCGCCTATGCGCGCGTTCTCCGCCGTGGAGAGCATAAGGCTGTTCACCGTGATGGCCTCCTTTGAAGAGACCTGGGCGTCCAACGCCATTTTTTCGATCTTCGCGGCGTTCTGGTCAACATTCTGATACTGCACCTCTGACCTGTTTGCGATCTGATCCATTGAGGCGAGCGTTTCCTCAAGGGCTGCGGACGCCTCCTCCATGGCCGCGGCCTGGTCCTGAGACATCCTGGACATCTTGTTGCTTATCTGCGCCATCTCCTCGGATGAGGTGGTGAGCTTCCCGATTTGGGAGGAGAGCACGCGTATGATATCGCGCTGCGTGGTCACGATGTCGGCCATCGCGGAGGTCATGATCCCTATCTCGTCGTCGCCCATGTCCTTCACATTAACGGTGAGGTCGCCGCAGCTTATGCTCTTGGCGATTTCCTTCGCCTCATTGATGCGGTTGGTGATCATGCTTGCGATCAGCTTGTACAGTGAGAGTGAGAGTATGAGACCGATGAGGATGATCAGGAAGATCGAGGTGATCGTCATCCACTTCAGCGGCTGGCCGATGAAATCGCTGTAGTAGCCTCCTGCGGCGATAATCCAGTCAAAGGGCGCGTAGTATTTGTAGACTACTAACTTTTCCTTGCCCTTCCAGTCGTATTTGATTATGCCGTTTTTTTTCTTGATGATCTCCTGAATGAAGGGGTATTTGCTTAAATTTTTCCCCTCGTCGGTGGGATGGACTATCGCATCGCCTTTTGAATTGATGATAAACGCATACCCGTGCTCGAGTATCTTGATTTTGTTGATCCGGTATCTCAGATCGTTGAAGCGCGATTCAAGATCCGGGTCAAGGGTGCCTATCCCCTCGAGATAGTCCTTGAATTTATACCATCCCCCTCCCGTTCTGCTGAAGTGAAGGTCCATGGTATCGAAAATGGTTTCGACGGTCGTGTTCAGGTCCTGGATAACGATTTTTTCTATATAGTGCCTTACAAGCAGGAAATTCGCTATGAAGAAGATGATGAGCGCAAGCCCCGCGGATATGAAAAAAATCGCCAGTATCTTGACCACGATCTTTTTTTTTAAGGATTTAATGTATTCGCGTAAATTCATCTTTCCGCTCTACCGTGTCGTCATTATGCACGATTGACGGTAACATGTGCCGCATTGATAATTTATTAGAGATTATATATTTGATTGCATTTTGGATCAGGTATGCATGTTTTGTAAAGTACTATTTTTTTGGGCAAGTATTTTTCAAATAATCTTTGACTTTCTTTAAAAAAATGAACTTGCTTGATCAATGTAATAATGCTCGGCATTCCATGTGATATGCGGGAAAAAATACACGGGGATCAACCTGTCCGTAAAACGGCACGCCTATATTGAGGCAGGTAGATATTTAACTATTGACGTGCATCCTGCCGGTTTCAACATGTCGTATTGCCTTCTATGAAGAAGGCGAGCAGTATGTCGTTTATGCTTTATCGCGTCTCGCGAAAACCCTGTCCCCAGCTCCGGGGATTTGAGCGCAAAGCATTATGCGGAAAAATACTCCGCAGCTTACCGCGTGTGTATTTTATAATGCTGCCGCGCCGCTGAAGCGGTCGACGGCCTCGAATATAATTGAATAAATGAGTTAATCAAGGAAGATATCTATGATACGGAACGACATCGAGACGCTCCTGCGGGGCACCGAGGAGGTTCTTCCGCTGGATGAATTCAGGGAAAAGCTCGAGCGCTCCGAGCGGGAGCAGAAGCCCCTCATCATCAAGGCGGGGTTCGATCCCACCGCTCCGGACATCCACCTGGGCCATACCGTTCTTTTAAGGAAGATGAGGCATTTTCAGGAAATGGGGCACACGGTGGTCTTTCTGATCGGTGACTTCACCGGCATGATAGGAGATCCGTCCGGGACTTCGGAGGCCCGGCGCCGCCTCACCCGGGACGAGGTGATGGCGAACGCGGAGACATACAAGCGCCAGGTGTTCAGGATCCTTGACCCTCAAACAACGGTCATCGAGTTCAATTCCTCATGGTGCGGTCCCATGACCTTCGCCGACGTGCTTGAGCTCACATCGAAGTACAACGTCGCCAGGATGCTCGAACGTGACGATTTTTCGAACCGTTACAGGTCGGGGAAGCCGATTTCCATACTCGAATTCATGTATCCCCTGGTGCAGGGATACGATTCCGTGGTCCTCAAGGCCGACGTGGAGCTGGGAGGGACTGACCAGAAATTCAACCTGCTGGTGGGCCGTGATTTGCAGCGCGAGTACGGGCAGGAATCCCAGGTCATAATGACCGTGCCGCTCCTGGTGGGCCTCGACGGTATTCAAAAGATGAGCAAATCGCTGCACAATTACATCGGCATCGAAGAGCCGCCCCGGGAGATTTTCGGCAAGGTGATGTCGATCTCTGATGATCTTATGTTTTTCTATTTCGAGCTGGTCACCGATGTCCCCCGCGAAGAGATCGACGGGTACCGGGAGGGGATCCGCACGGGCGCCGTCCATCCCCGGAAGGTGAAGGTGAGGCTGGCGAAAAGCATTTGCGCGCAGTTTTATGACGAGGAGACCTCGGAAAAGGCTGCTGCTGAGTTCGACCGCATCTTCGTCGAAAAGGAGCTTCCCGATGAGGTGGGGGAATATCGAATACCCGACAGCGAGAAGCATAAGGGAACGATCTGGATCGTGAGGCTTATCGTGCTCGCGGGCCTGGCCTCGACGAACGGCGAGGCGCGGAGGCTTGTGCGCGGGGGCGGGGTCTATTTTGAAGGAGAGAAGATCGTCCGCGAAGATTTTGAATTGACTTTTCCCATTAATGGTATACTCAAAGTCGGCAAGCGGAAATTTGCTAGGATCACAGGATAAAAGTGTAACCCTCCGGGTGAATTCATGTCAAATTCTGATAGTGATGACATTAAGGTTATTGATAAAGTCCTGGCGGGCGATGTTAATGCCTTTGCGAAAATAATAGAAAAGTACAAGGACAAGACATTTAACTATGTTTATTCGCAGATAAATGATTATGATGAGGCGCTGGATATCACGCAGGAAATATTCATAATGACCATCGAGGCGCTGCGATCTTTCCGAAGAGAGTCGAAGTTTTCAACATGGTTTTACAGCATCATGGTCAATTACTGCAAGAATTACCGGAAGAAGAACAGCAGGTACAATGTAATTCCGATAAACAACACCAGGGAGGACGGGGCATACGAGCTGCAGATTCCTGATTTGCGGGAGAACCCGGAACAGGAGGTCATAAGAAAGGATTCCCTCAGGATTATCAAAGAGGAGATCAACAGCCTGCCTGATGATTATAGGGAAATACTCCTCCTGAGGGACATCGAGGGGTTGTCATACAACGAGATCGCCGAGATTCTGGACATATCATTACCGAATGTAAAAGTGAGAATACACCGAGGCAGGGAGTTTTTAAAAAACAGATTACTTGAAAGGGGATTATTATGAACACCGCTCATGTTCCATTTCAAAGCATGTCTGACCTGTATGATAATGATATCTGCACCGAGGATGAACGGGAAGCAATCCGCGCCCACTTCAACGCATGCTTGGAATGCTCAACCGACTACGTGAGGCTTGAAAGAACGTTGCAGATGGTGAAGGAATGCGCCTGCTCCTGCTGTCCGCCGGAATCCCTGCCGATGCAGATCATGCGGAAAATCAGGTTGAGGAGACGAAGGAAGCTGCTTGCGAAATCCATTCCCGCCATGGCCGCATCTGTTTTGATCATCGCCGGTATCGGTTATTTTAATACCGGAGTCGTACCGCCCAGCCGTCAATCGGTCGCAATCGATTCCAACATAATCGGATTGTTGAGCGATACGGAGCATGTGATCGATATAATCAGAAAGCACAACGCAACCATATCCGATGTCACCGACAGCTATATTGAGGGCACCGTGCCGCTCGCCTCATTTAAAAGCCTTCGCCGCGACCTCGGCTTTCACAAGGTCGCATACGTACTCGTGGAGGAATCCAATCAGGGAGTCCGGGACTGGGGAAGCGCGGTTGAAGAGGTGGGCGCCGACGATGTGAACTATCGGATTCAGGGCGTCCCTGACACGAGCGTACCCAAGAGATATATCAGGTTCAGGGTCTACAGGTAATCCCCCCAGCCCCCTGTGCTCATGTTTTCGTTTCCCCTTCGCGATTCTCAGCGCCCCGAACGTCAAATCCACCCGTTGTTCCTGTTTTAATATAATCCCGCGAGCTTGTGATCAATCCTCCGCAGACACCCTGAGAGCTGTACAGCGAGGAATGGTGGCTCGTTTCATCGTAATCCGCCTGCGCGTCCTCGATGTGTATGGTCACATATCCGCGGTCGGATGCGTCACGAGCGGTCGACTCGACGCACTGGCTGGTCGATAGCCCCGTCATCACGAGCACGGATATTTCTTTTTTTCCCAGAAGCTTGTCAAAACCGGTACGGGTGAACGGGCTGAAGGTCGTTTTATCGATGATATGCTCGGAGTATTGCGGTTCTATCTCGTCGATGATGCCAGCCCACGGATCATCGGCGAGCGGGTACACGTCGTCGAACCCCGCCCGCTTTCCCTTGAGGTACGTTTCCCGGAAGAAGGGGTGAAGGTCGTTCCTGACAGGGTCCCTCCCGCAGAGGCGCAGAAACAGGACAGTCAGGCCGTGTTTCCTGAAATGGCCGAGAAGCAGCCTGATGTTGGGAATGACGACGGTCTCGCAGCGGCGTACGATGTAATCGAGGCAGCCGGGCTGCAGGGCGTTGAAATATCTCCAGTATGAAGAATCCTTTCTGAGATAATAATTCTGCATATCCACGATGACCAGGGCAGGCACGCCCCCGTTCAATTTCCGTGAAAAGGCGGGAACGCTATTTTTTCGTGAGATGAAGTAAGGTCTTTTTGAACTCATTGTAAAATTCCTGGAACTCGTCGCCCGCCCTGAGCGGCCTGAATGCCGGCCGGTTTCCCTTCCTGAATTCCCGCAGGTAGCCGGTCATGACCCGGATGGGGCCGGAGATATTGTGGGAGAAAAATATGAATTGAGAGAAAATGAGGAGCGCCTGCACCACGGTAAGGGCGGCGAGTATATACATGACGACAAGGTTGTTTGTTTTGATCAGTTCGTGGTAATCGTGGACCCTGCTGACGAGCGTGAGGTTCTTTTGAAAGGTCTTATCGGCTTTTTGCACCAGCGTGTTGTGCGGGTTCTGAAGCGCAGGCACGGCCATGAAAATCTCCAGCATCGAGTCCTGGGCGCCGATGACCGCGTTGATGTTTTTGTTGCTTTCGTCGATAAGGCCGTTCGTGTTTCCCGCAACATACAGCAGCACCAGACAAATGGCAATGGTGGTAATCAGGGGCAATATGATCGCGCGCAAAGACACCCTTGTCTGAAATTTTTTGTCGAGGACGTATTTTTTTCTTGTAATTTTCATAAAATCCCTTGTTATATTTTTGAAATGCCGTCCGCATAAAGCATGGCATCGAATTATTCAATTAGTTATTCATGAGGGGGGCTACGCGCCCCTTGCCCGGAAACTATGAAAATACATGATACTGTATTTTCGTGTTAGTCAATTCTTTTTAATACGATGAAGTGATTTTATGGACGAGATCAGTGTTTTCATATCTTTGGCCGCAAGCGCGTTAATCGTTTTCACCGTTATTTTCGTCCTGGTTAAAAACTGGCGCGACAGGGTCATGCGCTATTATGCGTTGTATTCGACCTGCGCCCTGGGTATCCTTTTTACGATGTTTTTGATTTACACGTTTCCCTCCTCCTTCGATCTGACCCAGCTCAACAGGATCACGCAGGCCTCGACCCTGATGACCTTCGCGGCATTTTTCGCCCTGTCGTTCGTATTTCCAAAAACTGGAAAAGGAATTCCCTTCTGGGTCCTTCTGCTCATCATGCTGCCTGCCATTATCCTGGGAACGTTCATTATCGTAACCGATTTCACCGTGACCAGGGTGTATTTCAAGGCCGGCGAATTAATGAGGGATTACAACCGCCGCACCTCCGGGTATTCAATTTACGCCGTAATCACCTTCGGATATTTACTTTCCGCAATAGGCAATTTCATACGGAAATATATCAAAACCAAGGTGACGATTTACCGGCTTCAGATGCGCTACGTCTTCCTTGGTCAAGGCGCTTCATCCTTTGTTTCCGCTTTTGTTGCCGTCATTCTGCCGCTTGTTTTCAATTACACCGGCCTCTACGTCATCGGCCCTTCGTTATCGGTTTTTTTTGCCTCCGGTTTTTTGTTCTATTCGATAATCGCGTATAACCTTTCGGATATAACCACGGTCATCCATAAAACCTTCGTATACCTGGTCATTTCAATGATCATATCGATCCCCATATTCGGTCTCGTATGGGCGTATAACAACGGCTTCTGGGTATTCGGAGATATGCCCTATTACCTCATCGCCGCGGCCGTGGTCGCGGTGTTCATACTCGTCTCGGTCTACATACAGCCGGCCATAGACCGGTTGTTCAAGAGAAGACAATATGCGTTCGGCTCGATCGTCGACGAGTTCATAATGGAAAACGACACGGTCAGGGAACTCCCTGACATCGTCAAGAGAACGGTCGACCTTCTTCATGAGAGCCTCTCACTCAGGCACGCCTTCTTCATTCTGCTCAATGATCAGACCAGGAAATACGAGCTCTACTATTACAAGGGGAAGCAGGACCAGTTTCAGGTTCCACCGATAGAGAGAAACGCCTCGGTGATCCGCTGGTTCGTCAGAAACCAGGAGATTCTGCAGCTTTCGAGGGTCTACATGGACGAGAAGTCATTTAAGGAGATACAGGCGGACATCGCCGAGTTTTTCAATGCCAACGGCATACAGGTGGTGCTTCCCATCTATCATGAGCGGAGGCTTATCGGGCTTCTCTGCCTCGGGATCAAGGAAACCCTCGCCGGATATCATTCGGACGAGATAAACAAACTGAAATATTTCTCAACCAAGTGCAATGACTTCATCTCCTCCGCATTGACCTATCAGAAAGCCGTAAAGGAACAGCTCGTGGCGCGCACCGTGGAAGCCTCCTCCACGATTCTGAAAAACGCAATACCTCAATTCTTGCCGAACATCAGCTCGGTCCGGTTCGGGGCGTATGTCCTGCCCAAATACAGGGAAGGAAGCGATTATTTTGATTTTATCAGGCCCGGCAATCAGGGGGTGGGGATAATCACCACCGACATATCGGGCATAGGGGTGAACAGCGCGCTGTACGCGGTGCTTCTCCGCTCTGCCGTCCAGTCAAGCATCGACCAGGCTCCGTCGACCTCCTCCATGATGCTGAACCTCAACAGTGTGCTATACGGCTATTCGGGCGGCAGGGGAGGTCTTGTGACCGCTTTTTATCTGTACTATGACATTAAATCCATGAGGCTTATGTATACCAACGCTGGATATCCTCCCCTTGAGATTTTCAGGTTACAAAGGAACAGTTTCGATTCACTTGACACCGAGGGACCGCCCCTGGGACTGAGCGATGAGCCCTCATACGGGATCGCCAGGACTGATCTCGGACACGGCGACATCGGTGTGCTTTATTCAAAGACCATAACGGGCTCCCGTAACCAGAAGGGTGACGAATTCGGCCTTCCCAGGCTCAGAAATATCGTGATGAAATTCAGGACCCGAACCGCCTCCGACATAGCCACCCAGATTAAAAGCTCGTTTGAGACATTTATGGGGGTCTCGTCACCCGCCTCTGACGTCGTGGTCATCATATTCAAGATCGTATGAAAAATTTCCCCTCTATCTCGCTGATGAACTCATCTCGATTTGGATTACAATTATGTTGAAGTGGCTAACGTTGTTTAAATTTTATTGATTCAATTGATCTGATAACATCAGATTTCGAATGCGTAATGTGCAATAATTTCAAGAATTATTTCCTAAACTCATTATAACTCCTCAGGAATAATAATGAAACCGCCGATTCACGCCGATAAACGCAGATTTATTTATCGTGTATGATGTTTGATTCATCTTAGGCTTTTTAAAATTAATAATAAACAAACTTTTAGCTTTGTTGCCTTGAGACAATTAAGGCATTGAACGATATGCACCGCTACCAATAATTCTTCAATTCATACAATCTGTAATTTTATCCAATTCTGATCTGCGTTTATCTGCATCCATCGGCGGTTACCGTTACTCTTTTCAATATCAATGGCCGAGTGGTTAATTTAACTAAATTATTTTAGTAAATTATTTCTGAATAATTTCAATATTTTTCGGCAAATTCTACAATATACTAATAAAATCTTGACGTTCTCATTAAATTTGGATACAATATAGTCATTGATATTATCTGTATATAAAAGCTTGGGGGTTGGAAGCGATGAAGGATAAAGTAAGCGCGGCAAATCATGCTTACATCGGTGAGATGGGGGATGATGTGTTTTTGGCGAATTCTATTTTCGGTGAGAAGTATTGCACAGAGCTCAGGGAGATTGATAAGCATGAAATCATCGTTACAATATGCGAGATCCTCGGCCCGAATCCATCCAATCTGCATCTTGCAGAAGAAATATTCGATAAGCTGAAGTTTGAAATATCGCGGTATGTGATACATCATGAGTACTGCAGATGCAACGGCGTTCGCTCGGAGCTTCTTTTATGGTTTGACAGTAAAATTAATCCGGACAATGCCCAAAGGCTTTCGAATTTCATTAAAAAATATTTAAAATAATTTTTTAACGCGCCAAAATCCATATAGAGGCGGGTTTACACCCGTCTCTATATTTTTGATTGATAAAGTATAAAATTGGGAAAAAGACGGATTCTCATCCATGCATGCTGCGCTCCCTGCTATAGCCACGTGCATGAGCTCTTTTCAGATACTCATTCGGTGACGGCTTTTTATTTTAACCCAAATATCGCGCCGCGAGACGAGTATGACAAAAGGCTCTCGGAGTTGGAACGGTTCGCGTTGTTAAAGCGGTCTTCACTGGAAATCGGAGCGTATGATGCCGGAGACTGGTCGCGGCGTGTCTCGCCCTACCCGTTCTGCGGCGAAAAGTCGGAGCGGTGCGGTGAATGCTATCGCGTCAGACTTGAG
>Ga0307445_10000520_pt1 | contig 21089 bp, 24 predicted proteins | sample SalMarSW160330MG_FD_202147 | JGI IMG/M metagenome (GOLD analysis project Ga0307445, IMG submission 202147) | Salt marsh sediment microbial communities from the Plum Island Ecosystem LTER, Massachusetts, United States - SW1603-30 | ecosystem: Environmental > Aquatic > Marine > Intertidal zone >... | reverse complement strand
CCGAAGGACTCGAAGCCGTTTCAGAGATATTCAGACGATTGGGTGAAGATGATGCAAAGGCAATGAGAGATCGTCTCGGATTTGGTGATACATTGAAGGATGCCCATGATGCTTGGATGGTAATAGGCCATGTGATGGGATCTAAGATGAAAGCTGAGTGGGTTTCTGAGAATAGGGTTGAGTTTCATCACCTCTATTGCCCTCAATATGAGGCATTCAAAGAACGAGGAAAATTATATTGTGATTCGGTATGTCTTCCGTATGTTAGTGCAGTTGGTACCATCGGAAAAGGTGTAGAGACTGATGTTGTAAAGGCTGCAGATGAAGATGGGCCTTGTATAAAGGGATTATCAACAAAATAGAAATCTGCGTGGAAATATTGTGTTCAGAACAGCTGAGTTTTAAAGTAAGCGACTCGAAACTCTCAGGGATACTAGAAAGACCAAGTATTGAAACAACATTGGTTATCTTGGTATTGCATCCGCATCCTCTGTACGGTGGGGATATGTACAATCCAGTTGTCCAGTCTCTAGTCGATACTTTCCTTGATGCTGGTTATGCAACATTCAGATTCGATTTCAGAGGAACTACTAGACGGTCTGACTTTGTTGGAATTTCTGGTGCAGTTGATGATACAATTGCTGCATCCAAGATGTTGAATATTCGTGGGTTAGAATTGGCAGGAATTGCCGGGTATTCGTTTGGTGGATCTACAGCATTGCGGTTTAGCTCGACTAACAAAGTTGAGTTTGTAGTTTCTGTCAGTTCTTCGCTGGCTCTCTATCAGGAAGGTGGATTTCAGATAAATCAGCTTTCTAGAATTGCGTGTCCAGTTCTTATGTTTCACGGAATTTCAGACTTAACAGTGCCTTTTGAGAATATGACAAAGATATCATCACTAATTCATAGTGATGTAAAATGCATCTCATTGGAAAATGAAGGACACTTCTATCATCACTCACTCCACCAGGTCCACACAGAAGTAAAAAAGTTCGTTGAAAACTTGAAATCTACACAAGATACTCACGGGTAATTTTAAGTAGCATCTTCTAGATGAAAGCTTGGTGACTCTTGGTGCTTAAAGCTCTAGTGTTCGATATGGATGGTACGATTACTAAACTTTCGTTACCACTTGAGGCAATGCGACAAGACACTAAAGATTACTTCATTTCTAAGGGGTTACCTCCTGAGATTCTGGAGCCTGCTGATGGCATTTCAAGTTCAACAGCTAAGGCAAAAGAATACTTTCTATCACATGATTGCTCATTGGATAAATGGAACAAGATGGACCAGGAAGTAGATATCATTCTCAGTAAGCATGAAGGGTTTGCAGCATCAACCGCAGAGCCTCTTCTAGGCACACTAACAGTTGTAGAAAAAATTCGAGCTCATGGTTTTCTCACAGCTATTCTTACGAATAATGGCCGTACCTCAGTTGATCAGATAATGGCGCAAATTCCGCTTGCCAAATACTTTCAAATCATTCAGACACGACACGAATCTCCAAAACCCAAACCGTATCCTGATGGTCTCTTAAAGATCATCGATGACCTAGGTGTTGATTTAGAGGAGGCTGTGTACGTTGGTGATGCATTGATTGATGGCGCAGCGGCAAAACGAGCGGGCATTGAATTCTGGGGTGTAACCACTGGAGAAACTTCTGCTGATGCATTAATGGACGCCGGAGCGGCTCTCGTATTCAAAGATCTTGATGGGGTTCTTGAAGAAGCTGTCGCAAGAAAGTCGAATTGAGATAGACATCATTTGGCCATTTGTTAAGTATGCATTTTCGTTACTGGCTTGTTGTAAAATTGCAATCTAGTAAGTCTATTCGTGTTTCAGTGATTTTTCCTAACATTAAAATAATTGAAGCTGATTGGGTCCGAAACCCAGCTGGAACTAAGTCTTAGATAATCAAATAGCTGTCTCATAACGAAATGAAGGTTATATACTGATTCGCGAATATGTTCACTGTGACAGGCAGTATCTCTAACGATGGCAGCGGTACACCAACAATAGATACTTCAAGTTCTATTGATGATGTATTATCAGCCAAGAGATTAGATCGATACGACAGCACGCTTGAGGTTAAAGACCAAATGTCGATAGATGAAGGCACATACCTGGTACTACGTTCTGCATCAGGAGCTTTTACCTGCAGATATCCCCCCGTGCCCAAGATCTGGAATTCTGTTGACCGGCCTCATGTTGCTCTACTTATACCTGATATGAATGGGATTTTCCCAGTATTCCTCTCTCGACCTGAAAAGGAAGGGACAAATCCACCTGAGAAACTAGAAACCACTGATTTGACTACTCTTCCAACCAAATCAATCATTGAGATTCGTCACAGCAATGCACACTATGCTTACTATCGTCGTGATAATGGGTCATGGACGAAAGTTGCTGAGGCAAGTGACCCCTTTATTGTGGAAGTCTTCTCACATGGCTATGCACCTATTGTCATGAACATGATTCCTGCAATCTAATCTAGGGGGAAAACTCTCGGACAACTGCCCGAGTTTGATTTGTTTTCGAGACTATCGTTTATTCTACATCACTACCACGAGAATAATGACTCCTCTTGCACCGACACCTACAATAAGTATCAACGCGGTTTGAACTTCTAAAATTATAGTCATTTTTTGTAGTAATTGTATCCGCGATGCGACATTTGCTTAAATATGTACGATAGTATTATTGAACAAGGGCCAGGGGGCCCTTCTCTCTCAGAAGTAATGTTTCTCTCCTTCCTTCCATGTTCTCTACGGGCCCCCTCTCTCTCTTTTGTCTTCATTCCAACTTTTCTTACTTGAAGATTCATCATTGTACTCTCTCGACTTAAGCTGCTTGCAGCAATCCTTGCGTTTCTATCTTCTTCACTATGTTGAGCTGCATATTCTATGACATCATCAATAAACAAAAAGGATAAATTTCGAATTATCTTCTCTTGGCATCAATATCAGCAATGCTTATATGCTATTAACACATATTATTAATTAGACTGGGGGTCCTCACGCGACCGTTATGAATCTGTCACTCCCTCCTCTCTCCTCTCCTTATGGACCCCCTTCTCTCCTCCTCATTCCTCTCGCAGGTCTTCTTCGATTTCATCAATTATATCTTTGGTTTTTCCTGAATGGTTGATTGGAAAGCGTTTCTCACAGTTTTGGCAAACAATTTCACCATTGGTAATTCTCTTCTTTGAGTATGAATAGATTGCCTTACAAAATGGACATTTTTGCCTAACCTTAGGACTGATTATATCACTATCAGCGGTTAGCTCAATATGACCACCGGATTTACAGAGAAAACCATTGACCACAACGTCACCCACCATTTCTTCTGATTGTGATATCCATATGATTGGATATTGTGTTGTAATATTCTTGGAGAGCGTTCCTTTGTGAACGTCAGTACTTCCACATCTTTGACAACGTTCAATTTCCATTGGATTTCCCTTTAATAAACAACATGTAACCCATTAGGTCTATACTACCTCTTTTTGTACAATCGTTTTTCATCCAGAAGGTTTTAATGGAGTTGCTAAGTGTGCCAAGCCAAGGCGAGTAACCGTGTCAATGGCAAGAAAAGCAGTTGATAGCACTTTAGGACGAATTTTGAATTACACAACAGAAATTATCATATCCCTTATTTTGCTTGTGACTATATGCATACCGTTGGCATTCACAATCCCTATGTGGTTCGAGAATGTATTCTTCAATGTTCCACGCACTAATCTATCAATCAACCCAGCTCTTTGGTGGGGCCTTGATGGCGCCTTTTGGGCAACATTACTTCTCGGACTCGTGAGTCTGACTCTCGGATATCTGTATATAATCAAAATCAAACCTGGTGACGTATCTGTTACTGAAGAGGATGAGGATGACGATGAGGAAGAAGAACTATCCGAGGATATAGCAGATGACGATATTTCTAGTAAAGAAATAGTAGAAGACGCTGTTGATGATATTCCTCTGGAAGATCAAGAAGAAGAGGAAGAATACCTCATGGATGCGATTGAAGAAGAAATAGAGGAAGAGAGTGAAGAGGACTAGTTCTTTCTCCACTCAATTCTCATTATATCTTTCAACAGAAGTTCTTCTAAGACAGACCGACCTTATCAGCAAGCTTGTCAACAAGATTCGCGAAGGCGTTTGCTACTTTCGAATCCGGCTCTTCGATAACAAATGGAGTTCCTTCATCACTTAGAGTAATCACTCGAGGATCCAGTGGAAGACTTCCCAAATGGTCTATACCATATTCTTCAGATGCTTTCTTTATAGCTCCATCTCCAAAGATCTTGTAGGATTCACCACATTTCGGGCAAACAAACTCTGACATGTTTTCAACAATCCCTAGAACGGGAACCCCCATTTTCTCTACAAGCTGAATTGCACGTCTTGCATCTAAGACTGCAACTTCCTGTGGCGTAGATACGATTATTACTCCATCTATATCTGGAATCATTTGGAGGATACTGAGAATCTCATCGCCTGTTCCAGGTGGAAGATCAACTACAATCAGATCGAGTTCCCCCCATCTGACATTGGCAAGAAATTGACTGATTGCCTTTGCTACCAGAGGGCCTCTCCAAGCAACAGCATCATCATCTTTTCTAAGAAGAAATCCCATACTCATTACTTTCATGCCAAGCGGACCACGTATAGGTTCAATGAACTCATCTTCGGCAGTTGGATGCTGGCCCTCAAGACCGAGCAATTTCGGTACATTAGGTCCATAGATATCAACATCGAGAATCCCTACGGATTTTCCTCTCTTGGCAAATGAGGTTGCTAGATTAGCTGCTACTGTTGTTTTACCAACCCCTCCTTTGCCCGAAAGGACAACAATCTTGTGTTTTATTCCCTTCATGTTTTCAGCGACATCAGGAGGTACCATTGACTTAGCCATAGTAATCAAGTAAAACGCGATTGTTGATTTCTAATAAAGCATGAGATATGACTCATGATTCAAATTGAATTTCCTTGAAAAGATTTGAGAATTTGTTTCGCTAACTCTTCGCTTGATGCAGCTACAAAATTCATCATTGCGTCTGGTTCAAGAGAACTGACAAACCTCTTTCCATCTAAACCGATAACATATCCTCTCGCTTCGAACACCATGTGTGTTCCACAGAGATGAATAATTGGAAGGAGATTTCTCATATCGACCATGCCATCAAGAAAACCTGCTGCAGTCCAACAAAGGTCAAGAAGATTGCTTGCGGTCCTTCGAGTATCATGAACTGAGCTAATTGTCCTGATTGAACTTTCAACAAAAGAAGGGTCAAAGGTTCTTTTTGTGTCGTAAGATATGATTGCTTTCTCCAATTCAATTGGTTTGGCTACTTGAACTCTGGCCCCATTTCTAGTAACTCCTTTCCCTTTGATAGCAACGTAGGTTTCATCTGTGAAGACTGAATCAATAATACTAATCTCTGCATCATCTGATGACATTGAATCACTATACGGGATAATAGCAATCCCAATTGAAACAAGTGGAATTCCTCTCTTCAAATTGGCTGATCCATCAATAGGATCTACTAAAGCAAGGTATTCAGATTTCCGCTCAGTTTTGAGTAACCCTTTTTCTTCAGAAAGAATATCGAAGGAAATATCCGAACTAAGAAGTACATCAATTATCTCACTTTCTGCTTTAACATCCAACAACAAAGACTTGTCGCCATACGGATTAACTTCTCCCGTAAGCTCAGCAGCTTGTTCGAGGTTATCAAGAATGCAGGCCTTTGCATTAGATACCGCATTCTTGAGTGTCTTCAAAACGGTCATAATGTAACACTACGAAATCATTTCGCACTGTCTATATCACTTGTGCGGTTTGACAATTCATCAGGTCATGATTTTGCTGTTCAAAAGCGTAACAACACGGTTAGACAATACCTTAAATGGTTCAAAATGGACATAGTAGTATCAAGCACTCTATGGTGGTTGCAATGGGCTTCCTAAGCGGCAAGAAGAAAGTTGATACTGAACGTGGCATTCTTGAGATGAAGGGGACAATGAACGCATTGACCCTGCGAGTACGAAGACTCGAAACTAGAATGGTTGAGGAGCAGAAATCCGCAAAGGAAGCAATGTCAAAAGGCAATCGTACCATGGCTAGGTCTCATCTGAGTATTGTTGTAGATTTAGAGAATCGAAAGGGCCGTTATCAGCAGCAATTCCTAACTCTTGAAACTGCATTGCTGAATCTGGAAGAAGCAAAGACCCAAGCTGATGTATTACGAGCTTTCACTATTGCAAACGATGCGCTTACAGAAGCCAGAACTCTCCTTAGTCCTGAAGAAATTCAAATGCAGCTTGACAAATTATCTGAGTCATTCGAACACATCTCAATAGCAGGTGAGTTACTTTCAGAAGATTTGACAGGCACAGATTCCACCATCGAGTCTGAGGAACGTGTAGATCGTCAGCTCGATGCTATGGAAGCTGAGATTCTCCTAGAGAAGGAAGGTGTGCTCCCACCCCTTGAAGTTGAAGGAAACCATGCTAAACCTACTGAGGGCACAGCAGAAACTGCCGGAGAGAAACGTATAGATGACCTTTTGGCTGACCTCGAGAAGGAAGCCAAAGAGGAACGCGAACGGGAAGCCGAAGGCTAAAACCTCCGCCTCTTCTTTTCAACAGGTGCGATAAATAATGGGTATTAGATTAGTTGTCTTTGATGTAGATGGAACCCTCACTCAACATAGCAGTGTTTGGTGGAGGTTGCATGAGTTATTTGGTACAACCAAAAAGGGTCGCCTCTATTTCGACCAATATTTTGCAGGAGAAATCGATTACGAACAATGGGCAGATTATGATGCGGCACTATGGACTGGAGAACCCATATCCAAAGTAATGGAGATTGTATCTGCAACACAATTAGTCCCTGGAGTTCCAGAAACGGTTGCTACCCTCAGAAATCATGGAATTAAGACCGCCATTCTTTCAGGTGGTCTTGATATCATGGCTGATGATATCGCTCGAAGAGCTGGGATTGAATATGTATTAACCAATAAACTCGGTATCAAGGATGGCATTCTTACTGGAACTGTGGAGAATATTATTGGCTGGGCTGAAAAGGCTGATCACATTCAAACAATTCTTGATCATTTCGATACGACTTTGGAAGAGACTGCTTTCGTGGGAGACGGTCGCAATGATATGAGCGTCTTATCTGTTGTAGGTCTCTCAATTGCTTTCAATCCTGAAGATCAGGAAGTAGCTGATTCAGCTCAAGTGGTTGTTCGAGAGAGTGATCTCAGAGCAATACTACCTCATGTCATATCGGGGTTCCAAAGATGAGGAGTACAAAGACATACGCTTGAAGTAGTATGATCATTGCTCCTTCGAAGAAGTCTAACTTGTGGTCATCCGTAATCGCTCGTTTGAGGAACCAAAGACTACCTGCAATTACAACAATCTGGAATAAGACATATCGATCCATAGGGATTGGTACGAACATTCCAATACCTCCCATAACGAGGAGAACAATCTGTAGAACTCCTCCAATGAGATTTCCTACTGCTAGTCCTACTTTTCCTTTTGTTGCCGCGATAAGTGCGATTCCATGTTCTGGAAGAGCACCCGCTGCACCAAGGATTAGAGCTGCAATAGCAATATGATTTCCGAAGAAACCAATCTGGGCTGAATAATCATGTAGAAGCATCTCAACTGAGCTAGTTAGAATCTCACCTGCAAAGAAAATGCCGATGAATCCCATTATCGCTAGAATACCTGCAGTTCTTTTTGAGTGACTAGCTTTTGCAGGTTCTGAACTTTCAACTACATCACCAGTAGTCAAAGCTGCTGCATAGATAATGTATGATATGAAGAGAATGGATGAAGCTACTGGTGGGAACCGGGGGGCTATAATGCTTGGGTCGCCAACAGCTTCAATCATATCAAATATTCCGATTGCAAACATAGCCATAAGCGCAACAATAGCCCAGCGGATTAGTACAGAGTCTTTCTTAATTGCTTCTTCAGGAACATCCATGTCAGGTTTTCCTCTAGTGGAAATGACAATAGTAATTCCCAGGAGTAGCATATTGAACCCTGCAGCAATGAGAATCGATAGCACCGCTATATCTTGAAGATCAGGATTGTTAGTGGCAAATCCATTAAAAGCAGCAAAACCGCTAATCACTGCTTCAGGCATGTTGCTTGCCAGACTTGAAAGCATTCCTGCAACGTATGCCGTAAAACCAAGATGCCCCGCACCACTCTCCATTCCTTCAACAGCCCATTCTGAAGGTCTGAACGCAAGCCAAATACCCGCAATTATGCCCAACACAATAACAAGAGTTGGTTCTATACCGGAAAATCTGAAGTAGAAATACACAGCAATAAGACCTAGGAAGAATGCAAACTCTTTCTTACCTGCAACCAAAGAATCTCTAACACTGTGATAATATTCTGAATCATCAGTAGCATGTTCTTCATGTATTTCTCCCATGTATAATCAAATCTGAAATGTGTTTTATCTCATTATTAATAATGATGGTTCTCAAAGTGGGATTTAGCTAATGTTGGTGTACCTTGCTCCTCCACCAGTATTGAGAAGGACTACTTCCTCATCATAATCAATTGTACCTGCATCTACCAGATTTCGAAGTCCTGCAATTCCAACAGCGCTCTCAGGGCAAATGTCGAGACCCTCTAATTTTCCAGTCATACGGCGTATTGGTTTGATATCCTGATCTGCTACTGCTACAGCTCCTCCTCCAGAACTACGAATGGCATTCAGTATTAATCTTCCAGCAAATGGACTTGGAACACGAAGACCAAGCGCCATTGTTTCGCCGTTTACCCATGGTTCAAGATTATCCATTCCTTTCTCCACAGCTCTAACAATTGGTGCACACCCGCCACTTTGAGCAGCATACATTCTTGGGCGCTCACTTCCTATTAATCCCAAGGCTTCGAGTTCTTCAAATGCTTTCCAGATGCCTATGATTGCTGTACCACCACCCGTCGGGCAAATGATTGCATCAGGAACACCCCAACCCATCTGCTCAGAAATCTCGAATCCCAGAGTCTTCTTTCCTTCTACACGATATGGTTCCTTTGTCGTGGATAGATCCATCCAGTCACCATTTTGTTTTTTCATCTCCTGCCCTGCATCCGAGATATTCCCTTTGACTCGAACCATTTTTGCACCAAATAGTTTGCACGATTCAAAGAAGGGTTTGGGTGTATCATCAGGCATGAAGATATGAGATGGAACTCCTGCAGCAGCACTGTATGCACTAGCAGAAACCGCAGCATTTCCAGCAGATGGAAGTCCGAAGCTTGTTGCTCCAAGCTCCAGATTTTTAGATACCGCAGCACAGAGGCCTCTGTCTTTGAAACTCCCTGTAGGATTTTGGGCTTCATCTTTGATTCGCAACATTCTAAGACCTAGATGCTTTCCCAAATGCCGTGATAGCAGTAGTGGAGTCCATCCTTCTCCAAGACTAATGATGTATGAAGGTGATTTCACAGGCAATAATTGTGAGTATCTCCACATGGAATTCATATCTGTGGGGAAATCTCCACTGTCTATTTCCTCTCTAATTCCCGCCATATCATAGATTGCATATAGTGGGCTTCCACAAATACAATAAGTGTTGATTGCATCCGAAGAATGTTTCCTTCTACATTGAGGACATTCAAGATGAGAAATGTGAGAGATCAATGAATATACCTTCTAACCTAATCTACAATTACTTATGCTTACTTATACATAAGCATGTAGATTGCTATATTTTCTAGTAGTATTCTCATCAACCTCTCCAAAGGAATTGTTTAAACCTTCGCAGTTTGTGAAAACACATACGCGCCCAATTCACGTATGTTCTAGGACACACAGATGAAAAACTTGGAGCTACTTTTATTACAAATCCTAACTTCTAACAAAGTAGGAGGTATTGGAGATTTCTGAAGAAAGTGATTCTAACGAGCTTCTATCGCGAAACAATATTAGACTCTTGCTTCTTGTTCTAGCCTTTACTACACCTTATCTAATTGCGTTTATACGTGGATCAGAATCTGTCAACATTGTATTATATGCACCATTGTGGCAGTTTGGTACTATGAATTACCCGATCTTCAGGTTCACACCACTGGAGGTAATGATTGTGGAGCTACCATTCGGTCTGATCAGACTTGCATTCATCCAGCAGGTACTGCTCTACAAGAAGAATCTTACAAACTCAAGAAAACTTGTCATAGTAGGAATATTATGTGAACTCCCGTGTCTAATTCTCAGCTATGTTTTTGGAGTGTCTGATCTGAGTTTACATTTACCATTTCCGTTATTCCTCATTGTCGGATTGTTACTCGCAAAATATACAACAAAAGAGCCATTATCATGGCTTGAAAAGGAGCTGAGTACTCATTGATTTGAGTATGTTAGCAATGATGCATATTCTACGAATTGCTTCTGTACTGGCCCTTCAGATGCTGGTGACAGCAGTCGTGAGAAAGGTGAAACACAGGAGTCTCTTACAGTTCACTCACAAATGTAAGATATGGGTTTCAAGCATGTAGGATTGATGGAATGGACATCCTTATTTATCACAAGATAATTGGTTTCTCTGTTAATATAGGTTGAGATAAACTTGGGTGGGCTGAAACGTACAACTATGCCGTTCACGGCAATTGTTGGTCTTGATAAGCTGAAGCTAGCCCTAATTCTAAATGGCATTAATCCTCAAATTGGTGGCGTTCTCATTTCTGGTCCGAAAGGTACCGGAAAAACGACGGTGGTTAGAGCACTTGCTGATCTTCTTCCTGATGTTGAAACTGTTGATGCATGTCGTTTTGGTTGCAATCCTGAATCTGTCGATTTTCTTTGTGATGAATGCAGTTCGAAGGTTGCAAAGGGTGAGAAGCTTGAATCCACAAAGAGGAAAATGCGAGTTATCAATCTCCCCCTCTCAACAACAGAAGACAGATTAATCGGATCTCTGGATATCGAACAGGTATTGCAAGAAGGTATCCAAGCTTTGAGACTTGGGATTCTTGCAGAAGCTCATCAAAATGTATTGTATGTTGATGAAGTGAATCTGCTGCCCGATCATCTGGTAGATGATCTACTTGACGCAGCTGCAACAAAGATTAACTCGATTGAACGAGAAGGAATCTCAATCTCACATCCTTCTGATTTTGTACTAATTGGAACTATGAATCCTGAAGAGGGAGAACTTAGACCTCAGCTCCTAGATAGGTTTGCTTTACACGTCGCTGCTGGTGCACATCATACTATCGATGATCGCATGGAACTTGTACGAAGAAATCTCGAATTCGAAGATGATCCAGATGATTTCAGAAATAAATGGAGTGAGGAGCAACAGATCTTGAGAGACCGGATCTCTCATGCAAAAGAAATTCTAGGTGATGTAATTCTACCAGAAGAAAATCTACGAGCTATTGCTATGACCTGTGATGCATTAGAAGTCGATGGTGTCAGACCTGACATTGTGATTAGTAAAACTGCAATTACTCATGCAGCACTAGAAGGTCGAAAAGAAGTTGAGTTAGAGGATATGAAGATAGCTTCTCAGCTCACTCTTAGTCATAGAACCAGACGAGGTGGGCTCTTAGAACCCCCATCATCAGATGATATTGATCGTGCCATTACACGAGCCGCAGAAGTCACAAAGAAGAAAGACAGGCGAAAATCTCCTACGGAAGTTCCTCCTGAAGAAGATGGCGAATCCGGTGAGAAGAAACAAAGGATAAGTGGTGGCCGCTTTGGCCGTCAAAAATCCTTTGCTCAATATGGCAGACAGGAAGGTCAAAAAAAAAAGCTGAAGGAGTAAGGAATCCGCAGGGTGACCCCATTAAAGGAACCATCTGTGCAGTTATGATGGTTGTAGTTTTCATGTATTTTCTATGGGTTTTCGTGAGTCCAATAAATTGGCTATTTGGTTCATGGGTTTTGCAATTTCCTCCTCCGATTGCTATAATTATCGATACAGTAATTTTTGCTCCATTGATAAACAAACTTGTCCGTAAATGGCTTGAAGTCATGACAAGAAGAACTGGCGGACCTGCTGCTGGAATTGATACTGTAGAACGTGGAGAAGGAGTGCCAGAAAAGGGTGATGAATGGGGTTTCGCGACTCAACCATACTCTCCTCAAGAAAAACGACTTATAACCGGTCCAAAGTCCGAAATTAGAGATGCCCCCATTGGATTCGATGATGGATTCTTTGTAAAAACGCCTGATATAGATACAGGGGAAGAGCTTTTTGATTTAGAAAAGCTTCATAGAAGAGCAGTGATTCGATCGAAAGTAACGTCCGGAGGGTGGATTAAGAAGCGAGTTAGTTCAAGAGCAACAGGGTCTCTAAAAGCATCAGATACGTTGAAACATGGACGTCCAGTCCATACAAGAATTCCAGTTCATGATGTTGGTAGTATTGCTATTCCCTCGACAGTTATTGCTGCCGTATCCCGAACAGGTGAGACTACTCAATTTCCAATTAGAATTACACGAGATGATATTCGTGAAAATGTATTTTCGGGAAATACTCCGCTAACAATTATCCTTGTCATCGATGTCAGTCTTTCAATGAAAGGGAGTATGGCGGAGGTTCGTGAATTCTTGGAGCGTATTGAACTAGAAACTAGAGGTTCAAAAGATCGAACTGGAATTGTGGCATTCAAAGATAGTGGTGCTGTAGAAGTTCAAGCTCCAACAACAAATTGGAACAAAATCTATCGGGCTTTAGGTCGGTTAAAAATCTCAGGTTTAACCCCTCTAGCTGAAGCACTCCGAAAATCAATGGAGACCATCCAGAGGGAACGAATGAGAAATGATGATATCGAACCACTCATAATCATCGTGTCGGACTTTTCACCTAATATTCCACTAGCACAATCAGTTGGTCCCGGGCATCATGAATTCACTCCTATTCAAGATCTCATTAGGACTTCACGAATGCTTCGAAAGGCTCACGTTCGAGTTGCTGCAGTGAACGTAGATCCATCTCAATCCCATTGGTCTAAGTTCCTAAAGAGACCCTACCACGAAGCACTTGAATTAGCAGCTATGCTCCGTACTCGAAAAGAAGGCTTAGAGGATCCCATTGAAACTATCCTCGCAGTCGATGCATTTCGAAAGACGTTTGGTGCATATGTCGTAGCACGTACGTCAGGTGGTCGAGCGTATCTATCACGTGCTCTTTTGAAAGAAGATTCGATACTTGGAACTTTACTCAGTGCTGGCAGATCACGGGCTAGACTCCGTGAAGAAGATTTACGTGAAGTTGAAGAGTATCTGCCAAAGTAACCTGAAAAACTGCATTCTCGATTACATTATTAACGTAGACCTAGTCATTCTCTTGCGCATATAGCTGAAAAATGCCTTCTGTCATAGTGAGCGAGGAGAGCCCAGTATTGGGTTTCTATGAATTGGCTTTTCATGCATTAGGCACAAGCTGTGTGCGCACCTATTATAGGAGGACAATCTGAATGCTCCCAGGTAAAGTACCACCAGAGATTCTTCAGAGTATTGTATTCTCGAAACTTGGTCGAACAGATGCTGATGTTATCTTGGGCCCCGCGCTTGGGGAAGATGCGGCAGTCATCAAGATAGGGAATCAGGTTGTAGTTGCAGCAACTGATCCAATCACCGGGTCTGTTGAAGACGTTGGGTGGTTGGCAGTTCATATTAATGCAAATGATATAGCTACCTTCGGCGTTTCACCAAGATGGTTTCTCGCTTCTATTATGCTTCCACCGGGTTGCACACCAGATCAACTTGGTACGATAATGAATCAAATTGACGGCGCAGCAAAGGAGTTAGATATTGCAGTTACTGGTGGCCATTCTGAAATCACTGAAAGTATATCAAAACCCATTGTTGTTGGCTTCATGATGGGAATCACTCCAATTGATAAATATGTTACATCTAGTGGAGCAAAACCTGAAGATGCAATCATAGTCACAAAAACTGTTGGAATCGAAGGTACATCAATTCTTGCTACAGAAGGGGGTTCGTACTTTTCAAGAGAAATTAGCAAAGACATCGTTGAACAAGGTCGACAACTAAGGAATTCTATAAGTGTTGTAAAAGATGGTGTGACTGCGTTTCAGACAGGATTCATCCATGCTATGCATGACCCTACTGAGGGCGGCCTAGCCAATGGAGTTCACGAGATATGTGATGCTAGTGGAGTAGGTTGCGAGTTAGAAAATGATCTGATTCCATTGCATGATGCGACTAGACAAATCTGTGAGAATCTTCAAATCAATCCATTAGAACTAATCAGTAGTGGATGTATGCTGATTAGCTGCGAAAGCAAGCATGCGTCGCAAGTTGTTGATGAGCTCGATGCAGTTGGTATTGAATCCGTGATAATTGGCAAAATAGTTTCGGACGCCGCTAATCGAAAGATACGCATTAACGGATTTTGGGAGGACCTCTCAAGACCAACGTCCGACGCTCTCTGGCTAGCTTTGAAAAAGATTACTTCTTCATGAAATCTTCCATTCGTACGATATCTGCATCTTTAATCCAATCAAGAATTACAGGTGATATTGAGATATTCTTATTGACAAACACTTCATAGCCATCTGTTCCAATTGCTGGTTCTTTCTCGATACCAAGATACCAATAGTATGGTCTTCCATTAGGATCAATTCTGCGTTCTACTTCGTTATGCATCCGCACCTTTGATGGTTTTGTTACTACTATTTTTGTAGTTTCACAAATGTTAGCTGGAAAGTTCAGATTAAGGATGTCTATCTTTTCAGGCATTCCTCTATTGAGAACTTTCATAACAAGGTCTTTGGTAACTTCACATATTTTTTCGCAATCATTGGTGGCGCCTGTTGAATCGAACCATTCCTCAGGTGTTGCCTGTCGAGAAACTGCAATTGCAGGTATGCCTCTCATTGCGGCCTCAAAAGCTGCACCTACTGTTCCACTGGTTAGCATACTCTGATATCCTACATTCGCACCAGTATTGGGCCCAGATATGAAAAGATCAATTCCTTCATGGAAGGATTCACCCAGAACGACAGAATCTGCAGGGAATCCATCGTGAGTAGTAAAACTGTATCCATATTTCTGATGTTGTTCAGTAATCCTAATTGGTTTCGTAAGTGTCAATGCTTTTCCACTAGCACTTCTCTGACCATCCGGGACAACAACGAAAAGCTCTACTTCTTTACTTAATTTTTCAGCTAGCCTAAGAAGACCATCGCTTCGTGGACCATCATCATTTGTGAGGCAGACTTTATACATCAAACATAGCTCCAATTGAATATAAAACACGAAATGAAATGTTCTATTGATAAGATTGGTGATATGAAAAATAAGAGTGTGGAAGCTCTATGGCTTCCACTCCCGGCATCTTTAGACTACTTGGATTACAAATCGTAAGGCTTGAGAGTCTTACGCTTGTTGTCCTTGGTCCTAGCAGCGGCTGAATCTAGCATCTTTTCGATGTGCCTATCGAGCGCCATATAGAAATCTCCACTTACTTGGACATTCTTTGCTTTTGCGTAATCTTGAATTGCTTTCTTAACGACATACGGCATTTTTTATTTCACTCCTCCTAAGAGTGCTTTAGAATAAGCGCTAATGCCTTATAAGCTTTGCAGAGAGGTCTATTTTATCGCGCGAATTACCTATTTTAACGCATTCTATGAATTATGGACTCTAATGGCTTTAGACGTCATTTTATAAAACTTAAGAGAGTTAATAATTTAGCCCTAGAACCTCTTTAGCTGCATTTTTATCTTAGCCTGATCAATTTCACGTTTTTCCAATCTCTTCCTAATTAGAGATGACTTCGATTTAGTAACTTATCAGATAACTCGCCAATCTATTGATAATGCAATCCTCAAAACATCTAAAAGAGTCAACAACTAGAGTTCTGTGGACCCGTGGTCCTGAGGTGAGATTGAATAGTGAGATATGCGCATGGAATTCTGTTTGGTGCTATACTTCCGGGTGTAATCTTTTTAGTTGCAGCTGCTATTAAAATTGCAGGAATTGGAGCTGCTCAGTCAGTGGTTGATGCCCTTTGGGATATCTATACAATTTGGTTCATAGCAAGTATTGTAATTGCTGTTCTTCCACTCCTAATCATCTTCTTTTTACGCAGAGAGATGTTTAGAGAATTTCTAATATTCGAAGCTGGTGGCTTTGGTCTATTCTCACCGTTATGGTTATTCATTGCAACAGAGATTTCTGGTGACCCTTGGTATAGCATACTCACTGAAGGAATCACTAAAGGTTTAGTAGGATTTGGGCCTAGTGGTGATCTCATTGGAATTGATATCAGCAATATCTTTCTTATTCCAGTTCTCTTATGTTCCGTGGTTGCGGGTTTGATATTCCTTCGTCCATCCTTTATTGCGAAATATGGTCACACCGGAGAGCTTCCTGAACTCGTTGAGTTGAAAGAGGATACTGAAACGAAAGGAGGAATACCAGTTGATACTGATATGCCGGAAGTCCATGCACCAGAACCAACTGCTGATTCGGTTGCATCATTAAGGGACATCCTCATTGAACATGGTACTACCGATCCAGTAATCAATCTAATCCTGAATTCAGGCATTGGTACTACTAATGATTTGGCGGCAACAAGTGCGGACCAATTAGCAAATATTACTGGATTGAACAAACGTGAAGCTGAAGAGCTCTTAATGTTTGTACAGAAGAAAATCTGGTTCAGCGATTTATGATATTCGCTGCCAGATATTATATTGTTGTAATTGCATTAAGAGCAATAGTCACCAAATCATCCAGCGGAGGTTTCCCTACAATCTCTGCTTCTTGATCTACATTCTCACCTATTACGACACACGCTGCTCCCACTTTGACACCTCTCAGATATCCAATCACAAATAGTGCAGCAGCTTCCATTTCAGTAGCCAATACGTTCGAATCTCGCATAGCCGCCCATTTTTTCCGTGTTGTAACTGGATCTGCAACATAATTTGGATGCTCGCTGTAGAACGCATCTTTGCTATGACCAATCCCTACGTGATATGCCACACCCCGTTTCTCTGCTGCTTTTGTTAGGGCAGTAACTGTATCTGGGTGAGCTATTGCTGGAAATTCTATTGGTACATACTGTCGTGATGTTCCCTCATCTCTGACTGAGCCAATAAAAATGACAACATCCCCTGATATGACCTTATGACTGATTGCTCCTGATGTTCCTACTCTGATGAAGGTCTTGCAGCCAACTTTTACAAGCTCTTCGAGGGCAATAGCTGCGGATGGACATCCGATTCCCGTAGAACATACCGCAACAGGTACATCATTCCATGTACCCTTGAAACTCCAATACTCCCTATTTTTTGCAATCTCTGTTGGATTGTCAAAGAATTCTTCCGCAATTTTCCTTGCTCGATCTGGGTCTCCTGGCAGAAGCACTCGCTCGGGTATCTCACCATGCGCAATTCCAATATGATACTCCTTCTCTGATTCCATCTGACAACACAAGCGGGTCAGATATTTGGAGTAGAGAAAAGGATTTCGCAAGAACTTACTTCTAAATCATCTCTACTAATGTATCCACAATGTTATAGGTCAGATTGGGATTGTCGTCAATGAATATCTCAGTATTCACGCTGTTTGTTGTTACGATTTTGTGATTGCATTTCTCAATCAATCTTTCAAGCAATTCTTCTCCTCTTTCTATCAATGGAACAACGTGTGCTACTGCAAGTGCCACATCTCTTGCTCCTTGTTCAAGCAACCTATCGCGTGCTTTCAAAAGAGTGCTACCACTTTTCGTGAGATCGTCAATGACAATTACATTCTTTCCCTTGACATCGAGGTCTCCATGCAGTTGAACCCGATAGGAGTTGGTACGGCTCTTTCCGAAACCATCGATTTTGTATCTTTCTTGGGCGCCTTCATCTGGAGCTATAATAATACAATCTTCGTCAAAGTGGAATTCTTCTCTGGCAAATTCAACTAGGTCCGGAATTACATCTATGATTTTGTATAGACCTTTGCCTTTGAGATTCTTGACCCATTCCAAGCTATCCGGGGCATGAGGGCTCAAAACATATACTTTGTTGCATGCTTTAGCGATTGTTTCGATAGCCCATCTTCCAGAAGAAGCTTCACCAGTTTCAAAGGATTTGTCTTGAAGTGCAAACGGTTGGAAGGTTAATACAACTTCAACCTGTTTCGGTGGTGTAACTGGCGTACATTTATACTGCTTATGTCCACATTTCTCAACTTCAAGAGGTCGGGAGAGCATATCTAATAGAAGCAAAAGTTCGACAACACGATCTGCTGTACTATATATCTCAGTTTCAGCTGGTCCCGAACCCGTACAACTTTGGACAACCACAACTCTCCTATTCGAGAGCTGCGCTACTTTGTCAATCTTGACATAGATATCATTATTGGGAAACATGCGCTTGTAATCATAATTCAGAGCAGAAGTATAAACCCGATATCCGAGCTCTTCAAATCTTCTCTGAAGGTGCTCTGCACCACTGGCCAAGATGACATCATAATCTTTCATGATACTCACCATTGATTGAGGCCGAATTTATCACCCTAAAGAGGTTTGCCGTTCATTGCTTTTTTTCAGAACTTTCTTTATTGTTAATCAAATATCAGATTTCACAATACAAGGCATAACCTAAAATGACCGTCTTGTATTAACTCTCTGCCACCAGAGGCTGTGCTTCGATTGAGTCTTACCGCTAGAGAGCTTTTGCAAAAGCTTGCAGAGGATGCAGGTCTCACCTATCCGACCGTAGCCAAACGTGTGAATCGTATGATGAAGAAGGGTAGCGGCCTGATTGAATCTGTTCAAGAAATCGCAATAGAACACAAATTAAAACCAAATAACTACAAAATTAATCCAGTAAAGATTGTCGCAGAAACCGAAAAAATCCTACGTGAAGATTACACACAAACACTCATGATTTCTGCTGTTCTGGGTCAGATGGTTGAAGCACGAGGAAAAGATAGATTTCCGTCTCCCGCCTTCTTCGCATATACTGAGATGCTTGCTCGAATATCTGATGCACCGCGTGACGTAAAATCTGAAACCTCTGTTGAGATTGAAGAACGTGCGACCCGAATTATTGAGTTGATGACGACTCTTGTTTCTGTACTATGTGAATGGTCTGAACAGGGTGTAGTAGGTATAGCAAATGATTGTCCTGATAGCCTAAGAGATATCGCAAGAGCGATTTTCAGAAAGACCAAACTACTCCAGGGAGGTCTTTGGACATGTATCTCTTGTGGAAATATTGTTGAAGCTAGAGAAACGCGAGCACTGATGTGTCAAGAATGCGATTCCAAATTATCTGGTAATCGCAGCATTGAAGATCGCTATGAATCACTAGGCGGTAGTGATAGGAATGGATATGGAAGAAGTACAGAATGAGCCATCGTTTTGTCAGTATGATAAGTCCATGTCCAATCCCTTATCCAGTAGCTCAAGAGCATGATCTACTTCGGATTGAAAAACCGATATCTCATCAACTTGAAGGATAAGGTCTTGGCCTTCAGACTCTTCCATGAATAGAATCACCGGGTCTAAGCCTGCAACACTTCCTGCGCTGATAAGAGGTGCTGTGACACCGTCATAATAATCCGCTCTACCAATAGGAATTTCCATTCTATTTAAGAGGCGGTTTCCTTTCTTTGTGAAAACCTGACCACATGTGGGACCTTCGTGACCAAGTATTGACACGATAAATCGAGTAGGAACATTTCCCCTGAGATAGAACAGCATATCGGTCATCCAATCATACTCTTTAATCATGACATCGCCAAAAATCAACATTGTGTCTCCAGCTATCATTCCATGCACAGGTACCACCGGTGGCTTTACATCAACTGGATAACGATTCCATGTAGAAAATGCTGGTGAGTTAAAAACTAAGACCGTTTCGAAATTGTTCTTCTCATACAAGTATCTACAGAGAGCTTGACCCATTGGATTCAACCCAAGAATAACTGTGTATGTTTCTTCGATTTTCGATTTTTTGTAAACTTCAAGGATTGGTGAAACCCACTCTTGTTCGAACACTGGCATATTCTCAGCCCACCCCCTTACGACCCGAATCCTCTAATGACTCTTCGTGTTACCAAAATTCTATCTAATCTAGGAAAATCGTACCATCCGATTGAATTATATGCTAGTCCATATCCGACGCGGACGTGTCTAACACTGTTGGTGAGTGTAATTATGGACAAATACATTGAAAGTGTTTACAACAAGGTTGTCGAAAAGGATCCCGAGCAGAAGATTTTCCATCAAGCTGCTTTGGAAGTACTAGAGTCCTTGGAGCCTGCTATCCAGAAATATCCACTTTTTGAGGAATTCTCCATTTTAGAGAGACTCACAGAACCCGAACGTCTAATTCAGTTTCGTGTTCCTTGGAAAGATAAAGATGGTAAAATACAGATCAATCGAGGCTTTAGAGTTCAATTCAATTCAGCACTTGGCCCTTACAAGGGAGGTCTTAGACTTCATCCTACTGTTAAGTTGGATATTCTCAAGTTCTTAGGTTTTGAACAAGTCTTCAAGAACAGCTTGACTACCCTCCCAATGGGTGGAGGTAAAGGTGGGTCCGATTTCGATCCCAAAGGTAAGACTGATGCAGAGGTAGAATCTTTTTGTGAGAGCTTAATGTTCGAGCTTTACCGACACATTGGACAATTTACTGATGTTCCCGCAGGTGACATCGGAGTTGGCGGTCGTGAGATCGGTTTTCTCTATGGTGCTTACAGAAAGATTACAAACTTCCATGGTACTGGTGTTTTAACCGGAAAGGGTGGAGGTTGGGGTGGTTCACTAATCAGACCCGAAGCTACAGGTTTCGGATGTGTCTACTTTACTCGTGAAATGCTTAAGACAAAGGGCGAGGACTTGCAAGGTAAGACTGTTGTAATTTCCGGTTCTGGAAATGTCGCACAGTATGCCACTGAGAAATGTATACAGCTTGGTGCTAAGGTTATTGCACTAAGTGACTCAAGTGGTTGGATTCATGATCCTGATGGTATTACTCAAGAGAAGCTTGACTTTGTTTTGGACTTGAAGAATGTTCGTAGAGGTCGTATCAAAGAATATGCTGAGAAGTATGGTGTGG
>Ga0307445_10000515_pt1 | contig 21187 bp, 21 predicted proteins | sample SalMarSW160330MG_FD_202147 | JGI IMG/M metagenome (GOLD analysis project Ga0307445, IMG submission 202147) | Salt marsh sediment microbial communities from the Plum Island Ecosystem LTER, Massachusetts, United States - SW1603-30 | ecosystem: Environmental > Aquatic > Marine > Intertidal zone >... | reverse complement strand
CCCTGATCCTTGCCGCATCGACCGTGATTTCCTCCTCCCGGGCCTCCTCTTTCAAATCACCGGCGATTCTGTCATCCAGTGTTTCAAAGTACATTTTATGTCTCTTGATACTGTCAAGCGAGCGGTTTACAACGATTTTCTTCAACCATGCGCCAAAACTCACCGTCCCGCTGTACGTATCGATCTTTTGGAATGCTGACAGAAAAGATTCCTGCATGATGTCCTCCGCTTCCGAGGGATCCTTCACGATCCTCAGGCATGTGTTATACATTGCCTTATAATACAGGCCGTATATACTGAACTGGGCTTCCCGGTTGCCCTGCCTGCAGAGATCGATCAGATCCTGATGGATATTGAGATACGCAGGTTCTTTATCCATGCAATCCGGGTTAAAGACGAGTTAAATATTCCGGTGCTGCAAATTACAAAAAAAAAAATGCAGAGCCCCGGCAGTTTTCAGGCAGAAGGCACTCCCGGGGTAATCCTCAGAACATGAGGATCATTCCGGTCATTACTTCGCCCGATTGATAGTCAAGCTCCGAGCCAAACATGCTGTGAGGGATCATGTTCACAAGAAAGAACACAACGGCAGCCAGCAGGGCAAGTGCGGGACGGTCCCTGCGGATGTTCATGACGACCGCGAGGATCCAGAAGACCATGGCCACCAGTACCTTGTTATCGGTCATGTCCCCTCCGGACGGAAACCCGGTCCAGTATGCCCCGAATGCAAATTTCTGGATTACGGGTCCCAGTATAAATCCCCCGGTAAAAAGAAGGATTACGGTCAGTAAACCGTACATTTTGTATTTCCCTAGCCTGAAGACGGCGTAAAGTCCGGCAACCAGCGACAGGAGCTGGGCCGTGAATATGAAAAGGATGTGCGGGATAAGCACCAGGGCCGGGACGTCTCCCTTGAACCGGATCACCACAGGTGTCTCGTTCAGGGCCTGTGGAATGTCGTCCCGGATCAGCACCACCCTGTACTCCAGCTTGCCGGCCGGTGGCTGGTGAGGCAGGTAGCCCACCAGTGCCGTTCCCTGGCGAACCATCCGGATGGTATCGTAGGGATCCCCGGTTTTGAACCTCCTGAAAATGATCTTGCCTCCGGTTTCCTGATCCGGCACCTCGATCCGGATCTCCCGGTCCCCCTCTCCTCCGTGGCTGCGGGGAAGACTGGCTTTGACGGTCTGTCCCCCTGTTTCAAGGGAGGCTTCGACCGGGTAAGTGGGACCGGTCATACGCTGGTAGGTGACCGTGGCCAGGGTTACAATAATGGCTGATATCCAGATAAGGGTCTTCTTCATAAGTTCGATTATTACCTAAAGCTCGACGAGCAGGTCAAGCGTGCGATCTTCTCTTTTTACCTTAACTACGATTATCTGGCCTTTCTTGCATTTGGAGAGCCTGTACATATAATCATAGATCCCGTTGATGGTTTTTCCCTCGATAGCCATAATGTAATCACCCTTTTTCATGCCACCGATGTCCGCGGGCTGGCCGGGATTGACAAAATCAACCCTCATACCCGGGTTCTCATCATTATCCGTGAAATCAGGCATAATACCCATTACTATCCGGTGACCTCTCCTGCCGGAATACTGTACTTTCGGACCAGCTTCCTGGAAGGTCAGCATGACATGGGTGCTGTCAAGGTATTCGGCAACGTCACAGGCAAAATTGCTGACCGTGACCATTCCGGCAAGGTTGATCTTTTCCACATCATCGCCTGTGGTATGGTAGTCGGTATGGGCTCCGGTGGTCAGGAAAAGTACGGGGAGGTCCTTGCCGTAAAAGCTTGAATGATCGGATGCCCCGTATCCTTCGCGGGTGGTGCTTATATCCAGGGGTTCGCGGGGGGCAAGGGCCGTCACAATTTCTTCGCTTTCGACAGCCGTTCCCACTCCCCCGATCTGCAGCTGGTCATCCCGCAGCCGGCCAACCATGTCCAGGTTGATCATGATCCTTGCCCGGTCAAGCGGCAGCAGGGGATTTTCAATATAATACTTCGATCCAAGGAGTCCCATTTCTTCCGCACCGAAGGCAATGAAAAGGCATGAATATGCCGGTTTTTTGTCCCCCGAAGCAAGCTTTTCCGCGATCTCGATGATTGCCGAAACCCCGGAAGCATTGTCATCCGCCCCGTTATGGATGCCTACGGTATCCTGGTCCCTCGCAGGACTCCCGGGTCCCCCCATCCCGAGGTGATCGTAATGCGCTCCCATGATTATATATTCATTTTTGAGTCCGGGATCAGATCCTTCGAGATAGCCTACGACATTGAAGGTGGTGGCCGTGCTGGGCAATACTTCGGCAGATGCCTCGAGCGTGGAGCCCGTGGCAAAGGAAGCAGGCTTTCTTTCCGCGTTGAGCTTCTTCTCGAGTGTTTCTATAGTGGTGCCGGACGATTCAAGGATCCGGTCCGCAATCTTCCTGCTGATGTGAATGGAAGGAATATTAACCCTGCCCTCACGATTTTCAAGGTCGATCAAAGGTTCATCGGGACTGAAAATGGGACCGGATACAAAGAGTATTCCCCCTGCATCATGATCCCCCGCAACCATCGCTTTATCCCTTTCATTGCTGTATTCCATAAAAGGAGAGGAGGTGCTGTCGATCTCGGGGTTTCCCCTGAGCACCATCACCCATTTCCCGGCTACATCGATCCCCTGGTAATCATTCCATCGGATCTCGTCGTTATCCAGCTCAAAGCCATACCCGGCAAAGACAACTTCTGCTTCAAGCGAACCATCGGCTGTGAAAGGGAAAGGGGCAAAATCCTTTCCGGACTCATACTCCTGAGATCCCAGGCTCAATGAATTCGAATCTCCCGGCTCCAGTTCGGTTATGACCTCAAAGGGCTGGAGACCGCCTTTCGTCAGGAAACTGAGTCCGGCTTTCTTGAATTCCGAAGCAATGTACAGGGCTGCCAGTTTGTCTTCAGGCGTACCCGGCAGCCTTCCTTTAAGGGAGTCGCTGGCCAGGTAGGAAAGATGCTGAAATAACTCGTCCTGCGTGATTTCCGGATTTTCAGGAATGCCGGAACAGCCCGCCATGAGAGCTGCGCAGATAAGTGGAAAGACATAGGTTTTCATATATATTCAAAAAAATTTGGGCCTAAATATAGGTATTTTAAAATAAAACATTACTTTTACATTTATGTTTAACAATAATGTTAGACAAATATGTTTAACTAATTTGTAAGGCCATGCACGAAAACCAGCATTCCATGGAACCCGGTGCGGAACGCAGGATCCTGGAAGCAGCGGCAAAGGTGTTCATGATGAAAGGGAAACTCGGTGCCAGCATGCAGGATATTGCTGATGAAGCCGGCATAAACCGCACACTTCTGCATTATTATTTCAGGAACAAGGACAAGCTCTTTGACAAGGTCTTTGAAAAATTGTTTGCCCGGGCTTTACCTGCGATGCTCGGGATCATGTCATCCAACCGTCCCCTGCTTGAGCGAATTGAGCGTTTTGTCGAAGCTTACACCATCCTGCTCAGGGAAAATCCCTACCTGCCGGTATTCATTTTCCAGGAAATCTCCCTGAATCCTGAACGCCTGGCAGGAACACTCAGGGAAATGGGGATCAACCCGGAACAAACCCTCCTTGGCTTGAGGGCTGAACTGGAGCAGGCCGGGATGAGAGGCACTGACCCGAGGCACATTCTGGCCAGCATGATGGGAATGGTCTTATTCCCCTACATCGGGAGGCCTCTTTTTCAAACCATCGCATTCCGGGGCGAGGAAGAGGCCTATGAAAAATTTCTCTCTGAAAGAACAAAACTGATTCCGCAATTCTTTAAACTGGCCCTGGCTGGCGCCGCCATTCAAAAATAAAAATCATGAAACGATCCGGGAAATTCCGCATTATTGCACACAGGGGCATTCTCCCCATGCTGCTTGCAGGGTGTGCCGCTACAGTCTGTGCACAGGCTCCCGACACGGTGTCCCTTTTCCAGTGCCACCGCTCGGCAATGGACACTCACCCCCTGAATGAACAGAAGGATCTTTACATGCAGGCAAAAGATCTGAATCAGAAGAATTATTCGGTGAACTGGTTGCCGACGCTGGACCTCAACGGGAAGTATTCCTGGCAGAATGAAGTCGTGCAGCTTCCCTTTGCACAAATGATACCGGGATTTGAGACTCCCCTCATGCCGCATTACAACTACAAGCTGACCCTGGATATCCAGCAGACATTGTATGACGGGGGAATGGCACACAGAGGGCGGGAACTTGAAGAAAAAGCCTACCAGGTGAACCGGCAGAAGGTTGAGGTGAGCCTGAACCAGTTAAAAGACAGAGTGAATTCGGTTTATTTCTTTATTCTTGTGCTGCAGGAACAGGAAAAGACCCTGAGGCTTAAGAACGATGAGTTACAGGCAAGGTTGCAGGTCATGGAATCCCGCCTGAGGAACGAAACCGTCCTGGCTTCCGATCTGAACGTATTGAAGGCGGAAAAACTGAAAGCGGAGCAGCAGCTTGCCGAACTTACCATTAGCCGCGAATCCGCAGTGGCCGTGTTGAGTGACCTGACCTCGCTGGAGATTTCGGATGGTACCGTGCTGGCCCTGCCCACAGCAGAGATCGGATCCGCAGATGAATCCATTTACGGATCTTCCGGCGAGTCCCTGCTTCCGGAACAGGTCCTCTACGATATGCAGATCAGCAAACTGGATGCAAACATACGTCTGGCTTCAAGGCAGCTTTATCCAAAGGCCTTCGTGTTCGGGCAATTCGGGTACGGGAATCCGGCCCTGGATTTCTTCAGGGATGAATTCCGGGGTTACTACATCGTGGGAGCGGGTTTTCAATGGAGGATATGGGACTGGAGCAGGACCAGCAGGGAGAAGCAGGTCATGGCCGTGCAGCAGGACATTATCCGGTCGGAAAAAGAAACCTTTGACCGGAATCTAAGTATCCAGCTGGAGGAACTGACGGCAAACATCATCAAATACGAAGAGGCTGTTCAGCGGGATTCAGCGATCCTGCAACTCCGTGAGGAGATCACCCGTGCCGCCGTCAGCAAGCTTGAAAACGGGATCATCACCTCGACGGATTACGTCACGGAACTTGACGCAGAAGTCCAGGCAAGGACCCAGCTTGACCTTCACAGGATCCAGCTGGAGCAGGCCAGGATAGACTTTCTCACATGCAAAGGAATCATCTAGTTAAATAATAATTCACAGTCATGCGAAAATTAATCATTCCAATTTTGCTTACGGCCATGCTGGCAGGATGTTCAGGCAGGGACCACCTGTCGGATGCGTACGGTAATTTCGAAACGAAGGAATACCTCATCTCCGCCGAAGGGCAGGGGAAGATCATGCAGTTCAGAATTGAAGAGGGGGATGTTCTGGCAGGGGGACAAACCATCGGCTGCATTGACACACTCGCCCTCCATCTGCAGATCGGGCAGCTGGAAGCCAGGATCGGAGCCGTTGCAGCCCAGCGGCCGGGAGTGAAATCCCAGATCGAGGTGCAGCTGTCCCAGAAAAAAACACTCCTTGTCGAAAAGGAACGTCTTGAGAAACTACTGGAGGACGGGGCCGCCACGGGCAAGCAGATGGACGATCTCAACGGGCAGCTAACAACCCTTGAAAAGCAGATCGAGGCCACCCGCACCAGTTACGGGACGATAGATGCGGAGATCCGTTCCCTGGAAGCCCAGGTGCGGATCACCCGCGATCAGCTCATGCGGAACATCATCGTGAACCCGGTCGACGGAACGGTCCTTGAAAAATACGCCGAACCCTTTGAAATGGCCATGCCGGGCAAGGCACTCTACAAAATTGCAGACCTCGGCACGATGATACTCAGGGTTTACATCAGCGGGGAACAGTTGCCTTCGGTCAGGATCGGGCAGGAAGCGGGGGTGATCATTGATGATCCCGCCACAATGGTAAATCCGCTGCCCGGGAAGGTAACCTGGATATCGGGCGAATCCGAATTCACTCCAAAGATCATACAGACCCGCGAGGAGAGGGTTAACCTTGTATACGCGGTCAAGGTGGAGGTTCCCAACGACGGGAGGCTGAAGATCGGGATGCCGGGCGAAGTGGTTTTTAAAAAGGAGGGGTCATGAAGGCTCATTGCCTGATGCACGTGCCTTTCGAGGGACCGGGTTACATAGGGGACTGGTTCGCCTCGCGTGGAGCGGGACTGAAGTTCTGGAAACTTTACGAGGAAATGGCCTTTCCCCGGGTTGAGGATGTGGATTTCCTTCTGGTTATGGGGGGACCGATGAACATCTATGAATATGACCGGTATCCCTGGCTGGAACCGGAAAAAAACCTGATCGGAACCTGTATACGTGAGAAAAAGAAGGTACTCGGGATCTGCCTGGGAGCGCAGCTCCTCGCAGATGTGCTCGGGGAAAGGGTATTCCCGAATTCAGAAAAGGAGATCGGGTGGTTTCCGGTCAGGGGCAGGGACAGCCTGTTCCCCGGATCATTCCTCCCGTTCCACTGGCACGGGGAAACCTTCAACCTGCCCGCGGGGGCCGTAAACCTGGCTTCCAGTGAAATCTGCAGTAACCAGGCTTTTTCCCACGGGAATAATGTACTTGCCCTGCAGTTCCACCTTGAAGTTACCCCGGCACTGGTAGAGGGACTTCTGGATCATGTGGCGGGCGACCTGGAGCCCGGTCCCTTTGTGCAGGGCAGGGAAGAAATTATTGGTGGACTGGTCAATGCCGGGGCAAACAGGAAGATCCTTCATACAGTTCTGGAAACCTTCAGCAGGGATATCTGATCAAAGAAGCAAACATGGAACCCCTCTCGGTCAATATCAGGAACCTGTCCAAATCCTACGGGGAAGTTAATGCCCTGCAGGATATCAGCCTGGGGATCAGGCGAGGCGAATTGTTCGGCCTGATCGGTCCTGACGGGGCCGGGAAAACGACGATGTTCAGGATACTGACCACCCTCCTGCTTCCGGATACGGGCAGTGCGGAAGTCGAAGGGTTTGACGTGGTGAGGGACTTCAGGCAGATCCGGCGCATTACCGGATATATGGCTGGGAGGTTCTCCCTCTACCAGGATCTGACGGTCGAGGAGAACCTGAATTTTTATGCAACCGTATTCGGCACAACCGTCAAAGAGAATTATGACCTGATCAGGGATATCTATTCGCATATTGAACCGTTTAAAAAGCGCAGGGCCGGTAAACTCTCCGGCGGGATGAAACAAAAACTCGCCCTGTCCTGTGCCCTGATCCATAAACCGAAGATCCTGGTCCTCGATGAACCGACCACGGGAGTGGATGCCGTGTCCAGGAAAGAGTTCTGGGAAATGCTCCTGCGGCTTAAGGTTCATGACATCACGATCCTGGTCTCAACCCCGTATATGGATGAGGCCGGTTTATGCAACCGGGTGGCTCTTATACAGGACGGAGTTATCCTGTCGGTCGACGTGCCGGAAGTAATCGTCGGCAATTACAGGGGCCGTTTGCTGGCTGTAAGTTCAGACGATCTCTACACCCTGAAGAAGGACCTCGAGGCATTTAAGCATACCGCATCGGTCTACCTTTTCGGTCAGCACCTTCATCTGACCCTGGGGGGCAACGATGCAGAAAGCGAGATCCGGGGATATCTCGGGATGAAAGGGCATAAAAACCTGATCATCGAACCCATATCACCCAATATCGAGGATTGTTTCCTTGAATTGATGGTCAAAGCCGGAAAGACGAATCCATGAAAAGCGAAAAGACAGTCATAAAAGTGCGTGACCTGGTAAAGAAGTTCGGGGATTTCACCGCAAATGACCACCTGAATTTCGAGGTTTATGAAGGGGAGATCTTCGGTTTCCTGGGTGCAAACGGCGCGGGTAAAACCACGGCGCTCAGGATCCTCTGCGGGCTTTCCCTGCCCACCAGCGGGGAAATCAGTGTAGCGGGACTGAATGTGTATTCCGGGCGTGATATGATCAAGCGGAGAATTGGCTACATGAGCCAGAAATTCTCTCTCTACGAAGACCTGCAGGTACATGAGAACATCCGGTTGTATGCGGGGATCTACGGACTCAGCCGGAAAGAGATCAGGCTCAGGACCGATCATCTGCTCGATACCCTGGGTCTGGAGCCGGTGCGTAACAAGAGGATCTCCGAACTCCCCCTGGGCTGGCGGCAGAAACTGGCATTTTCGGTGGCCGTGATCCACAGGCCCAGCATTGTTTTCCTTGACGAACCGACGGGCGGTGTCGACCCGATCACCCGCCGGCAGTTCTGGGACCTGATCTATGATGCTTCCCATGACGGGATTACCGTGTTTGTAACTACGCATTACATGGATGAGGCGGAATACTGTGACCGGGTCTGCATCATGGAGGCCGGCAGGATAGAGGCCATCGGATCACCTGCAGAGCTTAAGGCAAAATACCATGCAACGAATATGGATGAAGTATTTATTAAAATCGCGCGATAAAGGTTTGGAACTTTTAGTCCCAAACTAATAGTTCCAAACCAATAGTTCCAAACCATGAAACGGTTCAGGGGATTTGTCATAAAAGAGTTCAATCATATCCTCAGGGATTTCCGGACCCTGCTGATCCTGTTCGGCATGCCGGTGATCCAGCTGCTGGTGTTCGGCTATGTGGTCACGAATGAACTCAAGGACATCCGGGTGGCGGTGTATGATCCGGAGGGGGACCGTTATACGCGCGAAATCACCAGCAAGATCATGTCCTCGGGTTATTTCGTATTCGACGGTTACCTGGAAAACGAGGGACAGATCGAGGAAAAATTCAGGGAAGGGAACATCAAGCAGGTCATCCTCTTCGAACCCGGGTTCGGCCGGAAGCTGATGCGGGAAGAATCAGCAGGCATACAGCTTCTCGCGGATGCTTCGGATGCCAATACGGCAAACCTGGTGGTCAATTATACCTCTGCTATCATCCAGGATTATATGATGGACCTGAGGAAAAATTCAGGTGTAAGATTCCAGATCGTTCCCGAGGTCAGGATGCTGTACAATGAAAACATGGAAGGAGCCTTCATGTTTGTCCCCGGCGTCATGGCACTCATCCTGATGATCGTTTCGGCACTTATGACTTCGATCACCATTACCAGGGAAAAGGAGCTGGGCACCATGGAAACCCTGCTGGTTTCCCCCCTCAGGCCCCGGCAGATCGTCCTGGGGAAAGTGACCCCATACGTGATCCTTTCATTCATCAATGCGCTCACTATTGTGGCCATGGGATATTTTGTTTTCGGATTGCCTGTGCAGGGAAGCCTGGGACTCCTCCTGCTCGAGTGCCTGCTTTTCATCAGCGTTGCCCTTTCGCTCGGAATATTCGTTTCGACGATGGTGGATACCCAGCAAATGGCCATGTTCTTTTCAATGATCCTGCTGTTGCTGCCGACCATCCTTCTGTCGGGCTTTATATTCCCGGTCGAGAATATGCCGGTAATCCTGCAGTGGTTAAGCTACATCGTGCCGGCAAAATATTTCATAATCATTGTTAAGAGCATAATGCTCAAGGGAACCGGTATGGCTTTCGTATGGAAGGAAACCCTGGTCCTGCTGCTCATGCTGCTGTTGTTCATCGGCGCTTCGGTGAAGCGTTTTAAAATCAGGTTAGAATAAGTTAAGATGAGGACCATACTGTTTTTATTGCAGAAGGAATTCACGCAGATTTTCCGGAACCGGTACATGCTCCCGATCATTTTCGTGGTGCCGATCGTACAGCTTGTTGTCCTGGTTTATGCAGCAACCCTGGAGATGAAGGACATCGAGATAGTGGTGGTGGACAAGGACCTGTCTGACATATCCCGCAGGCTTGCCAGCAAGTTCGAGGCATCTCCCTTTTTCAGGGTAAGGGCTTTCACCTTTTCCCTTGATGAGGCGGAGGACCTGCTCAGGGCGAACAGGGCGGATATGGTCCTTCATATTCCACAAGGGTTTGAGCGGGACCTGCTGAGGGAAAACCAGGCCCGGGTGCAGCTGCTGTTCGACGCGGTGAACGCAACCACTGCCGGGCTGGCCAACGCTTATGCACTTAGCGTCCTGCAGGATTATAACAAAGCGATCCTCGTGGAAGAAATGGGACCGCTCACAGCAGAAATGCAACAGGTCAGCATACGCTATGCTTTCTGGTACAATCCCGATCTGAACTACAAGATCTTCATGCTTCCGGGGATCATTGTGATCCTGGTGACCATGATTGGCATGATGCTGACCGCACTTAACCTGGTCAGGGAAAAGGAACTGGGTACGGCCGAACAGATCAATGTGACCCCGATCCGCAAGTACCAGTTCATCACAGGGAAACTGCTTCCTTTCTGGATCATTGCCCTCTTCGAATTATCCCTGGGATTAGCGATCGGAAAGCTGTTTTTCCACCTGCCCCTGGAAGGCAGCATCGCACTTTTATTTCTTTTCGCCTCGGTCTATCTGCTGGTTGCCCTCAGCATCGGACTCTTCCTTTCCGCCCTGTCCAGCTCCCAGATACAGGTCATGTTCCTGGTATTCTTTTTCTTCATCTCGTTTGTCCTGATGTCCGGGATCTTTACCCCTGCTGAAAGCATGCCGGCCTGGGCAATCAAAGTGAACACGATCAATCCCCTGGCTTATTTCATGCGCGTGATCCGGATGATCCTGCTGAAGGGATCGGGGTTTTCGGACATCAGCAGGGAATTCTATTCGCTTGGCCTCTATGCGGTCATCATGATGTTCCTGGCGATCTGGAGGTACCGGAAGGCTGCTTAATCCCAGGCCGCAGTCCGGAAACTATTGCCGGCCTGGGTCCAGGAGCGAATCCAGGTAGGCCCTGAAATAATCCCCGTCCCACCTGGCAGAACCTGTCTTATGGACGGTGATCTTTCCATCCGCCGATATCACGAAGGTCGTGGGAATGGTCGAGGTCATGAATTTTTCCGGTGGGTTCCGGACCAGCCGGTAAACCGGCAGATCATATCCGTACTCCTTCATAAACCGCCTGAGCTGAGCAGCGTCCTCCTGGCTTGCAAGGATCATGGCAATGCGGTCGCCGTATTCTTTATAGAGACGCTGGATGGCCGGCATTTCGGCCCTGCAGGGCGGGCACCAGGTAGCCCAGAAACTCAGGAATATCACCTTCCCCCTGAAGTAGCTGAAATGGACGGGGTTTCCCTCAAGGTCGAGGAGCTTCCAGTTATAGTCTTCATCCGTAAGGGTAACCTGCCTGACCGGGCTCAGGACCGAGGGCCGGTGCAGGGTAAGCCGGTTAAGCCCGGTTGCCAGGGGCTTGCGTGAAAATGGCAGGAGGAGTGCCAGGATCAGCAGGTAGAATAGCATGTCCGTCGTGATCCGGAATGCGGATTTTTCCCGGAAGTATTTATTAATCCTGTCCCTTATCGACATAATAAACCGGTTTTAGCGAGAGGATCCCGGGAGAAACGGTCCGGGCCCCGAGTACGAAATTAAAACGATTGATATCCAGGCAGAGGTAGAAATCCGTCGAGGGTGCATGTCCCTGGTTCCCGGCCAGAAAGAACCTCCTTCCGCTGCTGTTCCTTATGGTTTCGGTCATCCTTTCATAATCGGGTTCCCTGCCTTTCAACCGGTCCCGTATGTATTCGGCACACAGGCTGTCCTCCTCGATCGGGCGCTCGGCCGCATAGCCCATGCAAACCAGTGATACGATTTCCGGGCTGCGCATCCGGATGTAGGAGACGATGGCGTCTGCGTTAACGAAACTCCCGGTAAGGATCTCGGAGGCTTTTGTTGCATTCACCATTCCCCGGGTGCCGGCACTGGTGGTCTGGACAACGGTCTTCCCGCTGAAATCCACATGTTCCACCTGGGCCGGGGAATTCCCGAACTGGAAGCCCTTCACCATCCTCTCATCCCTTTCCCCGATAAGGATCCTGTCCGGATCTTCTTCCTTGAGGCGGAATGCCGTTTCCACTTCTCCTGCGCAGAGGATCTCCCGGGCACCGTTCCCGATAACGTAGCAGGCAGTGGAAAAAGCCCTGAAAACATCGATGATCACGGCCAATCCCCTGGCATTCCGCGCACCTTCGACCATATGCAATATCCGGATGTCCATGTTCAAATATCCTGGTCCCCCTGTTTTCTTTATCCTGAGACGGTTCAAAAATACAAAGTTTCAGGACAGAGGAAAATAATTCCTACTTTTGGAGCCGGATAAACGGATGCCATGAAGTTCAAGGATAAAGTCATATGGATCACGGGTGCCGCTTCCGGCATCGGGGAGGCCCTTGCCTACCAGTCCCTCCGGTACGGGGCCCGGGTGATCCTAAGCGACATCGATGAAGCCCGCCTGGATGAGGTTGCGGACCGTTGCCGGAAGATGAACGGAGAGGTCCACCCGGTCCCCCTGGACCTTTCCTCGAGGGAATCGCTTGAAAAAGCTGTGCCCCTGGCCCTGTCAGGGTTCGGGCGTATCGATGTGCTCATTAACAACGGTGGAATCAGCCAGCGTTCTCTCAGCTGGGAAACCCCGATCGAGGTGGATTACAGGATCATGCACATTAATTTTTTCGGGGCCGTGATCCTGACCAAGGCGGTCCTTCCCTCCATGATGGAGCAGGGAGGAGGCAGCATCGCAGTCACCAGCAGCATCACAGGCAAGTTCGGGTTCCCGCTGAGGTCAGCCTACTCGGCCTCAAAACACGCCCTCCAGGGATTCTTTGAAACCCTGGGGATCGAACTGGCCGGTAAAAATATCTCTGTGACCATTGCCATGCCCGGAAGGGTGGCGACCAACATTTCCCTTCATGCCCTGACCAGGGACGGGACCCCGCATGGCAAAATGGACCCCGGGCAGGCCTCGGGCATACCGGCGGAAGTCTGTGCAAGGAAATACCTGGATGCCATTCACCGGCGCAGGCGTGAAGTCCTTATCGGAGGAAGGGAGCTGACAATGGTCCACGTCCGCCGCTTCCTTCCGCGTCTTTTCTACCGGATGGCCGCTAAAATCAGACCTGCCTGATCCCGGGATGGCATGACTGACCCGTGGATTGCCGATTCCCTGGTTTAACGGTCATGGATTTCTGCCGTATCCGCGGTCATTCATTCTCCCGATATTTTATTATATTGTGGGGAGTATAAAATGAAACAACCAATGGAACGAAGAAAATTCATAACAGGCACCGCAGCGGCCGTGGCGGGAGCCGGACTGATTCCCTACCTGCCTTCCACCGCTGCAGCAGCTGCGCGGATAAAAGGGGCAGCCGACCGGCTCAGGGTCGGTGCCATCGGTATAAACGGAATGGGCATGGCCGATCTCCGGACCTTCCTCGGGAACGAAGGCGTGGAGTGCATCGCGCTCTGCGATGTGGACAGGAATGTGCTCGAGAAGAGGGCAGCTGAAACGGAAAAATTACAGGGCAGAAAGCCGGAACTTTTTGGTGATTTCCGCAAAATGCTGGAAAAGAAGGACATCGATGCGGTGATCATCGGTACACCCGATCACTGGCACTGTCTCCCGATGGTGGAAGCCTGCCGCGCTGGGAAGGATGTTTACGTGGAAAAACCCATTGCCAACTCAATCGAGGAATGCAACATCATGATCGAGGCGGCACGCAGATACGACCGGGTCGTGCAGGTGGGACAGTGGCAGCGGAGCGATCCCCACTGGCAGAACGCCGTACGGTTTGTCCGGTCCGGGAAGCTGGGCACCATCCGGACGGTAAAGGCATGGGCCTACATCGGGTGGAAAGGGGAACTTCCTGTCATTCCCGACGAACCCATACCGGAAGGCGTGGATTATGATTTCTGGCTGGGTCCCGCTCCAAAACGGCCTTTCAATCCTTACCGCTTTCATTTTAATTTCAGGTGGTTCTGGGATTATGCGGGGGGACTGATGACGGACTGGGGGGTGCACCTGCTCGATTATGCTTTATTCGGAATGGACCAGTATGTGCCCAGGTCCGTGATGTCGGGAGGCGGGAAATACGCCTATCCCGACGATGCCAGGGAAACACCGGATACCCAGTATGCGGTTTATGAATTCGATGACTTCGGACTGGTCTGGGAATCGGCCGTCGGGATCTCTGGCGGATCGTACGGAAGGGAACACGGAGTCGCATTCCTGGGGGAAAACGGAACGCTTGTAGTAGACCGCAAGGGATGGGAGGTGATCCCTGAAGTCAAGGACGGGAAAGCACTGATGGAAGCAGTGCCGTTTACCCCGCCGGAAGAGGGAGGGGGACTTGAACGGCATGTAAGGAACTTCCTCGATTGTGTCCGCTCCCGGGAAAAACCCAACGCGGACATAGCCATCGGGGCCCACATCGCCCGATTCGCCCACCTGGGTAACATCGCAGTGAGAACGGGCAGGAAATTATACTGGGAGCACGAAAAACAGATGTTCCTCAACGACGAGAAGGCCAATGAAATGGTTAAAGCCAGTTACAGGAGCCCGTGGAAAGTCCCCGTTATCTAGTCGGAGGGCGGGGACCCTATGCGATTATTTTAACAGATCTTTTTCCCATTTCTCCACCCCGGGGGCCTTTTTCCCTTCGAGCAGGGCAATGAAGTTCAGCATGGTCTTGCGGGCTTCCCCGATCGGGTGATAAAACAGTTCCCAGTTATCGCTGTCCTCCCCATCGTGTATGGGGATTACATAATCGAACTGCCAGGCCATTTTCATTTCCCTGTAGGCGCTGGATGCCCTGGTTTCGATATCGTCCAGGTCGCGCATGGAGATCTCAATTTTCTGATGGGTCTTGCGGCGCAATTGCTTCCTTCGCATAACCTCCGTCACAAAATCAGGAAGTTTCACGTTCCGGTTGGGTTCCATGAAATACTGGATCTCATCCCTGGACAGGGGGGACAGGAAAACACTCAGCTTGGGGGTTTCATCCAGAAGCGGGTGGGTAGTAAGGATCTCAGCCACATAGGGATTCCCTTCATAAAACACATTGCTCTTCTTGAGCATGGCTGAAAGTTCCTTCAGGTTCAGCGCCTGCAGGTCGCCCCTGACGCCCATGACGATGTAGTTGCCGTCAAGCCTGAATGCCTCGATCTGTTGCCGCTTGCGAAAATAATAGTCCACACCCTCCATTTCACCCGGCCTGGGCGCCCGGTCGTTGAAAAGGACAAGCTTCTGCATGTTCTGCCGGATACCGGGGTAAAACCGCCTGAGTGCCTTGTCAAGGGGACTTTTCCCAACACATGACGGTCCCGTTAAAATGATCAGCCTGTTCATCCTGAGATTATTTTGAGGCAATCAAATTAATAAAAATCATGACATCCTGATAAAAATCTTTACATTCCGGTCCCGCTTGATATACTATCTTTGAAACTTTATTGAAAACCGATATGAAACGTCATCTGCTTTCAGCAATCCTTCTGCTTCTTTCAGCAGGAATCTTTTCACAGGCAGGGGACCGCATCCTTGCGGAGATCTCGGGTAACATGGCCTCTCACAGGGACCTGTACAGGTACCTCCACCAGAATCCGGAACTGTCCTACGAGGAATTCAGGACTGCCGCAAGGCTGTCCTATGAACTGGAAGCCCTTGACTTCGAGGTCAGCAGGAACATCGGAGGGAACGGCTTTGTCGGGGTACTGAAAAACGGTGAGGGTCCCGTGATCATGCTGCGTACCGATATGGATGCCCTGCCCCTTGAGGAAAAGACCCGCCTGCCATTTGCATCGGAAGCGCCAGGAGTGATGCATGCATGCGGACACGATATGCATATGACCGTCTGGCTGGGCACGGCAAAAGTGCTGTCGGCCATGACTGATTCCTGGAAAGGGACCCTTGTGATGCTTGCACAGCCGGCAGAGGAGAGGGGAGGAGGCGCAAAGGCCATGATCGCCGGTGGACTGTTCAGGGATTTTCCCGTTCCCGATTACATCCTTGCCTACCATGTCAGTCCCGAGTTAAAGACTGGTACCATCGGCTACCGAGCCGGACCGATGCTGGCCGGTGTAAATTCAGTCGATATAACCGTTCACGGTGTGGGAGGGCACGGGGCCATGCCTCATATGGCCATAGATCCGATTGTGCTGGCTTCCCGCATGGTGCTTGCTTTCCAGACAATCACCAGCCGGGAGATCAGTCCCCTTAAACCCGCCGTGGTTACCGTAGGATCCATACATGGAGGCACGGTGCACAACATCATCCCGGATGAAGTGAAAATGCAGCTCACCGTTAGATTTTACGAGGACAGGGTATACGATCATATCATGGAGAGCCTCCGTCGGATTACTTCGGGGATCGCCATGTCGGCCGGACTTCCTGAATCCCTTTACCCGGAGATTGTGGCGCTGGACCAGCTGATCCCGCCGGTCATCAACGATGAATCCCTGACGATGAGCGCTGTCGCTTCATTCGGCTCCGTACTCGGAGAGGAGAATGTAATCCTGGTTGAGCCGGTAACGGCCGCTGAAGATTTCGCCCTCTACGGCAGAACGGATGAAAAAATACCCATTGCCATGTTCTGGCTTGGCGTCGTCAATCCGGCAAAATTTGAAGATTCCATGCGGAACGGCACTCCTTTACCCGGTCTGCACAGCCCGGAATTTTATCCTGATTTTGAGCCGTCTTACAGGACGGGCGTTCTTGGCATGAGCAGGGTGGTGCTGGACCTCTTCAGGCAGTGAGTCCCGTTCCCCGTGTTCAGCCTGTTGTGCCCGCCTGGGATTGCATGGCTCCATGGATGTAACCGGACGGATCCTTGAAGTAGCAATGGGTGCCCACACCGGGGATGGTCTGTTTGGGCACCACGATCTCTCCGCCGTTCTCCTCGATGGCCCTGATGGTTGAATCCAGGTCCTCCACCTGTATGGTATTTACAACGGGCTGGTCAGGATGGTTTCGTTTCATAACGGCGCCTTCGATGCCGGGTTCGTCCCCTGGACCTGATTCCGTCAGGTAATAATCCGTTTCTCCCCACCTGTTGAATCTCCAGCCGAAACAATTACTGAAGAATTCAACGGTTTTATTAGGGTCCGCCGCAGGAATCTCAAAATGAACAACTTTAGCCATGATTTGTTTTTATGAATATATGAAATAATTTCAGTTTAGAATCGTTTTAAATAGAAATTGTATGAAAAAGTTGAGCTTATTTGCTTTATTAACCGTACTATTCGTATTTGAATCATTTCAATCAATCATGGGACAGGAACATAAAGATACCGTTGCCACATTCGGGACCGGGTGCTTCTGGTGCACCGAAGCCGTATTTGAGAGGCTGGAAGGCGTTACAAAAGTGCTCAGCGGGTACAGCGGGGGAGATGTTAAGAACCCTTCCTACCGGGAAGTCTGTAACGGACGGACGGGTCATGCCGAAGTCTGCCAGATCTATTACGATCCGGAATTGATCAGTTACGGGGAATTGCTCGATGTGTTCTGGCATACCCACGATCCCACCACGCTGAACCGCCAGGGGAATGATGTCGGGACCCAGTACCGCTCTGTCATCTTTTACCATTCCGAAGAGCAGAAGCGCCTGGCTGAAAAATCAAAGGCCGAAATGAACGCCAGCGGAACCTTTGATGATCCCATTGTCACCGAGATTGCCGCATTCAGCAATTTCTACCAGGCCGAGGATTACCACCAGGACTACTTTAATAACAATCCGAACCAGCCATACTGCACCTTCATCGTCAAGCCGAAAGTCGATAAATTCAAGGCCAAATACCAGGACAGGCTGAAGTAAACCGGTCGGGCAGACCGGACCGGATAGCCGGGCAGACCGGAACGGATAGCCAGGCTGACCAGAACGGATAGCCAGGCTGACCAGAAGGCAATTCCCTCCTTTCATCAAAAATCGACTGTAAAATTTGTTTTTTATATCTTACGGATGTAACTTATTTCCAGTATTTTAATATCATAACCTAAACCTATTTACCATGAAAAGACTGATCCTTCCAATCTTCTGCATCGCAATCCTCGCCGGCTGCACGATGCAGAAAAAACCCGAGACAACAACAGAACTCAGCCATTTTACTCCCTACGGCTATACCCCCGAATTTCTGAAAGGCCAGGTCAAATCCGTCGAGCAAAGGAGCTACTGGACCACCGAGCAGGACGGCAAATACCTCCAGGGAGACCTGATTACACGGAAAGAACGGGACAGCATCGGCTGGACCGATGATTTTATCGCCTATTTTGATTCCATGGGTATTGCCAACAGGATCGAATACCTGGATGATGAAGGGAAACCCTATGGCTACTGGGTAATACAATGCTCGGATGGGAAAAGAACCGGGGCACAATGGTTCCAGGGGGATTCCTCATCGAGCTACTGGAAATATACCTATGACGATTCGGGGAATCTCACCCGAGGGGAACGTTTCAGGCTGGGAGCCGATACCCTCCTGAACGGTGGCAATATCAAGTCAATTAAGGATTGGCAGGTTACTAGCGTGCAATGGTACAACAGCAAGCGCGAGCCCGGGAACACCATTGCCAGGGAATTGAACGATATGGGACTTGTGACCCAGTTAGAGACCAGGAATCCCGAAGGGAAAGTGATCTCCTGGTGGAAATACAACTACGACGAAAACGGACTGAACACCGGTTTTACGGGGATGAGTTCCGACAGCACCATGTACAACGTGGAAACGAAATACACCGATTTCGATGACATGGGCAACTGGCTTAAAATGGTCTCTTTCGAAGACGGCAAGCTGGCTGGCATGGATGTACGGACCATAGTGTACTATTGAGGCTCAGTAGTATTCGCTGCCGATCACGAACTTGGCTGCCCAGGTCAGGAGGATCAGGACGGCCAGGATAAGGACCAGCCGGCCGGGAATGGCGATCTGCCTCCCGGTCACAATGGATTTTATTCCAATGAAAACCAGCAGGACCTGCAAGGCGATCCAGAAGATCCAGCCCGGGTTATGCAGGAAACTGTGAAGGATGTCCCCGCCTATCAGGCAGCCGATGGCGGTGGAATACCCGCAGGTGGGACAGGGAAGGCCCGTGAGGCTTTTAAACAGGCAATTCACGCTCAGGATCCCCCCTGCATCAAGCAGGGGGTAGATGAGGGTGCCCAGGCAGGTGAGGGCGATCAGGGCATTTAAACCGTAACCGGAGGAGGTCAGGCGTCCATTCCGTTCAAGGACCAGGAATCTATCCAAGCCTGCTGCCACAGTTTGCACACTTCCTGATTTCTTCCTTGGTCCCCTCTGTCACGAAGGGGATCCAGCAAAGAGGCAGGCAGAAAATCACGAGAAGAACGAAGATCACCCAGCCTGTTTCGGACATCTTTTTTTCAACGATGGGCATTCCTTCATGATCGCAGAACGGACATTTAAGTGCCATGGGTTCAGTTTTAATGGTTTGCATGGTTTGATCGATAAAGATACTTTTATTTATTAAGAGAAAACTTATTGCAGCGGAAGGTTGTAAACCAGCCTCAAATCCACTATGGGACCCGGCTTGAACAAATAATTCTTTTCCACGCGCTTATCACCGAATTTGATGATGCTGATCCGGAAGGGCACCGTCTGGTCAGCCGAATATTGCTTGTATGACCTTCCCACTGCATATCCGAACCTTCCTTCCAGGTGGAGGTTCCCGGCAAGCCTGATCCGGCCGAACAGGGAGAGGTCAATGCTTGTCCGTTCGATATAATCGCCCTCATAGTCCGGATGTCCCAGGCGATAAGAGGTGATGAGCCCGAAATGGCTTATCCCTGCTGAGATTTTCTCGCTGACCTGGTAGTTGAGTTTGCCAAAGACCGGCCACATTCCGACCAGGCTCCACTTGCTGTTGATCTGCCAGTCCGAATAGACAATCGGCACGACAAAGGGTCCCCCGAGTTCATCGTTGTACATGGCGCCAAACCGCAGCATGAGCCTTTCACTGAATCTTTTCTCGTACATGGCGATCCCGCCCAGCTGGAAATTACTGGCTGAGGCATTATCAAAATCGGTCATGAAACGGGGGGCAAAAAGCAGCTGTATGCCCTGTCCCTCACCGAATCTCTTGTACCAACCCGTCTGAAGAATGAACGAATGCAGATGGATGGGATTGGCAATGCCGCGAACGAATTCAATGTCGTTGCTTACATGGAACATGGTATAGGTAAGGTCGTTATACCAGATGGAGGAGCCGGATAGCTTGACCGGGAGCTTGACATTCACCATGGCACCGGTTTCGGTGGCTTTGCCGACGGACGGGGAGTCATCGTATTTGGCCGGAAATCCGTACCGTCCCGAAAGGGTCAGAAGATCAAGGCTGCTCTGGGCATAAAGACCCGCTGCCAGCCCGCACAATACAAGGGAAGTGAGAATGTATTTCATGGTTTTGGGATTGATTTCGGAAATTAAGATAGATAATTAATGGATGACAGGCAACAGCAGGGAGAAGGATCCTGTATTCTGATTAGCAGGTCCTTTTATCTGTAATTTCAGGATTACTTCTATCTTTACAGTCAATAAATAATATTTGCGATATGCCGGAAAATAAAAAAGGATTTACCACCCGCATGCTGACTGCACCCTATCTCAGGAAGGACCCGTTCAATTCGCTGCAAATGCCTGTCTATGAGACCGTAGCCTATGAATTCGATACGGCGGAGGACATTGCCGCTGCATTCCAGGACCGTAAGCCGGCCCATGCATACTCCAGGTCCACCAACCCCTCGGTGGAATACCTGGAATCCAAGATCATTGCTGCAACCGGTGCCAGGGCCGCGCTGGCCCTTTCCTCGGGAATGGCAGCCATCGTAAATGCCATTCTTGCACTCGTCAGGCCGGGGGAGAACATCCTCAGTTCCCCGAACCTTTTCGGCCATACCTACGGTCTTTTCAGCAAGACCCTGACCGGACTGGGAATCGAGGTTAGATTCTGCAACCTCCTCGATACCCCAAACCTGGAGAAAAACATGGACGCCAACACCCGCCTGGTGTTTTTCGAGACGGTTACCAATCCCCAGCTCGAGGTGGCAGACATCGGGGAACTTGTCAGACTGGCAAAGAAACGGGGGACCCTTGTCATGGCAGATTCCACGCTTACCCCGTTCAACGTATTCAATGCAAAGTCCTTCGGGATTGATGTTGAGGTCATGTCCAGCACCAAGTTCCTGTCCGGAGGGGCTACCTCCGTCGGCGGAATCATCGTTGACACCGGCAACAATGACTGGAGTAAACTCGAGGTTCTTTCGGCCTACTATGAAAAAAAGAAGGAGATGGCCCTCATGGCCAGGCTCCGCAAGGAGGTCTTCAGGCATCTTGGATCCTGCATGTCGCCGAGGACTGCCCAGTTTCAGAGCATG
>Ga0307445_10000513_pt1 | contig 21229 bp, 37 predicted proteins | sample SalMarSW160330MG_FD_202147 | JGI IMG/M metagenome (GOLD analysis project Ga0307445, IMG submission 202147) | Salt marsh sediment microbial communities from the Plum Island Ecosystem LTER, Massachusetts, United States - SW1603-30 | ecosystem: Environmental > Aquatic > Marine > Intertidal zone >... | reverse complement strand
CGGTTCAGTTTTGCCTGGGCGCCCAGGCAAAACCGGAACGGCGGCCGGACGCGTGGAGGTCGAGTCTCAACCAGTCCGCGGCATCATCCGGAGCATGAGGACGATCCGAGACGATGACGAGTACGAGTCAGAAGCGACTCGCGAGCGGGACTGGGGGGACGGTGGCGGGGCAGAGCCGACCGACGTCGGGCGCTGGCGGTGCGTGCAGGCGACCGCGGCGGCGATCTTGGTGCAGCGCGTGGACTGCATCCTGGACGAGCGCTGGGTGCCTCAGAGCTGCGTGCACGAGGACAGCGAGGTCTGGCGTGCGGGGCAGGAGGGGCGGCTGGTGCTGCTGAGCTGGTTCGCCGAGGAGAAGGGGTTCGTTTGATGCAGGGATACGCCGAGCGGGCGGTGTTCACGCGCGACGAGGTTCGGCTGTACTCGCGGGCGAGGCGGGCGTCTGGGGCTCTGTTCGGGGCGGACTTCGACGCCGTCAGGTGTCACGAGCTGGCGCGGGCGTTCGGGGAGGTCCTCGGTCTGCCCCACCAGGACGGGCGCTTCCAGGGGGTCGAGCACACGTGGCTGTGGACTCGACCGATTAGTCCCGAGGAGCTGCGCGCGAACGAGTGGGAAGTGTCGAACCCGCCGAACGTGCTGGACGTGTACGTGCCGGGCATGGTCCCGATAGTCGCGCTGCTCGACTACTCGTCGTGGACGCTGCCGTGGCGGCACCTGTACGTCCCGGGGCCGGAGCGGACGGACGTCCTGGTCGACGAGGTCGCGACGCTGGTCGCGGTGATCCGGATGGTCGAGCGCGAGATCGACGCGACTGCCAGTGAGATCACCGAGCGAGTCCGAGCGCGGCGCAAGCCTAGGGGATGAACCTGGGGTCCTCGCCCGAGTCCTCGGCCAGGGCGTGCAGGGCGAGCCACAGCGCGCCGACGGTGCGGGCGTGGTCGTCGATGCAGCAGATGACCGTGCGTCGGTGCGGGATGACGACGACGGCGCGCAGCAGGTCCTCGTCGCTGAGCTCGGCGAGCTTGCCGCGCATGTACTTGGCGTCCCGCTCGGGCCAGGTGACCAGCTTCGCCGTCGATCGCTTCTCGTCATCTCCCACGTCGGGATGATGCCGCGGCATCATCCAGGCAGGACGGTCGGCTCGGGAGCGGGCCGGGAAAGGACGACCGGGATGTTGATCGAGAGCGAGGTGCGGAGGGTCGAGTTCAAGTTTGGCGAAGGTCGGTGGTTGAAGGCCACGTGGCGGTCGGATCGACCTCGGGTGGTCGAGATCGCGGACGTCCGGTGTCGCGGGCGCGAGGTGAGCCTGGGGTTGAACGAGATCCCGGAGCTGATCCAGGCGCTCGGTCGGGTGCGTCAGGTCGCAGGCCTGGACCCGACCGAGGGGGCGGTCATGCCGCCGGTCGAGGAGTCGGTGACGTCGGCCGGGAACGGCGAGAGCGAGGTTGCCGAGGACGTCGTCGGAGAGCCGGACGGGGCGTTGGTTCGACGCGTGACGCGGGCGGTCAGGGAGGCGGACGGGGCGTTCGAGGATGTCGGCGGGTCGAGTCGTCACTGGGTGCGGGAGTGCTTCTTCCCGGCGCTCAGGAGCGAGGGGCTGGCGATCGTCGTTGCGTCCGACTATGCGCGACTGGTCGAGGCGGCGAGGGACGTCGTTGACTGGTTGGATGCGAGCACGCGAGGCATAGTCGCGGATGACAACCTGACCAAGCTCAAGCTCGAGGCGTTGCGTCGGGCGTGCGGGTTCCGCGGCGAAACAGAGTCGGAGAGCGAGGGCGGGTCGTGAGGGCCTACCTCGACCTGGTGCGGCGCATCCTCGACGAGGGCGAGGTTCGACCGAACCGGACGGGCGTGGACACGCTGGCGACCCCGGGGGCGACGTTCGAGCACGACATGGCGGACGGGTTCCCGCTGCTGACGACGAAGCAGGTCGCGTACAAGCTGGTGCGGGTGGAGCTCGAGGGGTTCATCTACGGGATCACGACCAAGAAGTGGTATCGGGACCTGGGCTGCCACATCTGGGACGACTGGTGTCGGCCGGACAAGGTCCCGTACGCGCACGACGACGAGACTCGCGCGAAGATGGCGGCCGAGCTCGACCTCGGGCCGATCTACGGCTGGCAGTGGCGAAACTTCGGGGCGACCTATCCGGATTGGCGGTCGGAGAGTAGGCTGATCGGGATGCCGATCGGGAGGGGCGTGGACCAGCTCTCGGACGTCGTTCGGAAGCTGCACGAGTCTCCGGACGACCGGAGGATGGTGGTCTCGGCGTGGAATCCGGTGGACGTCCCGAAGATGGCGCTGCCGCCGTGCCACTGGGGGTTTCAGGTTCTGGTGATCGGCGGGCGACTCCACCTGACGTGGGTCCAGCGGTCGGTGGACGTGGCGCTCGGGCTGCCGTTCAACGTTGCCAGCTACGCGACGCTGCTGCACCTGCTGGCGCTCGAGGGCGGGTTCCGGGAGGGGAGGCTGATCGGATTCCTCGGGGACACCCACGTATACCTGAACCACGTCGAGGGGCTCAGGCGGCAGCTCGAGCGGGAGCCGCTGCCACTGCCGAGGCTTGAGACGGCCCCGTTTCAAGGGATATTCGGTTGGCGCCACGAGGACACGAGGGTCGTCGGCTACGAGCACCGCGGGAAGATCGCGTTCGAGGTGGCGGTGTGACTCGGAATTGCGCGGGCGACGTGATCACGGTGGATCTGGACTGCGGCGACTGCCGAGGCGGCGACCGGGGCGCGTTCGAGCTGGTGGATGTTGGGGTCGTTCGGCCGTGTGGGATGCTGGAGCACGTGTTGACGCTCGAGGGGCCGGAGCAGCCGACCGATCTGGGGCGGGGAGCCTCGGCGAAGGGCGTGGAGGTGGCCGGCCTGAAGTTGCCGCTGGTCGGCGAGGTGGTCCCGTTCACGGGAAACCTCTGCTGGCACGGGTTCCGGCTGCTGCCGGAGCACGCCGTCGGGCTGCTTCGGAGGTTGAAGGATCTGGGGTTTCACCCGTGCGAGTTCGTGTTCAACGTCGATCCGATCGACGGGTGGGCGGCGGAGCTGTGGCCGACGGAGTGCTTGGGATGACGACGGCCCCTCGGTTCGAGCTGGCGCAGATGGACGCGGTCGAGTGGCTGCGGGGGATGGGGGACGGGACTGTGGACCTGGTGGTGACGGACCCGCCCTACGAGTCGCTGGAGCGGCACCGGGCGCGCGGGACGACGACGCGCCTGACTCACAGCAAGGCGTCGAGCAACGACTGGTTCGCGGTGTTCCCGAACGACCGGTTCGGGGAGCTGTTCGCGGAGCTGCACCGGGTGCTGCGGAGGGACCGGCACTTCTACATGTTCAGCGACCAGGAGACGATGTTCGCGGCGAAGCCCGAGGCGGAGCGGGCGGGGTTCAAGTTCTGGAAGCCGCTGGTCTGGGACAAGCAGCGGATCGGGATGGGCTACCACTACCGGGCGCGCTACGAGCTCATCCTGTTCTTCGAGAAGGGGAAGCGGAAGCTCAACGACCTCGGGGTGGCGGACGTCATCGGCTACCCGAGGATCGTCGGGGGCTACCCGGCGGAGAAGCCGGCGGCGGTGTCCGAGGTGCTGGTGCGGCAGAGCACCGAGCCCGGGATGCTGGTGGTGGACCCGTTCGTGGGGTCGGGGTCGGCGGGCGTCGCCGCGGTCCGGCGGGGCTGCGACTTCGCGGGCTGCGACGCGTGCCGGGAGGCGGTCGAGCTGGCGCGGGGTCGGCTCCTGGCGAGCGGGGCGCGGGACGACTCGGTCCGGCCGGAGACCGCGGCATCATCCAGGGCATGACTGACACCGAGCCTACGTCCGAGTTGACGCCGGAGCGGTTGCGGGAGCTGCGGGAAGAGATGTCCAGGCCGCAGGGGAGCAACCAGATCTGGGTCTTCGATCTGAGCGAGGCGCGCACTTTAGTTGCGGCGGCGGAGGAGCTGCTCGTCCTCCGAGCCGAGTCCGAGGACGACCCGCTGGCCCGGGAGGTGCTCGAGGAGCTGAGCGACGAGCAGGTGGAGGCCGAGCTGAGGTCGATCGGGCTCGACCCGGCCGAGGTCGGACGTCAAGGGGTGGCCTTCACGAAGCTGATTGCCAGCAACCTGACCCTTCGCGAGCGGGTCAGGGAGTACGAGCAGGTGGAGGCCGAGCTGCGGGCCGTTCTGGACAGGGAGGGATGACGACCGCCCTTCGCGGCATCATCCCCTCATGAGCGAATCGAACGTGAGCGAGGTCGACGAGTCCCTGGACAAGCTGCTGGAAGCGTGGCGGAAGGACGACCAGGAGCGGCGGCAGCTGGACAAGACGGTGAGGCGGATCCTGGAGCTGCTGCGGGACGCCGGCGTCGTAGTGGTCGATCCGGCGAGCGGGGTCAGGAGCCTCATCGGAAGGCTGCACCGCGAGCGGGGTCAGGGCGTCGAGTTTCGGAAGCGGCTGAGGCGCGAGCTGGGCGGACTGGCGGCGCTGTGGGAGGCGCGATCGGCCAATGATCAATCGTTGGGGGCGTCTCGATCGCTGCTGATGGCGGCGCAGGAGCTCCGGTCGGTGATGCGGGGCGCCGGGCTCTCGGACGATGAGCCCGCGGCGTCGGAGGTGGCGTCCGAGCCCGACCTCCCGCCGGTGGTGGCCGAGCTGCTCAGGCGGGCCTGCCGCGGCCACGGGTCGGAGGACACGTTCAACCTGGCCAACCTGTCCCACGTGGTCACCAACGTGTTCGGGCTTCGCGGACCGATCGACGGCGGCTGGCTGAGGCTGGCGCTGAGGTCGTTTCCGCAGGTCGAGCAGCTCCCTGTCGGATACTACCGGGTCAGGCGCTGGCCGCATGCGGAGGCTGGGCTGTGAAGAACCTGGCAGGGATCGAGCGGTATGAGGCTGAGGCTTGCATCGTCGACGAGCTGGGGCAGGCCGGAGTTCCGATCGCCGCAGACCCGAGGCAGCTCGACCACCCGGAGGTGAAGTCGGCGGTGATCGGGAGGCTGGGACAGTTCGAGTTCCGCCGGAGCTGGCGCTACTACGTGGTGGGTGGCCCGGTTCCGCTCGAGGTCGCCAGGCGACTGCACGAGCACCCCGTCGGCAGGACCGACGTCAGGGTCGCCGGGCACTGCGGCTGCCCGCCGCCGGAGCCGCCCTGGGTCGAGACCGTCGCCGGCCGAGTCTGCGTGACCTGCTACCACGTCGACTCGGTGGAGGGGCTCAGGCTGCTGGCGGACGCGGTTCGCGACCTCTAAGCCGGAACCCAGCGCCCCTCGCGGACGAACCCGTGGTGCCCGCAGATCGGGCAGAGCAGCGACGGGCTCACGGTGAGCGGGTCCTCGGAGACTAGGGTCCATCCCAGGTTGGTCCCCAGCGGGACGTAGGACTGGTGGTCGCCGTCCGCGCAGGGGTGGAAGAAGGCGAGCGCCCGGAAGGCCCCGTCCAAGGTGAGCCGCTCGACCGCGACCCCGCTCCCCAGGTCCTCCAGCTCGTCGAAGTCGTCTCGCGCCATGCCCGATCGTAGCACGGCGGCGGGCCATCCCGCCCGACCCCGCGGCATCATCTGAGGCATGAGCGACTCCCCCGAGAAGTGCTGCGCCACCTGCTGGCGATTCGAGCATCCGCGAGAGCAGGTCCCGTGCTGCTGGTGCACGCGCAACCCAGAAGTGGCAGCCGTGCCGCTTCCAGCCTCTTGTCCAGCCACTTGGCCGCTGGGCGACTACTGGCAGTCGCTCGCCGCGCTCCCGGCCTCCGACCCCCTCCTCGCCGCGACCCGGCGCGCGGAGAAGGCGGAGCGGGATCTGGCCCTCTCCGTCGAGACGATCCGCGGGATGGAGGCGGACCACGCGACCGACCTGCGGGAACTCGGGAAAGCTCGTCGCGCGATCGAAGCGGCGCTTCCGGTCCTGCACCGCTGGATCGGGAGTGCCGCCGGCTACGACGACCTGGAGGAGGCGGCGCGGGAGCTTCGAAGAGTCCTGCGGCCGCTCGAGCGAAAGGACGGCGGGCAGTGAAGGCCCTGTCGCTGCTCCAGCCGTGGGCCTGGGCGGTCGTCAACCCGGCGACCAGGAAGCGGGTCGAGAACCGGACTTGGGCGCCTCCCCGGGCGATGATCGGGCGGGAGTTCCTGCTGCACGCCTCGAGGGGAGGCGGCGCGGCGTACCATCGGGAGGCGGCGAAGTTCATCCGGCGCGCGTCGGGCGGGGCTGCCGAGGTGCCGCCGAGGAGGGACCTGCCGCGCGGGGCGATCGTCGGGGTGGCGAGGCTGGTCGGATACGCCTCGAGGGAGCGGGACGGAGCGTGGGAGGGCGAGAGCCGCTGGCGGGAGGTCGTCGGCTCGCCGTGGTTCGTCGGCCCGCACGGCTGGCTCCTGTCCGACGTGCGGCCGCTGCCGCACGTGGAGGTCGCCGGGCACCTCGGCTTCTTCGAGGTGCCGGACGCGGCGCTGGTGGCCCTGACGCTGGCGGCGCCGGAGGTGTTTGGGGTTCGGCGTGCGATGGAACGGAATGGCTGAACATGACGGTCTACGTTGACGCCCTGACCACCTACGGCCCGGACTGGTATCGGGGTGCGAGCGCGGCCCAAGCCAAGCGCACGGGCGCGAAGCACGGGCACCGCTGGTGCCACCTGTTCGCGGACGAGGCGGACTGCGAGGAGCTCCACGCGATGGCGAGCCGGATCGGGATGCGCCGGGAGTGGTTCCAGGGCGACCACTACGACCTGGTCCCCCCGCGTCGATCCGCCGCGGTCAGGCTCGGCGCCGTCGAGCTCGACCGAAGCCAGTCGGTCGCCGTCTGGAACGAGCAGAAGGCCAGGGCTGCGGCCAAGTGGCTGCGCTCTCGTGGTTGGTCGGTGGAGCCTCCGCCGCCAGGCGCGTCGTGATTCCGGCGCGCCGATGAGTCATCTGCGGTCAGCCCTCGAGCTCCCGCCCAACCCACTCCCCGTCGCCCGCCCGACCCCGCGGCATCATCGAAGGCATGAGCAACTTCAAGGTCGAAGTCGTCGCGTTCGAGGCGGGCAAGGTCAGGATCGAGCTGTCCTCGGGGCAGCTCGCCCCGGCCGCGTGGGAGGCGTTCGAGCAGAGGTGCGCCGCCAGCGGCCAGACCCCGGTGGAGATGATGAACTGGCTGATCTCCGACATGGGGCGGGGTGACGTCTTCGAGATCATCGAGGACCACTTGTGCGAGGACGTCACCCCGGCCTGCCTCGTGTCCGAGGCGACCCGCGCCAGATCCCTGGACGGTCGCTCGCCGATGCTCCCGCACTTCGACTACGTGGGCGAAGCACCCGAAGCCGCCGTGAAGAGAGTCGCCGACCACCTGACGAAGAACGGGGTCCCGCCTCCCGCCGTCGAGACCGCCGTCCGCCTGTACGAGAAGGCGTTCGCCGCCGCCTCCAAGATGGACGGTGCCAACACCCGAGCGCTCGTCCTCGCCGCCGACTCGGCCCTCGCCCAGCACATGCGCGGGCTCGAGGAGCGCTACCTCAAGGTTCTCAGACGACACGGCGCTTAGCCGACGGCTGGCCCACCGACAGAGGAGAAAGACGAGACCGATGACTGACACCACCACACCCGAGTTGACGCCGGAGCGGTTGCGGGAGCTGCGGGAATGGCATCTCCGTCAATCCAGATTCATGTCTGGAGATGTGTTGGCGTTCAGATGGCGCGAAACACTGCTTGCCTCTGTCCCTGCCCTCCTCGACGCGGCGGAGGAGCGCGACCGGCTACTTGACGAACGGGACCAGATGCGGGCTCGCTACGCTGACCTGCAAATTGCCTGCGACATGTACGAGGCTTCCATCGACCGTCTCACAACATTCGTGGACGAAGAGTATGGCATGCAGCCCGTGGCGGAATCCTCGGAGGCTCTGGTCAGTATGCTGGAAGGGCTCGCGTTCGAACGGCGCCAACAGGATGAGGCCGAACGCAAGGAGCGCGACCGGCTGCGGGCGCGGGTGGCGGAGTTGGAGGCGAAGTTCGCGAGCCAAGGCGGGTATCATGGCTGACCATCCCGCCGCCTCGCTCGGATGGTCCTCGCCCGCTCCGCACTCCCTGCCGACCCTCCCCCGTTGCCCGAAAACCGAGACATCATCGAAGGCATGACCGTCGCCGCGCTCTACGTCCAACCCGGCGGCGTCTACTGCGGACTGCCCGACGTCGAGCCGTGGGGACTGCCAGAGCGAGACGCCAGAGAGTACTCCGGGCCGTGGCCAGTGGTCGCGCATCCGCCGTGCCAGCTGTGGACCAACCTGGCGGCCGTCAACTTCAAGCGCTACGGCGGCGAGCACAACCGTCCCGGAAACGACGGCGGGTGCTTCGCCGCGGCGCTCGCAGCCGTACGCCAGTTCGGGGGCGTGCTTGAGCATCCAGCCAACTCCCGAGCCTGGCCAGCCTTCGGACTCGCAAAGCCCTCGCCAAACCAATGGATCGAAGCGAGACCGGGTGAGTGGGTCTGCGCTGTCGCCCAGTCAGCCTACGGACACCGCGCCCGCAAACTGACCTGGCTGCTGTGCTGCGGACCGCGCCCGCCAGATCTCGACTGGAGTCGCCCAGCCGGCACCCATCAGTGCGGCTGGTTCGACCGCATCAAGCCAACGCTCGGCAAGCGAGAAGCGTCCGCCACCCCCATCCCGTTCCGCGATCTGCTGCTGAGCATCGCCTGCTCCGCACTCCCGCCCCTCCCCCGTTGCCCGAAAACCGAGGGAATGGCACAGTAAGTGCCTGATGCGGCGACGGAAGAGCGCGGACGCGCGCGAACCCACCCCCCCGTCGAGCCCGGCGACGAGCCCGCCCGAGGCCGAGCCCGAGGAGTTCGAGCGGCCGGGCGAGGGCGACGACGAGGCTGACCCGTTCGCGTTCCGAGCGCCGCCGCACGAGCACCGGAGGGAGCACCCGGCGGAGCACCGGCGGGACGGGATCGACGTGGCGCCGAAGCGGGACGCGGCGATGATGGTCCGCTCGAGGGAGCTGGCGCTGGGGCTGATGGCCACCGGGGCGCCGCGGGCGATGGTGGTGGCTGGGCTGCGGGAGCGGCTGGGGCTGACGGCGGTGCAGGCGGCGGCGACGTGGTCGGAGGTGTCGTCGGAGCTGCGGGAGGAGTACGAGGCTGGGGAGGCGACGCGCAAGGCGATGCAGGTGGACCGGATCCAGAGGGACTTGGCGAGGGCGCGGGCGAGCGCCGACAAGAAGGGGAAGCAGGTGAGCCTCCGGGCGATCACCCAGGCCGAGCTGCTCCTCGCCCGGATCACGGGGACGCTGGAGCCGGTGCGCGCGCAGGTGGACGTGGACGTGACGGTGCGGGAGGCGTTCGCGAGCGTGCTCGGGAGCCTGACCGCCGAGGAGGCGGAGCGACTCGTCGAGGAGCAGCTCGAGCTCGAGCGGCGCGCCGGCTGCCTGACGGTGCCCGCCCTGCCGCTCGAGGCCACCGGCAGCGACGACTGACGAGTCAGGCCCCCGGTTCAGTTTTGCCTGGGCGCCCAGGCAAAACTGAACGCCGGGCCGAGGCGACGAGGATGCCCCCAGCCGCCCGCCTGAGAGCTCGGGAGCGGGGAACGCCCCGTCCTCCCCACCCCTCGCCCCCGACGCAGCCTGGGCCGTCCTCGCCGCCGGGACGCCGGGTTCCCCACCCCCCGTCACCCCACCCGCCCCACCCGCCTCGAGGAGCGCAGGTCGAGCTCGGCCCCCGCCGGGCCAAACCCCTCCTCGAGATCCCGAGCTCCTCGCCCCCCAGCCGACACGTCTCTCCCACGTCCACCTCGCCGCGGCGTCCCACGCCCGGGCTCCTCGCCGCAGGCAGGCCACCCCCCACCAGCCACGGAACCCCCGCCACCCGCCCCGCCCCCCCGCCGGGGGGTTTCGGGGGCCCCCGGCATCCGCGTCCCCCCGAAGCAGATTCGCGGAGGGTGCGTGGCACGGGGGGGTTCGTCGGGGGCGCGGGAGGGGAGCGAGAGCGCGGGCTGGGCGCGGCATGATCGGGGGCATGGCTAACGAGCGAGCGAAGGTTGGGCTGGGCGACATGAAGCGGGCGAGCGAGCTGATGACTGACCGGGACCTGCAGAGGGAGTCGAAGGCGGAGCTGGGCTGTCGGATTCGGCGGGGCGGCTGGGTCCAGACCTTCACGGGGCGGCGGGCGTGGCCGCGCGAGCCGGACGCGGGGGTCGTGTGCTTGGAGGACGTGGTGCACTCGCTGTCGCTGCGCTGCCGGTTCGGGGGGCACTGTCGGCTGTTCTACTCGGTGGCGGAGCACTGCGTGCGGGGGATGGCCCTGGTGTCGGAGGGGGCGCGGTTGGAGTTTCTGCTGCACGACGCGGCGGAGGCGTACCTGGCCGACGTGCCGCGGCCGCTGAAGCGGGCGCCGGAGATGCGGTGGTACAGGGTGCTGGAGCGCGGGTGGGAGGAGGCGATCGCGTCGGCGCTCGGGGTGAGGCGGGAGCACGCGGGGGAGGTGAGGCTGGCCGACATGGTGATGCTGGCGACGGAGCGGCGCGACCTGATGGGGCCGGTGCTGGACGGGGAGGACTGGGGGCCGCTGCCGGAGCCGAGCCCGCAGGTGATCATCGAGCGGACGTGGCGGCCGGAGGAGGCGGAGGAGCGGTTCTTGGCGCGGTTCGAGTTGGAGACGTCGAGGGTCGAGCGAGCGCGGCATCATCGTTGGCATGGCTGACGCGAACGTCGTCATGAGTGAGATCGAGCTGGAGCGGGCGAGGCTGGCGCTTCAGGTCGTGGTGTCTGAGCGGATGTTGAGAGGCGGGTTCGGGGAGGTGCGGGCGGACCTGCAGCTCCACCGGGCGGCGGACTACCTGGCGCTGAGACTGGTCGCCGAGCTGGCGGCGAGTCGGGAGGGGCGGCTGGAGGTCGAGGTCCCGGTGCTCGGGGTCAGGAGCGCGCTTCGGGCGTGGCTCGGGCACCTGCTGGTTTCGTTCGGCTGCTGGCTGAGCCGCCGGGGGCGGCTGCTGGGGACGCGCCGGATGCTGGGGGAGCCGATGCGGCGGCTGGGGGTGAGGCTGCTCGAGCGGGTGGAGACGCGGCGAATCGTCATCGCGGCGCGGGCGGCGCTGCCCGGGCTGGTGCTCCCGCCGGGGCAGGACCGGATCTGGCTGGCGCGGGCGGAGGGGGACCTGCAGCCGTTCCGGGGGGCGGGGGACAGGGGGTTGTGATGGTCGCGAGGGTTCGGCTGCTTGAGGTCGTGGCCGGGGACGACTACCGGGTCGCGTACGCGCATGCCACTGATTTCGAGCTGGCACTTTCATACGCGAAGGAGCTCGAGCCGCCGAGCTACGTCATGCTGTTTCACGACGATTTGTTCGAGGTCGTCCGGACGAACATCCTGGCCAGGGGTTGGGACCTGTGGGTCGACCGGGTCGAGGAGGAGCTCGGGATCCCGGAGTTCGCGGCATCATCCGGGCATGACTGACGAGACGCGCGAGCGGAAGTTGACGACGGGCGACGTGGTGAGGCTGAGGTCGGGCGGGCCGGCGATGACGGTGGTCGGGCAGATCGACCTCGCGGGTCGGATGCTGAGGTGCGCGTGGTTCTCGCCCGGGGGCGACGACAGGACGCAGGCGTTCCCGGCGGAGGCGCTCCGGGTGGAGCGGGCCGTGCGGGAGCCGGCGGAGGAGGAGAGCGGCGGGGGCGAGTCCGGGGGCTGAGGTGTCGGTGGAGATCCCGAGGGTCGCGCCGAGGCCCGGGCGGCTGAAGCGGTGCGCGTCGTGCGGGGAGTGGCTGCCGGTGGGGTGTTTCTGGTCGGACCGACTGAGGCCGGACGGGAGGGACCCGCGCTGCCGGGCCTGCCGGCAGGAGGCGCGGCTGGACTACCAGGCGCGGCGGCGGGAGCGGTACGCGGCGGCGAGGGCCGCGGGGCTTGGCAGCGCGGACGCTTGTCGCGAGCGGGACGGGGCGCGGCATCATCGAGGGCATGAGCATCATCAACGAGCTGGTGTCGATCGATTGCCTGGCGTGCGGGAAGCGGAAGTTGCGGCTGGCCCGAGACGAGTGCGGGGTTTCGTGGGCGTGGCTGTGGTGCGGGGAGTGCGGAAAGCGAAGTCCGCAAGTCGCGTGCCTGAACCCGAGCGAGCCGAAGGACGAGGTGGTCGCGCGAGCGGCGGAGGCGTGGCGGGTGAGGCTGATGGAGGTTCGGCCGCAGGTGGACCTGGTCGAGGCGGTGGCCCGGTGGGTGGAGCGGGGCTGCCCGGGGGTCCAGCCGGAGGAGCCGGCGTCGCGCGCGGAGATGGCCGGGCAGATCCGGGAGCGGTTCGGGCCGGGCGGGTCGGCGGACTTCGACCACGAGCGGATGGTGCTGGTGAGGCGGAGCGACCTGGCGCGGATGGTCGCGGCGCTGGAGCAGGCGCGCGGGACGCTCGAGCGGGTGCTCGCGCTCAGGAGCTTCGTGGAGGGGTTCGTCGAGGGGCTCGCCGGCGAGGGCCGCGGGTCGAAGGAGGGCTGACGATGAGACTCGTCAAGCAGAAGAAGAAGGGCGAGTGCGGGCCGGCGTGTCTTGCGATGGTGCTCGGGATCGAGCTTGACGAGGCGATCGTGCTCAGCGAGGAGGTCGCCGGATTTCGTAGGGACTGCGGCCTGAACGATCTGGAGCAGGCTGCGGTTCTCGAGAGTCGCGGACTGAGGGCGCGCCGGACGCTGGACTGGAACTGGCGGGAGCCGGCGATCTTGACGGTCCCGTCTCTCAATCACCGCGGCATCCTGCACTTCATCGTGTGGGACGGCGAGCGGTTCCTCGACCCGGCCTGCAGCGGGCTGACGTATCCAGACGACGCGCCGACGGTCGACGGCCGCGAGCGTTACGTCTCGTGGGCGGGCGCGATCGTGTGGTCGCCAGGGCCGGAGGCGCCGACCGCCGCGGCCAGGGCGAAGGAGTTGGCGGTCGAGCTCGGGGAGTTGTTCGAGCCGGCACTCAAAATGGTCCGCGAGAAGACGCGATGCCTGCTGGTGAAGGAGAGTCTGACGATCTCTCGCGTGGATCGGTTTCAGAGCGGGCCTCATCGGGCGCTGCTGCAGTTTGAATTTGGAAGGCATCAACTGAACCTGATCGACTCCTACATCGACGATCTGGCTGCGTGCGCGGAGGACGTCGATGAGTTCGTGCGCCGAGCGCGCGAATCGGCCGACGAGGGTCGTCGATGAGGGTCTCAGTGGCTGAGCCGGGGGCATCTGACCCGGGCCCGTGCGCGAGGTGCGGCGGGAGGGCGGTGGTCAGGCTCCGGTCGAGGACGCGGGCGGTGCACGTGGCCTGCCTGGACTGCGGGCTCGAGGGGCCGCCGGTCAAGCTGTTCGGGCGAGAGTGGCAGGAGGTCGTCGATCGGGCGATCCGGAAGTGGAGGTCGTGATGCGAGAGCGCGATGCGGGCGAGAGGATGCCGGCCGCGGCCGCGGTGGTCGTCGGGTTGCTGACGGCGGTCGGCATCGGCTGCTCCGTCGCGTGGCTCTGCTGGGCGGTCTGGAGCGTGACGGGATGGTGAAGGGCATGAAGGTTCAGTTCGGCTGCGGGGAGTTTCGCCCGGAGGGGTGGCACAACTTCGACCGGGAGGTCGACGTCCGCCGGCCGCTCCCGTTCGAGGACGGGGCGGTCGAGTTCATCCTCGCCGAGCACGTCGTCGAGCACGTGAGCCACGCGGAGGCGATCGGGTTCTTCCGGGAGTGCCGCCGCATCCTGAAGCCGGGAGGCGTCTTGAGGGTCGCGGTCCCGGGGGTCGAGCGGGCGGCACTGTGTTGCGACGATGCGGTTCTCGCTGAACAGGTCGCGCAGGGCTGGATGGCGGAGGCGACGGCGAGGGCGATGGTGATCCGGGTTGCGACGGCGACCGGCCATCAGTCGGCATGGACGGAGCGGCTGCTGTCGGTGCTGATGTGGGGGGCAGGGTTTGATACGGAGCGATGCGAGCCGGTACGGAGCAGGATCCCTGAGTTCGACTGGATGACTGGGTGCCGGATGCGTCCTGGTGGCGATCGGCTCGATTGGTTTGAGACGGTCGTCGTCGAGGGGACGAAGGCGTGACTCGGCTGCGTCGCCGGGTTCGGATCCTGAGGGGCGGCGGGCTGCGCGCGGGCGAGGCGGCGGTGCTGCTCGGGGGAGTGCGAGGCGGGGCGTGCTGCCCGGCGCTGGTCAGGTCGAGGGCGATCCGCGGGGGCGGCGGGTTCCCGGCGGCTGGCCCGACGGTGGACGATGCGATCCGCGTCGCGTGCGAGCTGTTCGGGGTCGAGCGCGGGCAGGTGATCGACCACTGCCGGCAGGTCAAGGCGGCCAACCTGGCGCGCAAGCTGGCGATGTGGGCGGCGGTGGACGTGGCCGGGGTCGGCCTGAACGAGGCCGGCAGGACGTTCGAGCGCGACCACACGACGGTGATCCTGGCGCGGGACTGGGTCCGGGCGAGGGTCGAGGACTCGCCCGAGGTCAGGGGCTGGGCGCAGGCGGTCCGCGGCCTGCTGACGGGCAGGGTCGATGCGAGCGTCTGACCGTAGGTCGAAGAAGCGGAGGACGGCCGGGACGGCTTCCCGGAGGCCGGGCGAGGGGGTTTCCCGGGCAACCGGCTGCGCGACTCACGGCCGCCCTCCGACTCAGATGATGCCGCGGTCGGGTCGGATTCGGCAAGCGCGCGAGGTTGACCGAGGCGGCGAGCCCGATCGATCCTGACCTCGTGGCGTTGCGAGCGGACGGCCTGACCGAGGAGCAGTACAAGTCGCTGCAGGCGCGGGCGCTCGCCCGGCGGGTGGCGCTCGCCCGGCAGGACCCGGCCGAGTTCTTCGAGCTGGTGTTCCGGGAGGAGACGACGCGCTCGAAGATCCGGACGCTGCCGCACCAGCACGTGCTGTTCGGGTTCTTGCTGGATCACGAGCGGTGCGTCGTGCGACTTCCCGTCGCGTCGGGCAAGACTTACGCGGTGTCGGCGATGACGCTCTGGCAGCTCGGGCAGAACCAGACGAGCCGTGGGATCATCCTGAGCGCGGCGGAGGGTCAGGCACAGAAGCCGTTCTCGTTGATTCGCGACTACATCGAGACGAGCCAGGAGCTCAAGATCGTGTATCCGAGTCTCCGGCGCAGCTCGCGCGAGCACGACCTGTGGACTCAGGATCGGATGATCGTCGAGCGACCGCCCGGCATTCGAGACCCGTCGCTGACGGCGATCGGCCTTGGGGGCAAGCTGCCGGGGTCGCGCCTGAGCTGGATCTTCGTGGACGACATCCTGGACCTGCAGAACACGGCGACGAAGAACCAGCGGGATCAGGCGAAGGCTTACTTCTATCGGATCGTGCTCAGCCGCAAGGACATCGTCGGGGCGAAGGTGGTGGTGACCAACACGCCGTTCGACCCGGACGACCTGACGTACGCGCTCGAGGGTGCGGGGTGGCCGACGCTGACGATGGACATCGAGGGCGACATCTTCGTCACGCAGACGGACTGGACGAGCGAGCACCTGAGGGTGAGCGACCGGGCGGAGGAGGCCGGGCCGGGCGCGCCGATGCGGCTGGTCGCTCACGACTCGGCGGACTACCTGCGGATGGCGTACTCGGACGAGGAGCCGCCGGACCCGCGGCGGGACGTCGAGGATCGGGTGCCGCTGTGGCCCGAGAAGTTCGGGCCGAAGCAGATCGTGAAGCTGAAGCAGGATCATCCGGAGGACTACGACCAGCTGTTCCGCTGCCGGGTGAAGCAGCGGGCGTCGAACCGGATTCAGCGGGACTGGATCGAGCGGGCGAAGCAGGCGGGGCTGGCGCTCGGGGTGAACGGCTGGGCGAGGAAGATCCCTGAGGAGCTGGCGGGCTGTCCGGTGTTCACCGGGATCGACCTGGCGGTGAGCAAGCGGAGCTCGGCGGCGCGGACCTGCATCTTCACGTTCGCGCTGCAGCGCGACCGACGGCGGCGCATCCTGCGGATCCAGTCCGACCGCTGGAGCGGGCGGGAGATCATCCGAAGGGTGCGCAAGGAGCACGACGACTTCGGGTCGATCATCCGGGTCGAGAACAACAACGCGCAGGACTTCCTGAAGCAGTGGGCGGTCGAGAAGGACGTGGGCCTGCCGATCAAGGGGGCGCCGACCGGGCGCAACAAGCACGACCCGCGGTTCGGGGTGGAGTCGCTGTTCATCGAGCTCGAGAACGGGGCGTGGGTGTTCCCGTGGGACGGGAGCGTCGTCGCGAAGGAGCTCGACCGGTTGATCGACGGGATCTTGTCGTACTCGCCCGAGACGCACGCGGGCGACGAGCTGATGGCGATGTGGCTCGCGCGAGACCAGGCTCGGCACTCGGGGGCGCTCCGGAGCGACTACGTGTTCGGGTCGGCGGCGGAGGCGACGGGCGGGTCGCCCGGCCAGCTGCTGTCCCTGATGACGAGGTAGGTCGGACGGATGGCCTGCGCCGGTTGGGACGATCTCGGCCGGGCGTGGTATCTGTTTGACGCATGGGACCATTGGGCACGGGGATCTTGGTGGCGCTTCTGCGCGCCCACGTGTGGCACGAGGACGTCGCTGAGGAGGGCCGGGCGGAGCGGCTGGGGGTGATAGCCGAGGCGACCGAGAGCGCCGTCCTGAGGGCAACCTGCGCCGGGCAATGGCCGGGTCTTGGCTGCCGGCGGATCTGGATGGGGACCCGGAGCCGAATGGCGGCCCTGCTGGCGATGAAGGCGATCGAGGAGTCCGGGCTCGGCCGACGGATTCATGCCGGCCAGTGTCGCGGGGCGGAGTGCGACTGGGGGACGAGCATCGGCCTCTGGCAGGTCAAGCGGCCGAGGTGGATGCCGGAGAAGCAGTGGCGCGGGCTGGCCGGGGTCGACCTGGTTTCGACGACCGAGGCGGCGTGGTACGCGGCGAGGGTGCTGGCTTGGGCTCGGCGGCGATGCGGGACGGACGAGGGGGCGATCGCGATGTACGCGACGGGCGGGAGCTGCGAGTGGAAGGGGGCGGCCGAGCGGATCGAGGCGACCGTCGAGATCGAGCGGCGGATCGTCGATGCGATGAGGACGGCCGGCCGTGAGTGACCAGCGCCGGCTCGCGGAGAACGACGGGGCGCCCAGGATGCGGGTCGCGTCGGGGCACGGGTTGAGCGACGATCGAGTCGCGCTGCTCGAGCGGCGGATCGCCAAGCTCGAGCGCAGGGTCAGGCAGCTCGAGCGAGCTCGGCATGCGGACGTGGTGCGTCGCGAGCTGGCCGTGGTAGATTCGCAGACATGAAGCGTGGACTCGGTTGGAGGCCGGACCCGCACGACCCGCGGGACCTCAGGTACGGGGTGGACCTCGGGGCGGGCGACGACGAGGAGCCGCCCGACGAGTGCCTGGACATGCTCGGCTCCGTAGGGTCGATCCTCGACCAGGGCGACGCCCAGGCGTGCACGGGGACGTCGGCTGGCGGGGCGTATCGGGCGAAGCTGACCGCGGACGGGCTGCCGGCGAGGCTGCCGTCGGCGCTGTGGCTCTGGACGCTCGGGCGCAAGGCGATCGGGGAGGAGCGGTACAACTCGGGTTGCTACCTTCGGTCGGTGCTCAAGGGCGCCTACGACCTCGGGTGGTGTCCTGAGGAGCGGTGGCCGAGCGGTGACATGGGGCGAGACTTCGCGCGCGACCCGTCGGACGACCCGCGGACGTTCAGGTCGGCGTTCGACGCGCGGGCGTTCGGGTACTACCGGGTGACCGGGCCGAGCCAGGACTCGATCGCTCGAAGCGTGAAGCAGGCGATCTGGAGGGGGAGGCCGGTCGTCTTCGGGACGCAGGTGTCGGAGGCGTGGTGCTGGCTCGGCCGACACGACCAGCCGATCGGGCCGCCGCGGGCGCAGGACGTCGCGGGCGGGCACGCGATGTACTGGATCGGCTACACGCGGGACGCGGCGATCGCGGTCAACTCGTACGGGGAGTCGTTCGGGAACGACGGGCTGTGGCTGATGCGGTGGGACTACGTGGTCGATCCGATGACGAGCGACCGGTGGGCGATCGAGCGGGTGGAGAGGTTGGCGAGATGACGACGTTCGGATGGTTGTTGGTTGCGGCGACGATGCTCGCGTGCGGGCCGATCCAGCCGGATCCGGTCGTGCCGGACGAGCCGGTGGACTCGACGAGGAGCTGCGCGACGACTTGCGTCGAGTGGCGGAGGCTGGGCTGCGAGGAGGGTTCGGACACGGATGCCGGGGCGAGCTGCGAGCAGGTCTGCGAGAACGCCGCGGCGGCGACGCCGAGCTGGGACCTGACGCGGGACGCCGCGTGCATGTTGGACAGTCGGACGTGCGAGGCGGCGCGCGAGTGCCGTTGAAGTTGCAAAGCCAGCCCAGAGGCTTCAGTTCTGGGACTGGGACAGGGAGGAGCCAAATGGAAACGATGATCGTGGCGTGGGATCCGCGGGGAGAGGTTCGCCGCGGGACTGAGATGTCGGAGCCGCTGGCGGCTCGGAAGCTGACGGACTCGGGGGTGGTGCTGCTGCCGGCGAACCTGCCGAGCCCGGCGAGTGCTTGCGGCGGGTTCGCCGCGAACGACTGGGGGAGGGGCTGGGAGTTCGACCGCAACGCGGGGGAGCGGGGCTGCCCGATGCTGCTCGAGGTGAGGCCGGAGCTCAGCTGGGTGTACTGGGCGGCGCTGGTCGAGCCGATCCGGGAGGGCGAGCCGATCGTCGGGAAGCTCAGGCTGACGACCGACTCTAGCGTCGGCCGGGCGATGTCTGGCGGGATGAGCTCGGACGGCAGGCCGTTCGTGGAGCTCGGACGCTCGGAGGTCGTCGGAGGAAGGACGCACTTCTCGTCGAACGAGCGGGGGCTGCTGGCGATCTGCCTGTACGCGACGGCGATGAACGCGAGGGTGGTCTGGAGCGCGGCGAGCCAGTCGTCGCTGCGGATCGACCTGCCGCACTTCCGTTCGATCGACGGAGTCAGGGAAGCCTGACTGAGCCGACCTTGTCAGCCGGGGCGCGAGCCGGCATGATCGGTGCATGAGCTGGGACGCGTTGAAGGTCTGGCGGCGGCTGAAGGAGGACGGGACTGCGGGGGCGCAGGTCGCGCGGGAGTATCCGAGCGGGACGCAGCAGGTCGACGTCAGCGCCGACGTCGTCGCCGCAGCTGGCGCCGACGTCGACTACAGCGCCAACCCGCTCAGGGCCATCGTGGTCGGGGACGTGTCCGTCGGGTCGGCGGTCTACGTCAAGATGCTCGAGGACGCGGCGTTCTTCGAGTGGAGCTGCGTGCAGGGGGAGTACATCGACGGGGTCATCGTCGGGGTCGGCGGGACCGTGACCGGGACGACCGCGCTGAAGCTCATTGGATTGCGGTGAGCCGATGGACGAGCTGTTCGGTGGCGTCGAGCGGAGGATGGGATCGGTCGAGATCTCCGAGCCGCGACTCGTCGCCGGGGGCTTCCAGAGGCGGCTCGGGCGGGGGCTCGGGCTCGCCCGCTATCGCTCGCCGTGGAGCCCGGCGAGCACGCCGGAGGTCGAGTTCTTGTTCGCCGGCGGCGAGGTGATTCTGTTCGCTGGTGGCGAGACGGTGATCGCCGCGTGAGGTCAAGATGACGACGAAGTTGCATCCGCTCGGAGTACAGAGCGACGGGATCCACACGACGCTCGCGGCGCGGGTGGCGAACGCGGCGGCGCGGCTGGCGCTGACCAAGTTCCCGTTCGTCGGGTCTGTCGCCTTCACCGACGCGGTGGACGTCGGCAAGGAGGCGCGCGACGAGGACACCGGTCGAATCTTCACGCTCTCGGGAGTCGGTCCGGCCGTGTGGGTCGAGAAGCTGGTCGGGACGGCGGCCTGCTTCGCGGCGAACCTGGCGAGCGCGACCGTCGCCGGTTTCATGGCAGCGGCTGACTACGTGCGGCTTCATGGGACCGTGTCGGCTCTAGCTCCGACGACGGTCGCGACCGGAGCCGGATATGTGACGGTGCACACCACGGCGGCTCTGCTCGCGGTCAAGAACACGTCGGTGCCGTTGCGCTTCTCGGTCAGCCAGAATCGGGCGCTGGCTTCCCACGAAATCGGGCAGGGCGACGTCGCCCTGATGGTCGCCTGGCTCGACGACGATACGCAGCGGATTCAGAGCACGAAGACCGGAATCGATGACTCGGGGGCGACTCCGGCGCTGACCGGCAATACTCAGACTGGGATTGGGTGGCGGGCGACGCTGAACGCAGACCACACGGTCACGCTCGAGATCGCCCAGGATGCTGCAGTCGCCAGGTCGATCACGAGTCGAGTGTTCGTGGGTCCGACGACGACGCAGGTTGACCCGTGACTTCGTCTGAACTCTGGTTTCCTGGGGATGAACTCCTGGAGGGGTGCATCGAGATCGTGGGCCCCGACGACCTGCTTGGCGTGTGGCCGCTCTACGGTCCGCAGCTCGCGACGGACGCCGCAATCTTGCTGCAGCCAGATGATTTCTCTACGGACCCACCCTGGAAGAGCACATCGCTAACGTGGAGCGGGACCAACACATGTCGGGAAACAGCCGCGAACGACGCGCATAATTGGCGTCAGGATCTGGCGGGACAGGTGTCGATCGGTCCCTTCCGCTGGGGGATCGACCTGCAGGACGACGGCCGCCGGTACGCGAGAATCCACTCGTACGACGGAAGCGGGTACCACTACTACGTGGTGGACCTGCAGACGGGAGCAACCTCGGGCGTCTCCGGATGCACTCCACGGGTCACGGATTTAGGAGCAGGGATGTGGCGCTGTGAAATGCTTGACACCGTGTGCGCGAACCCAGCTTCGGCTTATGTGAGAGTCTACCTAAGCCCGGACGGAACCACGCTAACGTACCCGGGAGACATCACGAAGGGACTGAAGGCGTACAACGCCACTATCAGCCAGACCAGCATCGTAACCGCCCCGAACCTTTACGGCGCCTACATGCTGGCCAGGTATGGCGACCGCTTCGACCTCACGAACCCCACGAAGTCGAGCCAGCCTGTTCTCGCACCCGACTGGGCCGGGCTCGACTGTGGGGTGTTCAGCGCCGCAAACTATCTATACGCCGATGCGGTGGCGGCACAGTTCACTGGCACCGCGAAGCCGCTGGCATGGTTGCTCGCGCAAGCCGCGTCGGGCATATCCAAATACGCCATGGCGTTCGGCAACTCTGCAGACAACACCCCATATCGCGGGATGGTCGTGAGCGCTGCTACCCATCAGGTATATGGCGCGCGAGACAACTCCGGTGCGAGCGTTTCTGCGGGCGGGGTCGCGGCAATCTCTAGTCGGTCAATTGTGGCGCAGAGCGCTGGCACGAACGTCTTCGGATTGCTGAACGGGGCGGCCGACATGGCGTCTTCACCAAGCGCGCT
>Ga0307445_10000512_pt1 | contig 21246 bp, 46 predicted proteins | sample SalMarSW160330MG_FD_202147 | JGI IMG/M metagenome (GOLD analysis project Ga0307445, IMG submission 202147) | Salt marsh sediment microbial communities from the Plum Island Ecosystem LTER, Massachusetts, United States - SW1603-30 | ecosystem: Environmental > Aquatic > Marine > Intertidal zone >... | reverse complement strand
GTCGCGAGACGCCTTTTCCATAATTTTGAGGTGTACACACTCCACACAGTGTAGTCCACTGAATGTATTCCATTGAAGAGACATCACTCCTCCCACGCGAAGTCAACGTAGCAATACGGTACGCCATCAGCTTCCGACCACACGGCAGCGAGCAGGTCGCCCCATGCTCGCATACTGAAGCACGCTACACTCCCATCCGAGAAGACAGGTACTCCGCACTCTGTCTCTGATTGATGCCAGAACCCACCGCGCCTGAGTTGTCTACGTAGTATCTCTGAGCGTAGCGCCTCGCAGTGATGTTGCGCAGACGCAGACCACTGGTCAAGATAGTCCTGCCACGTGTTCTCGCGCCACATACCAAACCATCCACCTAGACCACCGATGACATCCGGCATTGACTCAGCCGTATCATTGCACTGAATCCAGTCGATGACGCACAGGTCACTCATCGCCTGCATCTCCTTTTATGCATGGCATCGTGTCAGGGTCGACCTTGTTGGTTTTGTTTCCATGGATATCTATTCCGTATCTGTCGAAAAACTCGAGTGCAGTCTTTCTGTCCATGAGGACAACGAAAGTGTCGTCATCCAGAATCACACTCGGTGGGAGTTTCCCGTGTCCGCAACATGCTCCTCTAGTGTACAGCCCTGCCTTGTTGAGCGCAGAGACCAGAGGGGCAATGCATCTGTCGATCGGCTTGAGCGCCCAACGGAACTCACCCGTGTGGCTACATGATGCTGGTATCGGAACCATCAAAGGAACAGTGTCTCCCCATTCACACATCACTCACTTCCTTCTCGATGCGATGCTTGGATGGCTCTGGTGTTGTTGGTGGTTCTGTTCTCATGGTCTTTCCTCCTACACCAGCTCCACCATCCGACGTGCAGCCATGACCCGCTGTCCGCACGCGTTGCAGATGATGCCGACGGTCCGATACTGTCTGATCCCTGCTGCAACACCATCCGACACTGGAGCAACGATGGTCTTCTTGCACGCAGGGCATGGCATGCGGACAACGTTGCTGACGATCTGGTCTGGAGGTATGCGGTCGATCCTGTCGATCGTGGCGAACACCGCAGGAGCATCAGCGTTGTTCTTCGGTTTGGCTGGCCTCGGCTTGTTTGGCGGATCACCGACACCGCCCTTGTGCATCGTGGTTCTCCTCATTCGTCTCTTGGTACTCATGACTTGTCCTCTCCGAGCAGTTGTCTGACGCCCCTTGGAGATTGCTCGATGGCGATACGTGCGCTGCCGTCCTTTCGAACGTATACTGAAGAGATTTTGATGTCACCTGCGCACGACTTCTCCGCCATCTGCTCGAGTGTCTTGAGGATGCGGTAGGCTGTGCCTCTTCTGTCTGCATCGTTCATTGGACCTTCCTCACTGGCACGCAAGCCTCTCTCGCCTTTGCGATCATGTCAGCGGTGCCAACTCCACCAGGGAACGCCACCACCAAATCAGGCTTGCCAAAGTCGATCATGCGTTGGTTTCTGAGCGGCCCTGCTGCACGTCCGAACTTGGTCCACTGAGCTGGGTAGCTCTCGCATGTGACTCCGTTCTGGTATGCCCAGCACGACGCGATGGAGTCGACCCCGGTCGCAGCTCCGTTGATGAGCACGGTGATTGGTGTCTCTGCGTGAATCTTGTCGAGAGCGTCATGCACCATCGGCGTGTCGATGCAATGACGGCTTCCGCATACGAGTACTCTCATGGGTCACCAGATAGGAACATTGCACTCGGCGATCATCGCGAGCACAACAGCCAGGAGCATGACAAGCAGCCATGCGTTCTCTTTGGAGTATCTCTTCATTCTTCAGGCCCTCCTGTGACACAATCCCACTCGACCTCGACGCATGGTTGCTCACCCTTGGCGGCATAGACCGAGAGAACGTGCTGATCGATGAGATGCGTGTCGTCGATGACGATGCCTGCTTTGACCATGGCATCACACACAGCCTTGAGCACGTTGTCACCGTCGGGCTTGGTGCAACGCCACATGCGACCCTCCGGGTCTTTCTTTCGCATGAGACGCTTCGGACGTTTCCCGACAGCGACAACGTGCATACGCACTGGGACATCGAACGGCATTCCAGTGTGCTTGTCTTCCATGATGCTGAGGGCAAGCGCTTCCCAGCACACAGTCTTGGCGGGCGTGTAGTGGCGCACGAACTTTCCAATGCGCGCTGACCGATGTCGACCCTTTCCGACTGGCTGTCCTGGGATGCTGACTTTCATTTCAGGCCCATGGCTGCATTCATGGCATGACCGAATGCAACCTGAGGCAAAAATCCATGCGGATCCGTGAACACCCAGTTTGCGAGCTCATTCGCTTCGAGGCAGAACAGAGCTGCTTGATCTTCGTCACAGAACTCGGCGACCGCATAGCCAGTGAAGAGATGGTCGACATGGAACTTTGGTCCGTCAAAGCTCGACACATCTCGTATAGCGAATGGTCCGACGATGACACCATAGGCTTCTTTCGGCCCGTCTGATGTCTGAATCTCATATCTCTCCATGTCACTCATGGCTCGACATCCGACATCGAGTCTATGTGCTGAAGCGCATCGAGAATCCTCTGAGCCTTAGCTTTTCCGATGCGCAGCCGTCGACGAAGCACTGACGTTGTGAGCCGTTCCCCGCTGTCTCGAAGCTTGATGGCTGCGTCGATCAGCTCCGAGTCGAGGTCATCAGCAGGCATCTGTTCTGCCGCAGACTCACTCTCCGGTTGCTCATCCCCATCATCCTCGAAGGAATCGGTCTCGCTTGCGTACTTCTCCCTCGCCTTGCGCACGACTTCTCGAGCATCGTCGATGCGACTGTCTCCCCACATCTCTGCTTGAGCCGGCTCGAGGCGAAACCCGTCGTGCAGCTCCTTCAGCACTTGGTTAAGCTCGGCTTCGAGATCAGAGATCTCGAGCTTGGCAGAGTCCATTGCCTCCTTGCGAGCGATTCGCTTCAGATCGATCTGCCTCTGAATGTGACCTGCGTGCGGCCCGAGCTTCTGTAGCTCTTCAGGGGTCAGTTCACGTCGAATGGTTGCTTCATTCATGTCGATCCTCCTTGGGTTGGTCTATCTGAGTTCGGGTGCTTGTACTCTTTGATTGCTTTCTTGATTCGCTCTCGTGCTCGTTCCAGGTTCCACTTGGCGTTCTCCGAAGCGTAGCATCCGATCACACTTACCGGGTGATCTGCACCGCTGTAGCCTAGAAGTTCGACCGTGTAAAATTCTCCGTGGTCGATGATGGAGAATCTACCCGGTCCTCCATGCACGACGCTGATGTCACTCTTCTTCGGCATCGTCTTTGTCTCCCTCGATGAGGTACTTGCAGAATCCGCAGACGACAGTCCCATCCTCGAGAGAAGTAAGAGCAGACTCGAGCTCTGGGAGCGTGGATAGAATCGGAAAGTATCCGCAGATCTCGCATTGACTCTGATCACTCACGGCATATCCCTTTCAGCGAACGGTTTGAGGATGGCCAGCAATGAAGCGAATCTATCCTTGCCGACGTTTCGAGGAGTCTCGTCCCATGGATGTCTTCCACTGCAAAAGTCTTCGATCTCCCAGGTTCGCGCCATGCGCTCGGCTTCACTCGTCGCTGCGCTTATGTACCTCGATTGGTGATCTGGATTGACAGGTAGATGCGACCTGGCTTCATTCGCTTCAGACCTCTCCGCCTCGGTCATGTCCGTGCGCGTTGCTGATCTGATCGATGCATGCCTATCGGTAGACATGCGGCGGATGATGGCGATGAGTTGGCCAACAGAGGGGAAGCGATCCGGATGGCTGTCGACGGCGCAGTCAATCGCATCTGTGACCTCTGCCGTCTTGTAGCGTGACAGGCGATCGAAGTAGGAGTCGCCAGTTGCATCGCGTTCCTTCTCCGGCATGCGGAACGTAGGATACGACCTCATGAGGCTGAAGAGCTTCAGCTTGAAATCATCTCTGCTAGCTTCAAGCATCGTCGTCGTCCTGTTCTTCCTCGGCCCTGATTGCCTCCTGAAGCCTTCGTTCCATCTCCTCGCGCTCTCGCTTCGCTTGCTCGGCTGGCGACAAGCGATCGGCGTTCTCGACGAATCGAGTCACCTGGCTTGCGTTGCGCATGCAGAGCTCAAGGCCAAGGTATTTCTGGTTGCGGTCATTCTCGCCGAGGTTGTGCGGCGTCTTGTGCATGCCGTCGATGGCCTTGCAGAGATCATCGGTAGTGCTCCCCTCGGCCATACGATCCCGGATGCGCCGCCACTCCGTCATCTTGGAGTTCGGTCTCTTGTGCGCCCGCGGGTGGAATGTGCGGTAGTGGTCGAACACGGTCAGGATGTCCGTCTTCAAGTTGTCCGGTTTGACCGCCCTGTCGGGCGTTAGACCGACAAGGCTGTTGTCCTGTTCCTGTTCCTGTTCCTGTTCCTGTTCCTGTTCCTGTTCCTGTTCCTGATTAAGGGAAGGTTGCGGGCAGGCTTCCAGGAAGGCTTCCAGGAAGGCTTCGCGATAGCCTTCAAGGAAGGCTTTAAGTCCTTTCCATGCTTGTGTTTTTAGTTCGCACTCAGGCAGCTCGTCCCATGTGTTTCGCCATCCCTTGATGACATTCGGCGACTCCGGGATGTTGTGCTTGATCGCGTTTGGGATCCATACCAGACGGGCTTTCCAATCAGCCTTCACCATACCCTTCGCGGAGGCTTCCCGAAAGGCTTCCCGAAAGGCTTTCATGGTCCACTCGAGATATTCTGCCATCGCAGATTCAGTCGCCCGGTAGCATCCCGGTATGCTGTGCGTGTCAGGATTGGTCAACAGGTAGATCCACAGGCCTCTTCCGCATGGTGGTATTGGCGTCAGTGCCTTGAACTTCTCATCATCCCACATGCGGACGGAGATCTTCCGGTACCTACCCATTGCAGATCCATGATGGTGATCCCGCCCGGACTCCGGGGGTGGAGTTTCGTAGTGAGGCGAAACAGTCGGAGTCCGGACGGGAAGATCGTTTCATTTGAGCCTCACTACTCTCCGCGCTTCCACCCGCTCGAATCTTCGAGTACCTGAGTGGCGCTGTCAAGCGCAAAGCGATCGGACGCTCGACGGCGGAGCTGCTTTCTCCCGGCACAAGCATCTCGCCTCTCTCGCAACGCCCGGATCCGTTCGCAGTGCGAGCACCGGTTGACGCGCCATGATTTCCTGGAGAACGAAACTGCGAAGTGATCGAACACCGCACCGCACGCCATGATGTGAGGCTGCATCGTCCCTGTGGCTCCGAACACGTCGACCAGGTGCATCTTGAGTTTCGGATCGGCAGGCACGGCCCACCATGTCTTGTGTCGCTTGATCATGGCGTTCCCGAGAGCCATTTGATGGTTGAACTGAACGGATAAAACTTGTCCTTCCCTCGGCAACCCTTCCACATCTCGAGAAGTCTTCTCGCGCTCTTCAATCTTGACTCGATCTCAAAGATGCGCTTGCGCACACGATCCAAATCGTCGTAAGCGTCTCGGCATTCAGACGCCCACTCAACGTAGTTCCGATCGGTACCAGGAATCCGAAGCGCTACCTTGATGCGCTCAAGAACATCCTGTGAAGTGTCCTCGGCAGAGCACCACCGGGAAGGGAGAGAGCCCGCCGCAGCCTCGCGATCTGCGGACTCTGCCGAGGACATTCTTGATTCGTTGTTGCTGCCATGTTCTCGCCGACGCTTCTCCGCGACCATTGCTTCGGCCATCCTGTAGCACTCTTCCGCGATCTCACGTGGTGATAGTCCATGGTCCTGCTGCATTTGATACGCAGATCGAGCTATCTGCCCGGCGAACCAGTCGAGCAGCGTCATCCCGGCGCACCATTCGTTAGTCGTACCATCGCGAATAGATGTCCATGGGAACGCGAATCCACCATCGTCGTGTTTGTTGTCGCTCATTTCCTACGCTCCTCCCAGGGAACAAAGAGTTCTCTCGCCATGCGATCTCCATCGATCAGACGATCGGTCGTCGCATAGAATCGAGTCTTAGCGATGGGGTCGGTGCGATCGACAAGGCGGATCTTTCCGTCTGGTCTCGACTTGCGCACCAGGCGGATACCATGATGCGGGTAGCCGGCGTAATCGGACAAGCGGAAGCAATAGACGTCACTGTCCGCGGTCTCGGTCTTCAACTCGGTCTCTCCGAGAGACGTTATCCTGGTGCTGACAACCTTGGCCTCTCGCCAAGAGTCCGTGGCCCCGCGGTCGTATCCTCCACCCGCGTTCCACCTGGAGTTGAATCCGTCAGGCGCGAGCTCGAATTCGATCGTATCGCCGACTTGATAGATGCTCATAGACTCCTCCATCGGGTCATCGCTCCCCCAGCTGACGCAAGCGTCGGATATCTGAAAGGTCGTACGGACTTGGAGGATTTTTTGTTGGGACGATGCTCCTGGAGATGGCACTCAGATCATACGGGCTCGCCGTCGTCGGGCGTCGCTGCTCACGCCGTTTGGCCTGTAGAAACATGATTTGGATGTTCATAGCTGCTCCTCGATGTCCTCGCATTCGCACACGCGTTTGACTTTCTCCCACTGCCCCTTGCACGTCAGCCGGACACGCCATTCTCGACACTCGCAGCCCAGCGGAACGTGCACCAGGCGGTATCGACACATGGCGAATCCTTCTGTCGACTCAGCATAGCACGTCTGCACCACGCTGCCTTCGATGCTCTGCCTGGCGAGCGTGCAGTGCCGATCGCTGTAACCGGTATCGATGCTCGGAAGCTGCGAGCATGAAGCAGGGACGACCACGAACGCAGCGATCGCAATCATGACTCCTGCGAATGCGAACGGTCCGATGTCAGTCTTCATTGCGGCGATCCTCGGAGTCTATGGCAGCAACGGCAAGCGCGGCAACGCGAACCATCTGCTTCCGGAATTGCTCGGACGTTCCGTCTTGTGTCGATCTCCAGAGGTGATCGGCGATGATGTTCAACCAATCATCCCTGGTGTTGGTGTCGTCGTGCTTTGGCCCACCCCACTTCTTGTCCTGGTAGGTCCTCTCTCGTGCAATGTCGATCAACACACTCGGTCTCATGGAAGCACCTTCCTTGCGAATTTGGATCCGATCTCGCGCTCGAGCCGCTCCCTGTCGTCGTCGCTGATTGTCTCGGAGTGGTACTCTCGGCATTCCGGTCCGCCGTCAAATATCATGACACGTGCAGCTCCTTTGCAACGGCGAGATCCGAATCCTCGCATTGTTCCCTCGAAGTGATTCGATGTCATGACGATAAGACCACGATGATCACGGACTATCTTTTCTGATCCGTGATAGCCATATGTCTTCATGTGCTTCTTCGGTTTTGTCTTCGCTCTCGACACGTCGTGCTCCTTCCTTCCAGATGCTTTCCACGATCTTCCACCCTGCGATGAGTCTGAGCATCCTGCACGATCCCCACGGTCGCGACTGGCACAGGCATCCTGCCGAGTGACCAGCTGCGTGCCTGCGTCTCAGGTGGAGCTCGGCGACGGCCGCATCGATGTCTTTGTCATCCATGCTACTGACCTCGTTTTTTCTGCATCTCGCCCCACATGCGGCTGTCATTTGGCCTTTCTTTGGCAGCATCCACCAGCCTTTTCACTGCGTGGATTGCCTCGTGCACCGTGCCGCCATGCCACCCGAGGGCTGCACAGAGCTGCTCTAGCCAGGGCGGCTCGCGGTTCTGGCTTAGCTCCACGCACGCCTTTCCGTAGTGGTCGCGCTCTCGGAGAAGCTGAGCCACAGCCTCGTAATGCCATCCGCCGGCGTCATCCATCCGCGCTGCACCTAGCGCTCCAGCGATGGAATCCAATTCCGCCCGCATCACGACGCAGAACGGGCAGTTGTGCTGCCGTCGCATCACCTCGGCCTGGAGCTCTGACGTGGGGTAATCCTTGAGAGCCATCACTCGCCCCACCGAAGTTTTCGCAATGAGCCGTTGCAGCCGGCTGCGATTTTGGTGCATCCAGTGACAGGGTTCCACGTCACGTCAGTCCACTCGATTTTTGTCATTCCTCTGGCTCCCAGCCTTGCTTGGCCATCGCTCGTTCTCCATCGCGCATGCCACGGAGTACCGTGATCGCCGCCTCAGCCATGATCCCGAAGGTTTGGGCTCCGACACATGGATCGTTTGGCCCCCAATGGCAATCTTCTGTGACCCAACGCCTGATTGCTTCTGTCAGGGTTCTCTTTCTCTTTCCCCAATGCTTCGTCATTCGTAGATCTCCAAAAAGTGGGCCCGGGCGTGCAGCCACCACGACATCGCGCCCGGGCCCGGCCGGCACCATTGCCGACGCTACAATTTCTCAATGCTCCCGAAGTATTCTTGGATGGCGTCGACAATAGGACCGAACTCTGGCATCCAACTGTAGAGTTCGATAAACGTCGAAAGCATCGAGCGAGCGTCCTGCTGCTCTGCGTCCTTGAGTCGTTGTTCGCGTTCAGCCTCTTCGAGAGCTCTGCGCTCGGCGTCAAGACGTTCACGCTCCTCGCGCTGTCGTTGCTCCTCGGCCTCTCGTACTCGACGCGCTTCCTCGTCCTGCTTCGCTCGCAGGGCACGGGCCTCGGCGTCGGCCTTGTCGCGTGCCTCTCGAGCTGCACGCTCCTCGGCCGCGATGCGTTCTCTACGCTCGCGCTCTTCGCGTTCGATCTTCTCGCGACGTGCGCGCTCTTCGGCCTCACGTTGCGCTCGCTCTTCCGCATCGCGTGCATCTTTCTCTGCGCGCAACAGCTCGAGTTCGGCGCGCTCCTCAGCCAGCCTTGCGGACTCTTCTTCGCGGGAAAGAGCCGCGTCACGCATGGTCCGCAGTGTGGCCAATGTTTCGTTTCTTGTGGCCTCTCCGATGCCAGCGAACTCATCGGGCCATCTGATGACGAGCAGTTGCAGATCGTCTGCGGATGCTTCAATCTGGTCAGAAGACGAAGCCGTCAGCTGCACAGGAATCGAACGGATGCGGTCGATCTCTGCACGACACCTTTCGACGCGTTCCCGTTCGGCTCGCTCAGCTGCTTCCTTCTCCATTTTCTTCTTGTCCTCTTCGGCCTTGATCGCCTCCAAGCAAGGGTCCTCTACCGCAGCAATACGTGCTGCGATGCGCTCTGCCTCACCGTCGATCTTGCGTCCGCGCTTGAGCACGTCAGCCTTGAGGCGCTTGCGCTCTTTTTCGAGGGCGATCCGCCATTTGCGGATTTCTCGGTGAGAGGACTTCGCCGCCTTGAGTCGTTCGGGCGTGTCGCACACCCAGACTGTCCCACCGTATTGATCCTCGAGCTGAGAGAGTGCGACTTCGATCGGGTTGTACTCGGTGATTGCTTTCGTGTTATCCATTCCGTTCCTCCTCTTCCTCGATGGTGTAGAGACCGCTGACGATGTCACTGTAGACGATGCGGGCGAGCTCGACTCCGGCGCGCCAACGAAGCATCGTCTTCGGACGCTTCTTCCAGTTGTCGTTGACTAGTAGACCAGCCAGGCGCGCATCGTCGATCGTGTAGGTCATGCTTGTCGCTTCGGGCTCATCGCGTCGTTTCGTTTCCCATGTCGCAGACTTGTCGTCCCCATCGACGAACCGGAACCACTCGCACACCGGGTGACGCTTCACGAGTCCGATGAGCAGTTGAGACGACGGAGATGCTCTGCCCTTGATGCTGTGGAAACCACGCAATGAAGACACAGCGTCCATGCCGAAGCTGCGCCCTGTCATGATCACGCCGAGGATCGCTTCCGGGTTTGGGAAGTCGCCGAACATGCGGCTCTTGAACAACGCCTGAGCGAGACCCCATGCTTGCGCAGAAGACTGTGGCTCAAGCGCCTGACTGTAGTCGGTCGCAACCAATGCCGTGCTCTTCTTTGTCGGCTGCGTGGTTTCTCGGCGATCGTCGACGTGCGACACAGTCTCCGGAGGCAGTACCTCCGGAATCACCGTCTCGGTCTCGGCGTCTCTGTGTCGTGGCGATATCGGCTCGAGGATGGACTCGGGCCTGATCGGAGCATCGGTGGCCAGCTGCGCGAGCTTCCATGAACGGCCGATGAGGTCCTTGGACATCTCGACGATCTCAGCGAACCGACCGAGCTTGTCTGCATTTCTCAAGACACCGGCGAGATCACCATACTCGTTGATCCACTTCGCCGCCGTCTTCGTGCCGCATCCCTTCACGCCAGGCACGTTGTCACTCTTGTCGCCGGTCAGAGCGAGCATGTCAGGTATTAGCTCAGGGTGCACGCCGAACTTTTCCACGACATCCTGTTGGCCGAACTTCTGGCGCGTCGCCACTGAGATCACCGATGTCTGCGTCGTGACGAGCTGGAGCAAGTCCTTGTCCGACGAGTACACAGTAGTCTCGTAGCCACGCTCCTCTGCCCACTCGCACATCGTCGCGATGATGTCGTCCGCCTCGTACCCATCCGACCCGAGCACGTGGTACCCCTCATCGCGGATGCAGTCGATGGCAGACTTGAGCTGTTCGATCATGACGGTCGGAGCTTTGTCGCGATGCGCCTTATACAGCGGATCGATCTCACGTCTCTTGTACGGAGGCTTGTCGATGCACACGGCGACGTGATCGTACCCTGCGCCGAAGTGAACCACATCACGAATGGTCCTCTTGTGTGCCTCGCCGACTTCTTCGTGCTCCGTCGCGTGCCAGTGCATTCGAAAGATCCCAGATAGATCGATGAGACAGATACGCTTGCGTTCCACGGTTTCCTCCAACGGATGAGCATTGAGCACGCTGCCGACAAAGCCCATTTCTGTCTCGCACATGATGCGCGCACGTCGCTTGGCATCGACGACAGACTCAGCGTTGAGCGTGTAGGTGACCTCTCCGCCATCGCGGAGAACCATCGTGACATTCCATTTCATCTGCTCGCCTCGATTGTGCACCGGCCAGGCGGACAGGTAGGTGTCGGCTTCCATCCGGTGCGTTCTGTCTCGATAGGTTGGCGTGCGGCAGGTCCTGCCCCTGCTGTAGCCCAGCGATACGGTGGTTGCTGGATACTCGCCGCGTACCCGTGCCATGGTTCACAGGCAATGCGACCGGTGGGAATCGTAAGGCTCGCAGAAAGTCTGCTGACTATCCACCGCCACCTCGCCTGAATGGCGGCCCATCCCACTTGCATTCCACCGCGCGTGTCATCTAGCCACGCCGCGCACACCATAAGTGGCGGTTGCTCTCCACCGCCAAAGTCACACCACTCGCGCAATCCGTCTCTACGGAACGCATCGGCAGGTGTCGCCTCACCACGGCAATGGGCTGGGACTAGGCGGAGCCCGTGAGTCGTGGTGATCATTTCCGCTTTGCCTTCATGACAGCGCCGCATTCGACGCAGCGCTTTGTCCCTGAGGTGACCGTGCCGTCAACGACCACTTCGTGCGTGCAATGAAGCCGCAGCACGTGATCGACGCCTTGACGAATGTAGACGGCAGACGGAACGTTCGTCTGGAACGTCAGTCGGGCGAGACCGTCCGCCTGCTTGCGCGTCAGGTATACCGTGGTCTGGACTTTCTTCTCGGTCATTTTTCACCGCCTCCATCGTTCATCTTCTTGCAGATGGCCTCGAGCTCAGGGCGGCAGTATTCTGGGAAACCAGTCTCCGGCTTGCATGCGTCTTTGTAAAAGATCCGTAGACGGTCAAGCCCTTCTACCGTCCGAATGGAAAACTGCGGCTCCGGAACCGCCTCGACCAGCTCGAGGTAGCCTGGCTCGCCGTAGCGAGCCTGCTCATGACCTGGTTGCGGCCACCACCACCAGCCATCAACCAGGAGCGTAGTGTCATACGACTGAGAGACTTTGCCTTCGACCCAATGACCAGATCCTCCAGACGTTTGTATGAAGTCTGATCCCCACAGTGGCATGTCTCCGACCTCGTACCAACGGACTCTGTCACCTACTTTGAACTTGCGCATCAACCCTCTCCCTTGTTCAGCTTCTTGCAGACGGCCTCAAGCTCGTTGATGCATCTCCCAGGGAACAGCATGACTGCTCCGCCACCTATTCGGCCAACGTACCAGCACCCATCCTTAGGGACACGCCGCACCTCGAACTGCGGCTCCGGAACAGCCTCGACCAATTCTAGGTAGCCCGGCTCACCGTACATGGATCGACAATGAGCCGGCTGCGGCCAGCGCAAGACGCCAGAGCAGCCACAGACGTCGAACACAGCATCGGTCGCCGAGGTGACGACACCATCGACCCACTTGCCTGGTCCTGATACGAAGTTCGGGCGATCAAAATCCCACAACGGCTTGTCGCCAAACTCGTACCACTTGACCTTGTCTTTAACTTTGAATTCTCTCATGGGTCACCACCCGTTCGGGCCAATAGGTTTCGTCGGCGGGTCAAGCCATGACTCGTCGCCGTCGCCGTCGCCGTCGTCCTCTTCGACCGGCATCATCTCGTCCATGTGGTCACGAATCATCGACCACACCATGCCGATGTACCATCCGCACTCAAACAGCGACCTCCGCACAGATGAGCAACAGAGACACTCTCGATGCGACTCCTCCCACTGATCTGCCTCGAGTTGTTCACCATCGTCGTCGAACTCCGGCTCCTCTTCCATGACCAGGTGGACAACGTGTGGAGCTCCTGCCGGAATCGTGCGATGACACTCGGAGCATTTCTTGTCGCTCTCGTCAGTGACTCTCACCGTGTCGTAATCTGCGTACGTGCCTTCGTAGTCAACACAGATGCATGCGTCGCCCATCATGGAACCAGTCATGAAGTTGCCTCCGCCAAAAGTTTTTCCAAGGCACTGATGTATCGCTCTCTATATTCTATCTCGTCGGACATCAGCCTGAGCTCGCGCTTGAGCTTTGCCACGTCATGCAAGCGCTCCTGCACGGCCATCCACGTCTTCTTGATCGTCGTCAGTGGAGCCGCTTGGTCGGCCTTCGATACCTCGCGCCACGAGAACGCGAGGTCTTGCAGTGCTTGCGATGTCTCGCGGAGCCCGGCGTCGAGGAGGTCGATCGTGTCGGTGATGTTGCTCACGGCTAATCCCTTTTCTTTCACTCGTCAAAGATGTCGAACGGCTCTTGAATCTCGCGCCACCAGGAGCGCAGTCTAGAAATCAACCTCTTGAGCATCAGACCTCCCACTCGTTCAGCTTCTTGCAGAGAGCTTCGAGTTCTGGGCGATAGAATTTGGGGAAAGCAGAAAGAGCTGTACACTCACCGTCCTCGATGTAGATCGATCTGGCGTCGAGAGTGTCCACGACCCTGAACATCTTTTCCGGAACCGCCTCGACCAACTCAAGGTAGCCTGGTTCTCCGTAGCGGGAACGCGAGTCGTCAGGTTGAGGCCACCACCAATCGCCGACAAGAAAGACATAGTCATTCGGCATTGAGACGATACCCTCTTCCCAATGCCCATCGTCGCCCTTCCCGTAGATGGCATCGAAGCTCCACAAGGGCTCTCCGTCTACGGTATACCAACGTACCTTGTCGCCAGCTTTGAACTTGCGGTCGGTCATTTCTGGTTCTCCTCGTTCAACTTCGTGCAGATGGATTCGAGCTCGGGGCGACACGTATTGGGAAGCGCGAAAAGAAACGTTCCTTGGTTATCCATGAGGTAGGCCGTAAACCCATCGTCTCGGACCCAGAACCTCGACTCCTTCACCGCCTCGACCAGCTCGAGGTAGCCTGGTTCGCCGTAACGGGAACTGTCCAATCCAGGTTGTGGCCACCACCATCCATCACCACATCGACCAGAAACCAGGAAGGTTCCATCATCACGAGACTGATCGACGATACCCTCCACCCAATGCCCATCATCTCCCATGGACCTTATGTTCGCAAAATTCCACAATGGCTCGCCTCCAACCACGTACCAGCGCACCTTGTCTCCAGCTTTGAACTTGCGTTGCGTCATGGCTGACCTCCTTTGCCGACGAGCTCCATCGCAGACCTCAGGCACGAAGAAAGCTGCTCCGAGGTCGCTGGCTTGCTGAGAAGCACACCGCATTGTTCATGGACCGGAACGCTCCATGTGACCTGAGAGATGTCTCCGGTGTAGATCACGAACGGCACCTTGGCCGCACAACACGCAGCGACCATGGCCGGGCCCATCGGATCCCAATCGAGCAGCGCGACATCCGCGTCGGCGAGCATGGACGACGCTGCCACGAGGTTGTCCGTGGTGAGGACGCGGTATTCCCCGGCGAACTCGAGTTGCCTCTGGACCGAGTCGAGCAGTATGGTGAAATCGTCAACGTAGAGCACCGTGATCTTGTCTTGCATCGTCTCTCAGCTCCTGATTGGTTCTGGGTCATCCATTCCGTCAGCGGACCAGTCGCCGGATTCTCCGCATCGTCGACAGATCCGCTCACCGAGCGGAGACACATGGGTCATCTCAGCCTGCTCAGCGCAGGTGGCACAAATCTCCTCGGCGTCCTCTGTCTCGTCGTCGAGGTATACGCCCGTCTTCCATTCGTCGTAGGTCATCACACGCGAACCTTGCGTTGCTCCTCGAGAGCCTCTTTTGCGTCGTGGATCGCGTGGAGTCTGGCTTCGGACTTCGAACCCTTGATCCACCCGCTGACGATCACGTCCTTTCCGATGCACACGCGATAGCACCAGCCGCCAGCCTCCGGACCCAAGACCACAGTGAGATCATGCTCCATTGCGTCCTCCAATCACGTCCGCGAGACGGACCCACCACGGTCGTCTGCTCAGAGCGCGCTCGATTTCGATCGCCTGCTCGAGTAGACGGTCGGCCTGGTACTCGAGCAGGCCGATTTCTCCGGCCTCTCGAGTCGTGACGATCGGTGCACTGCGTCTCTTGATGGCTTCTCGCTTCGCGGTTGCAATCCTCAGCAACTCGTCGGCCATCTCCCGCTTCGACTGTGCTTCCCTCGCTGTCATTGATCGACCCTCTCAGACACAGAGATATCCCAATCTCCGATGTATCGCGATGCCAATTCTCGGGCATCGGCTTCTGCATGTTCCCTCGCGAGCTCCTTACTCGTCCCCTGTGGATACCATGTCGATCCGATACTCCTGCCATTCAGGTAGACGGCCGGGATCCATCCGTATCCAGTCCTGCCATTCTCGATAGCGGAAAACTCGATCCTGATCCGATTGTCACTCATTCATGTCACCATCGACGTACAGCGACCAACAGGTCACGATGCACGTAGCGACTCGCGGCGAGTCATCGCAGCTGCGACCGCAGTGCACGAAATTGCGTCGCGAGATCTCCACAGACATGCGGTCCTGCACGCGTGCGGCGATGACGCATGACAGAGCGAGCACCAGAATCGCAAGACCCAACCAGCGCAGCATCGTTACTCCTCGAACGTGTCAGCGGTAGTGCCGAGACACCGCCAGCCGGGATCGGACCGGCCGCGGTCTCTCGGAGCTACTGCTCGTCACCTGCTCCTGAATTGTCCGATGTGAACTCGTACACATCCGACGGAATCAGAATGACCTCACCGGTGGAGATGAGATACTTCACGCGCTCGCTCTTGAGCCCGCGATCCATGCAGCGCTGTGACCACGCATACGGGTTGAGGATATTCCCCGGGATGATTGTTTCCTTGTGTCGCGCCATGTTGTCTCTCCTCATGGTGTGTGTCATGCCCAATACATATGCATGGCATGTGCCACGTATGCGTGGCAACGCAAGTAGCTGAAATTGCTTGCGCGCATGCGCCGAATCGAGAAGTATTTGCGTGGTTCGTCAGATCCGGCTGCGCAATATTTGCATAGGCACAATGAAATCAAGTAGTTCGCACTGCGTCATGGCAAAATTTGCGCGATTTGCCCGTAGTGCTTGTTATTGTTCTGCTTTTAGACCACGCTCTGTGATGCGATCTGAGCGCGTTTCGTGGCCTCGGCAGAGCGTCCACGCGGAATGATCTCTACGCAGACGAGAGGCGGCATTCCGAGGCCACAGCATGCATTCCTGAAGTCATGAATCCTATGACATGAACGTGCTGACTGGATTACGGGTGGAGCTGCCAGCCGATGTAAGCCCCTCCGATCACCAGGACGATTCCGGCCACGCTGAGCAGGGTCGCCCGGAGCCAGGTCGGTAGGCCAGTCTCCACCGCAGGCGGCCGGGAGAGCTCCTCGGTCACGTTGCGGTGCCGCTCCCGAGCCTCGCCGAGCTCGATGCCAGAGGACCACGCCGCAGCTTCGATGAGCTCGAGACGGTCGAGCTGTCGTTGGAACAGATCAGGCAGACCATCCATGGCGACCCACCACCGGGTCATCGCGAGATTGAGGCGCCATGGGAGGAGCACGCCGCCGTCGCGATAGTCAGCGGCAGGGAGCTCCCCCCACGGCATCGGCGTCAACCGGGGAGCATCGTACAGCCCCCCGGTGATGATGTGGACATTGGGGGCATCGACCTCAGTCTCGGCGCCGGCGCCAAGGAGCATCATCGTTACCAGCAGCATTGGCTACCTCCTCGAGTGCATCGGCGTCCGCCCTCGTGGCGGCAACCGCATCGCGCTCTCTGTCATCTCGCTCCATCTCGGTGCGCGTCTCGACAGCCTCGAGGCCATCATCGGCGATCTCGATCAGCTCGTCACGTGCATCATCCGACATCGCGCGTCGGCCGAAGAGCAATGCCCCGACAGACGCGAGCAGACCACCGATGCCGCCCTCCGCGCCGAGCAGGTACACACCCAGCGCCACGACGAGAACGACACCGATGGCAATCAGGATCCACTTCAGGTGCTTCACGTCTCGCCACCCTTCCCGCGGATGACATCGGCAACACGGCCTACGCCGATGTACCCGAGCAGCAACCCGAGCGTTGATACCATGGTCACTGGCGGGTCGATATCATGGGTCCACTTCCAGCAAGCGATCGAGAATAGGACTGCGAACGACGCGCGACCGAGGCTCAGCGCCATCGACCCGTCTTTCGGCTCGAGAAATGCTGCACCGACATACTTCCACACTGCCTTGCGCGCCTTCGAGACAAACGATTCTGACATGACTACCTCCGTAGTTCAAAGTGAGGCCCATCGAAGTGGGCCTGGTCTCCGCTGTCGCCGTCGCAGTCCCAGTCTCCTCCCCAGCGGACCGGGATGCCGAGCCCCGTCGATGCGCGCTGGAATGCTACCTGGATCGTCGAGTAATTCACATGCGACCACGTCATGTTCCGGTCTGTCGTGTCAACGTCGCCGTCTCTGTCGAGATCACCGACGGCCATCACGTCGATGGCGTGCGCGTATCCGTCTGACTGGCGCATGTGCTTTGAATTCACAGTCCATGTCTTGCCCAATTGCAGCAGTTCGAGTTGACGCGCATGGATCCGCATGCCCTCGGTGATCGCGAAGTCGATCTCGCTGTAGAGTAATGCTCTCGAAACCACGAGGATGAGATCAGGATGGACGTTCTCAAGCTTCTCGCGAGAGCGCTCTCCAAAGTAGAAACTGCTGAGATGCATAGAATCTCCTACTGGCTTCTGTTGTTGCGTTCCCAATCGAGCCTTCGCAGGATGCGTTGCTGATTCTCGATGATGGTCTTTCGGTCTTCTGCCATCTCGCGCAAAGCATCCTCACAGCAACGCTTCGCCTCATCTGCTTTGGTATCTACCTCGGCGAGCTCGCCCTTGGTCGGCCAACCGCGGTCTACCAAGCCGAGACCCTTTGCTGCTCCGAATCCTCCAAGAACGGCGACCGTGATCGAAAGCCATGTCGGGACCTGCTTGCCTCTGACAGTCATACCTCAACTCCTCGACTGTCACTCGCGCCGATGGGCGACGGCGAATTAGTGACTGCTGATGTTACTCGACTTCACCGATAATCCTGAGCACCTGCGTTGGCTGTGCACTGTCGGCAGCGCGAAACTCTGTCTTGCTCCCGGTCTCGATCGGCCAGTACGCTGCATGCACAGTTGTAGGCGTTTCCTCGTCCCGCCACACCTTCCACGCGTAGATCCCCGAAAGCTGAATGCCGAATACATCCAGCGCCCACGCAGAGTAATCAGCAGTCACCACCATCGAATCCGTCACGATCGTAGTGGCCTGTCCTGGCTGGATCTCGCCAGCGATCCGCCTGTCGAAATACTCCTCATCCGTGAGCGTGCGCTCAGCGGCGACCCTGCATGTCCAGATAGGCGATGACTGTAGGTTCTGGTGACATTGCTCGCTATCGAGCTGGCCAGCAGTACCGGCGCCCCAGTCGCTGTTGATGAGCGTGGCAAGTGAAGATTTCTGCGCTCCACCCAAGTCGGCAACCATTTCTCGTGTTCCGATCCAAACCACATCTCCGACCGCCGCATACACGAGCCAGGACAGGCCGGCGGCCAGAGAGAATACAGTAAATGGAATTGAGATCTTTTTCATTGATATCCCTCTTTTCTAGGCTAGAAGGCTGAGCACGCGGTTCCAACTGGATCACCTGCATCGCGCCAATCCATAGTAGGTGTACCTGCTCCGTCATCCCCAGTGGCGAAGCACACACAACGGACGGCAGCTGCGCTATCATTCGTGTCGTCGACGTAAACCGTGGCGCCGGCCACAGAAGCTGTGCACGCGAAAGGCTCGGCCAAAGCATCCGTCCCAACAACGACGTTCGGCAGAACTGCACCGGTAGCTCCATCGATCGTGAGAGCCTTACCGGTCGCGTCCCCATTCACGCCCATCAGGATGGACCCGGAATCCGCAGCGCCAGCGCCAGCCTGTCCTGGGTAGATGATCACATCCCCGGTGTTGCCGTCTATAGTCGTGGCTCCAGTCCGTATGATCGTATTACCACTTGCTCGATCACTTGTGCTGATCTGGGCTCCTGACTCGATTGTGGTGATGCCCGTGGGTCCAGAGCCACTATGGGACACGGTCTTGAAGCTCATGTTCCCGCCAGATTGCTGATTCTCCACCTTGGCGTTCGCGTTGTACGTGGACAACTGGCTGTTACCCTGTACCTCGTTGGCGACAACCTCCAGGTTGCCTCCGGCCTGATTGGTGAACGTCAGACGATTTGATGTCTGCGTGTTCAGATAAACTCCCTGCGTCCCGGTATTGTTGGCGATCAGCAGGTCACCATCCGCCGGAGATGACGCGACAGTCCCTGCACCGATGGAGAGTTGGCCACTGAACACAGGGTCATCGGTGCCGTCGGGCACAGAGAGCCATTTGATGTTTGTGCCACCACCGTCGCTGTCCGTGGTCCAGCACGCAAGTTCATCTGGCGTCGTCGAGGTGTCGTGCTCGCACCAGTAGTACGGCGCGCTGAGCGTTGCTCCGAGCGACCACACAACATCATCGTCGAGATGGAATCGCAACGATCCAGGATGATCACTACGGACGCCGATCAGCCAACCATCACCGCCCTCATTCGCAGCCATCGCGACATGAGGCAGAAGACACAGAGCAAACAACAGGCGCAACATGTCAGACTCCCTTGCTCTTCGTGACCCATCCGGAGACAGAGACCTTATCACTCGCGCCAGGTGATCCGGAGCTCGATATCACACACTTGATGACCTCCGCCTGACGCGTCCTGAACTCGATCGGGTAGATGGTATCTGCGCTCATGCTTGGCGATGTCACCACGCCGGCCCACTCGAGCGTGTAGGTGCCCGAGTCGTAGGTCGCCGTAGGAATGCGCCCGGTCGCAGTGGCACGTGTCTGACCCTCAGTGCATGTCAGAGTCAGTGCCACCGATGTCGCGCCGTAATCAAAGCTCACCTCGAGACGAACCTTGTCGAATTCCTTCACCGCGTCACCGCTGCTCGAGTCAGTCGAGCTGGTCGGATTGCTGTCGTTGACGCGTCGCCCGATGTAGAAGGTCAGCGAGCTCGCCGATGAGTTCAGGGCAACGTCGTCAAGGAGCGTGCCGAGTGAAACGACCTCTTCTGCCGCTGACGCTTGCTGCGACGCAAGAGCCACGGCGAGAAGAGCACAGATGATCGTTGCGTTGCGGAGCATCTTGTTCCCTCCGTCGTTAAGAGCATTCCTCGACACCCCAACGGCGTCGGCAATGCGATTCATGTGAGTCTTGCTCAGCCTGCTTGGTCTCCCGTCAAGCATCGCCTCGAGCTCGGCGAGATAGTGCGCAGTCCGCTCCTGGTGCCACGTGCGTCCGATCCTCGCCGCGACAGCGTGCTCCATGACCGTCGCCGTTGCCGGCAACATGGTCTCGGCCGGCGGCGTCTCACCATTGGCAAGGTGTTGCGCGAGACGGCGAAGGCCGCGGGCGCCTTGGAAACGTGGATGACGTTCGAGATGTTCTTTCAGCATGACTATTCGACCCTGAATCCTGAAAAAGATGTGCTGTGAAATGCGTCCGCAGCCCCTGTGACCGCGGCGTCAGTGGCGTGTCCATGTGCAAGCACAACCCGTATCTGATCTCCTCGAGACAACAGTGCGGTGTGGCTTATAGTCACAACTGCTGGCCAATTATTTTGGCGAGAAAAGAAGTGTTGACCCTGCGCAATGGTGTTGAAGCTGCTCCAGTTATCATCCGAATGGAGAAGGTCCAAGAAGGCGTATTCGTCTGAATCCAGATCAACGAGTTCGGCCTGAGCATTGAATGTATAGATTCCGCTTGCTGGAGCGACGAATGAGTACGTGCCCACGTCGAAGATATTACCGTAGTCATAGTCTTCCGCATTGAATTCGATGTAGGCTCCTACCGCAGCCATCCCGGTCTGATTGCTGCTCCTGTACGCGAGAAATCCTATGGGCATTTCCTCCAGCGCGATGTCATCAAGCCAAGCGTAATTTGTCGTTCCGACATACAGCCTAACTATGGATGGGCGCGCACCTCGTGCACCTACTGGAACCGTCACGATCCCAGATAGGCGAAGCCATTCTCCGGATGCACTCACCTGACCGCTCCAGACATTGGTTGCCGACATATAATTGTCGTCCGCGTCATACCACTTGACTCGGACTGAAAACCATCCAGCGGTTCCAGATACGCTAGATACTTGTACTAGCGCACTCATGCGTAGCGGCTGGTTTTCATTGATACCAATCGATGTGTCATACACATATTCTGGTTGCTCCGTCGAAGGCTCGAAGCGAACTGAGTCTGGTCCGCACAAGTTGGTGTAAATCGTTCCAGTGTCCGTGGCCACGTAGGTCGCGGTGACATCGAAGTGCGTGGTGTCACTGACGGCCGTGATCACGTATTCGCCATCATAGCTGGTAGTGCCTTGCAAGCGAACATACTGGCCGACTACCAGGCCATGCGCGGCACCGGTCTGCACGCGGATATCTCCACCTCCAGCATCGGCGACCGAGGAGATGGTGAAGACACCATCGGTGATCGAGAAGTCATCCGCCCATGTGACTCCGGTCCCCGTGACCT
>Ga0307445_10000509_pt1 | contig 21289 bp, 17 predicted proteins | sample SalMarSW160330MG_FD_202147 | JGI IMG/M metagenome (GOLD analysis project Ga0307445, IMG submission 202147) | Salt marsh sediment microbial communities from the Plum Island Ecosystem LTER, Massachusetts, United States - SW1603-30 | ecosystem: Environmental > Aquatic > Marine > Intertidal zone >... | reverse complement strand
TAATTTTCCGCAAACCCGAGGACGTCTTTGACGAGCGCGGAGTAATTAATATCATCGTCCACCAACAGAACGCGGACCTTCGCCAGCGGCGGAAAGGCATCGGCCGTTTCGGCGGATCGGCCTTCCCTCTGATCCGCGGTGACGAAATGCGATACCGGGCGGCTGGTAACGTCGGTCATGGCGTCATCGGACTTCCGTGATCGTTGACCTGCTTTCGAGAAACGGGATCCATTGATATTATCTCCCATACCCCTCTTCCCTGCCGAATGCCTTCTTCACGCCGCGGAATACCCTTCCGCGCGCCAATATTCCGGCGCTTCCAAACAGACAAACACCCCCACTCGCAATGCATCGCCCAAACCCCATCGGGGATACCGATAAAGAACCCGCTGGGATTAGCCGAGAACGAGGGGTAATGGATATGCCTATAGTAAGTTTGTAAAAAAAGCCAGGCCATAAAAACCCCATTAAGTCCCTTTAGCAAAGAGTCCTGGCATCCCAATAAGACGTACCTTTTTCCCATCGGATTCCGGGCCGAGGAAACGCATTCTCAAACAAGGGCCGGATTAATTAGAACGTGTCGTTGCTCCTCAGATCGGAAAAACCGTATACGGAAACGCCGAAAAAACCAAAAACACCGGGCTTTTTGGTATGAGACGGCAGTTGATAGCGAGCAGGATAAATCAATTGCTTTTGGTATATTCAGCGCTTTTTCTGTGCCCCCGGCCCATCCTTCGCTTCGCTCAGGACAGGCTCCCAACCGGGTCGGGCTGCCCCGGGAGCGCGAAGCGCGAGCTGGGTTATCCGTGCCTCAAAGAAAGAAATCCGTCTGAGCGGCTGTGTCGTGTCATAAAAAAGACGTTAAGCCGTCCCCATGGAATTCTCAAATGGACGGACTTGGAAAAATTTTTAATTCCCGAGTTCGTGCCGGTGGCCTTCCGCATTCAATTTATCGGGAATTCATCGGCTGTTCACCGGCCCTTTACAGTATCCGGTACGGTGTACGGATATGCTTACAATATTCTCTTTTGGGTGGAGTACGCATCCGGCGGGTCCACGTATCATACGATTCGCCCGCAGGATACTTGGGATCAGGATGGAGCATGTCGGTATACGGGATGACAGTAAACGATAAAACCGCCGCCCGGGGAAGACGCATGATGCCCCGCGCCTTTCGCGCGAAGACGATGCCGGCGGCGCTGGCCGCCGTCGAAAAGGCACTTGGCAGTCGGGCATTGATCGTTTCGGTTCACCCGATCCCCGCCGGACCGTCATGGCAATTATGGCGCCGCGCCGGCATCGAGGTGGTGGCCATACCGTCCGCGGTGGATGGTTTGTATGAATATTCCGATGAATCGCCGGCGGCCGGCGATCCGGCAACAGACCAGGCCTCCACGGAAGACACAGACGGCATCCCCGCCCGCACCCCGAAATCCGGCGGAAGCGCCGGCGCATCGGACGGGAACGCGGCATCCGCCACCGAAATGGGGGCCGCCACCACCGCCGCGCCCGGGCTTCCCCCCACGCTGTCCGTGATGCACGAACATCTGCGGTCGCAGGGCGTGGACCCCCTTTGGTTGACCCAGGTTCTGCATTCCATTCGCGACGGCTCGAACGACCGAGTCCTCGGGGATGAGGGCTTAAGTCGCGAACTCGTCCGGCAGGAATTACTGCGGCGGCTGCGATCAGACGGGGGCACCTGCCTTATCCGCCGAAAAGTCATTTTCCTGATCGGCCCGAGCGGCTGCGGGAAAACCAGCGCGTGCGCGAAAATTGCGTCTTATGCGATGAAGGCGCTTGGTAAGCATGTGCACTGGATTTCCTCCGATACCACCCGGGCGGGCGCCATTGCGAAGGCCCAGGCGTTCACCGCCCCGCTCGGCATTCCGCTGCACCTCACGTACCGGTCCGAGGAACTGCCGTCGCTTCTGCATTGGGATTCCGAATCCGAACTTTCTCTCGTGGATACGCCCGGGTGCAACCCATACCGGAAGGACGAACTCGACGAGCTCGACGGACTCCTGGCGGAAATCCCGGACCGGCACATCCTCTGGGTGGTGCCGGCCACGGCAAAGGAATCCGACCTGCGGGACATGTACGCCGCGTACTCCCACTTGGGAATCGGGAGCGTCGTCGTTACCCGGCTGGACGAAACACGAACCCTCGGTGAATTATTCAACTTCCTCCATCAAAGCCAGTTGCCGGTTGCCTTCCTTTCGCATGGCCCTCGGATTCAGGGCGATCTGCACACCGGCGAAACATCGCTTCTGGTTGGCCACATAATGGGGGAAAAGCCCTTCTAACGGACAACCTCACCCCGCCGCAACCCCGCATCCCACGGCAGCAGACTGTCGAACGCCATAAGCTCACCTGTCATCCCGGCTTCCTCCACCGGGGCGATTTCGATATGGCACATTGATTTATAATGAAATACCGAGGGAACCACGGGATACAGGGAGGTGTACAATGCTGGTCCTGACACGACGCACGGAGGAGAGTGTCGTAATCGGCGGCAACATCATCGTAACAGTGCTGGGTGTGGAGGGGGAGAAGGTGAAACTGGGAATCGACGCCCCCCGGGAAGTAGCCATCCTGCGCAGTGAACTCCTGGATGTGATCCACCAGCAGACCCGCCTGGCGGAAAACTTGGCTTCCCAAGCGGAACCGCCTGCGTTGGATGGGTTGCGGGACCTGTTGTCGGAAGAGCAGGAGAATCCGCCGTTGTTGGAATAAACCTTCTGCGGCATCACCGGCAGACGTGTTGTTCCGCATCCGCCCAGGCCTGACCCAGAATCGTCAGCGTTTGCGCAGCCAGGGCGAATTCGCCGTTGCCGATCCGGTCCAAACATCAATCGTAACACCCCATCAGATCTGAGGAATCCGCCGGCCCGACCGAACGCATCACGTTCCGCAGGAGGCCGATGGCCTTCTGCGAGCGCACCACCTCTTCCCGGCTGCAAGCCAGAATGGCGAGTTCGTACGCCATGCCGATCAATTGATGCGGGGTTGCAGCGTCCGCCGTTCGAGGGGTTTTCTTCATCGCATCCACCCCATATTCCCGTCTCACCAGCCGCTCTCCTGGATAGTTACTCGCGGTATTGCGGCCAAGTATCCCAAAAAAGCGGCATTTCGGGAAATAAAAACGCGATTACTACGTAAGGCGCTTCACACCGCCGAAGCAGCGCAAACTCCCGGACGTTTGCGATAACATCGCCCGGCCGGGTGTGCCGGTTCGGCTCCCGATGTCAAAAAAATCCGGACGGTGTTTTTTCCCGGGATGCGATAAAATCATGTCTTATCCGGTGGATATCGCCCTGGAGTTTCCAGGTGCGAACCGGGTGATTCGTGATCGCTCCAGGCGCAAGGAGGGATCGGATGCCGAAAATCCTCATCGTGGATGACGCGGAATTCCTTAGGGTCCGGACAGCCCGGTTGCTGGCCATAGAGGGATTTTCCGTTGTGGAAGCTGATAACGGCACAAAGGCCGTGGAATTGTTCCAGACCGAAAAGCCGGATATCGTCTTGATGGACATTGCCATGCCGGAAAAAGACGGCTTGGCCGCGCTGAAGGAAATCCTCGCGGAAAAACCCGACGCCAAGGTGGTTATGCTTTCTTCAATGGGGCAGGAAACGCTGGTGTTGCAAGCCATCCGGGCGGGCGCGAAGGATTACATCGTCAAGCCTGTTGAGAAGGACCGGGTCCTCGGGGTCATCCATAAAATTCTGGGGATCACACTTTAATTCTTCATATTCGCCGGCAATCCGGCGGCTTCCTCCTGATCCAGCATTTTTAAAAACATGGAAAGCGCCTGGGGATCGAAATGCTTCCCCGACTGTTCCATTAAATGTTTGCGGACTTTTTCGGCCGGCCATGCCTTCCGGTACGGGCGCTCGGAACGCAGGGCATCCCACACATCCACTACAGCGAACAACCGCGCCGCGAGCGGAATGGCCTCTTCCCGCAATCCGCGCGGGTAGCCCGTCCCATCCCATTTCTCATGGTGACAATACGGTATCAAGAGCGCCGGCCGCAGATAACTGACCAGCGTAAGCAATTCATACGCATATTCCGGATGGCGGCGCATCACAATCCACTCCTCGTCGGTCAGCGGGCCCGGCTTAAGCAGGATGTTATCGGGGATGCCCATTTTCCCGATATCGTGCAGCAGGGCGCCGCGCCGCATATGCACCAGTTCCTCCTCGGTCACACCCATCGACCGCGCCAGCCGAAGGGTCAAATCCGTCACCCGGATCGTGTGGCCCTCCGTTTCCCTGTCGCGCAAATCCAGTGCCCGGGACCAGCCTTCGATGGTGGCATCGTACGCCATGGCCAGTTCCAAGTTCGAGCGCTGCAACCCCTCAAACAAGCCCGCGTTGTCTATGGCGATGGCGGCCTGAACCGCAAGCGTATCCAGAAATTCCAGCCATTCGTTATCAGGCTCGAGCGGCGCGCGGTGGAAAATCTCAAGGACCCCCTTAACCTGGCCTTTGGCCACCAGCGGCGCTGCGAAATATGAGACGAACCCCTCTTCCGTCAGGAGCGGCGCGCGGCGGAACGCTTCGGAGGATTTCGTTAAATCCGGGACGCTGATCATCCGCCGTTCGAGCGCTGCCCGTCCGGCCACCCCTTCACCAAGTCGCAGCTTGGTGTGATGCAGCGCCTGGGTATGGAATCCCCTGCCGGCGGTGAATTGCAGGATCTGGGTCCGCGGATCCAGGAGCAGGACCGATGCGGCGTGGATCCCAAGCCGGATCGTCACCTGATCGAGGAAAAAATTAAGCGTGACACGCAGATCCAAGCTGGAGGTAATCGCCATATCGATCGCGCGCAGCGCGGTGATATGCTGCAGCCGGCGCTGGGTCTGCTCATGGAGCGACGCCCGGCGCAGCGCATTGGCGGCGATGTCAGCCACGGCCGTGAGGATTCGCACTTCCTCGTCGCTGATTTCGGCGTTGCACCCCGCCCAGATCACCCCGATGGTCTGTCCCTGTGAAATCATCGGGACGCACACCACGTCCACCAGCCCGTTCATCAAACCGCGCGCATCGCGCACTGGCTGGGCAATCCCGCCGTTATCGGAAAAAGCATGTCCGATCCGTTTGCCGGTCCGGTCGGCCCACACACCGATCGCCAGTTCGACGATCATTTCGTCGTTGGCGGGGTCTTTCATCGCCAGGGCGACTCCGTCGGCCTTGAGCAGATCTTTCAGCTGCTGCAGTACAACCGGGTATATCTCGGTGCGGGTCGGGGCCGAGCGCATGGCGCTCGCCACGGAAGAAATCGCCTTGAGCTCGCGATCGCGCTGTTCGTTCTCGGTAATATCACGGACGACTCCTTCCACGATATCGGCCGCATCCGAACCGTTTTGCATCATCACCACGCGCTGCTCCAGCCAGGCCGAGGTGCCGTCTTTGCGCAGGAAGCGCAGTTTCGGCCCCAGTTGAACCAGCGCGACCCCGGTGCGGTCGCCTTCGATCGCCAGGGCCGCTTCCTGTTCGTCAACGGAAACCCGCTCCGCCCACAACTGCGGCGCGGCATAAAATTCCTCCGGCGAAAAACCGGTGATCTTCCGGACCGATGGATTAATATAGAGAAACCGGGGCTCCTTGCCCCGTTTGTAGCGCAGGATGATATCGGCGGCGTTTTCCGTCATCCGCAGGAACTGCGCTTCGCTTTCGTGGAGCGCCATTTCCGTCCGGTGTTTATCCGCCTTGACTTCCTTTTCCTGGATGGCGCGTTCGACGGCCGCGCCCAGCCGGGCCAGCCGGTCCTTTAAAAGATAATCGGCGGCCCCTTGGCGGATGCACTCCACCGCGGTTTCGTCGCTAAGGATTCCACTGATGACGATACAGGGGATGTCGAGAGAGCGTTCACGCAGGATGGCCAGCCCGCGCAGGGCGCTGAATTCTGGGAGGCGGTAATCCATGAGGATGATCTGCGGCAGGCTGCGGAGCCCGGCGAGGAAATGCTTCTCATCCTCCACCCGATGAGCCCGCACTTCATACCCGGCCCGGCGTAATTCGCGCAGAAGCAGTTCCGCGTCGTCGGCGGAGTCTTCGACGAGTAATAACTGCAGAGGAATGCCCATAATACCCTAGCCCCCTCGGAATCGGAATTCAGGGGGTTGTGGAAAACCGAATAGTTGCACCGCAATAAATCAACAACCAATGGTATCGTCCGCCTCAGCGGAAAACCGTAAGAAGAGGGTAAAAAACGGTAGTAATAGCGGGGAAAACCGAAATCCGCTCCAATAATCAAGTAATATAAAAGGCTTGGATTCTAGTTTTTTTTCTCGTTCCGGGAAATCGCATGACCCGATTCCCGGATTGCATTCATGGTAGAATTTTCCGTATTCGACCGAAAGGAGGTGAAAATCGCTTCGGGAAGAACAGCGCATGGACCGGCACCCGCCGGTTGACGAGGTGAGGGCTCCCGGTTTCGCAGCCGGGCTAATCCCGAGTGTTCGCTTCGGGAGAAAATCGAAGGATCAGCGGATACCCTCCGGGCACGCCATTGCCCGTTCTCTTCCCCCAAAAAGCAGGGTTCACCTGCAGAATGCCGGATGAAAAATCCCGGGTGACCGGGATAACAATTCCGACAGAATGGCCCCATCCGCAACCGTAAAATTTTCGCTACCGTCCGCATCCACCCGGCCTCGCATCCGGATCCCCCGCCTCCGCCCGTTTCCGGGCGCGCGAATCCGTCGGCCCGGGATGCGGCCCTGGGAGGACTTTTTCCATGTGTGGAATCGTCGCATATATCGGCCCGCGGGATGCGGCGCCGATTCTGATCGAGGGGCTGAAGCGTCTGGAGTATCGCGGATACGATTCAGCCGGCATCGCCGTGGTGCAGGATGGAAAAATCGTCGTGCGCCGCGCGGCCGGAAAACTCGTCAACCTCGTGCAGGCCGTGGACGCCCGCCCCGTTCACGGGCAGGCGGGGATCGGCCACACCCGCTGGGCCACGCACGGCGAACCCAGCGAGCGCAACGCCCACCCCCACGCCAGCGCCTCGGGCGATATCGTGGTGGTGCACAATGGGATCGTCGAGAATTTTTCTGAATTAAAAGAAGAGTTGACCGCCGAAGGCGTGAAGTTCAGATCCGACACGGATACCGAGGTCATCGCCCATCTGATCGAACTTTATACCGGAAGGGAAACGCCGCTTTTTGAGGCCGTGCGGCTCGCCGTCGCGCGGCTGCGCGGCGCGCACGGGATTGTGGTCATCTCCGCCCGCGAGCCGGATAAAATCGTCGCCGCGCGGCTGGGAAACGCCGGCGGGGTGACGGTCGGCGCCGGAGACGGGGAAATGTTCGTCGCCTCCGACATGCCGGCGATTCTGGATCACACCCGGCGGATGGCCTTTCTCGATTCCGGACAGATCGTACTCGTCACCCGGGACGGTTTCTCGGTGCAGACCCTGGAGGGAAATCCGGTCGCGCTTCCCATCCAAACCGTCACGTGGGACGCCGCGGCGGCTGAAAAAGGAACCTACACCCATTTCATGCAGAAGGAAATCCACGAACAGGTGCGGTCCTTGGGGGATACGATGGCCGGGCGGGTGGATTTCGAAGCCGGTGAGATTTTCCTTCCGACCCTCAACCTTACGCCGGCCCTCGCCCGCAAGCTCAAACGCGTTATTCTCATCGGCTGCGGAACGGCCTCGCACGCCTGCATGGTCGGACGGATCCTGATCGAGCGCCTGGCGCGCATCCCGGCCGAGGTGGATATCGCCTCGGAATTCCGCTACCGCGACCCGATCATCGATCCCGGTACCGCGGTGATCGCGATTTCCCAATCCGGGGAAACGGTGGATACGCTCGCGGCGATGGACGAGGCACGGCGCAAGGGTGCCGTGTTGTGGAGCGTCGTCAACGTCGTCGGATCGCAGGCGATGCGCGTCGCCGACGGATACCTTTCGATGCAGACCGGTCCGGAGATCGGGGTGGCATCGACCAAAGCCTTCACCGCGCCGCTGGTCGATCTTTTCATGCTGGCGATCCTGCTCGGGCAGATGCGCGGGACTCTCCCGGCGGAAGAGCGCCGTGAGCGGGTGGCGGAGCTCAGGCTTCTGCCCGGCCTGGCCGGCGAGTGCCTGGCGCGCGAGGCGGCGGTGGCCCGCGTGGCCGCAGCACTTAAAGATACGACCCACTGCCTATACCTCGGACGGGGAAGCAACATGCCGATCGCCTATGAAGGGGCGTTGAAGTTGAAGGAGATCTCCTACATCCATGCCGAGGCGTACCCGGCCGGGGAAATGAAACACGGGCCGATCGCGCTGGTGGATAAAACCATGCCGGTGATCGCGCTCGCCCCGCGCGATCCGTGGTACGAGAAGATGCTCAACCAGATCGAGCAGACCAAATCCCGCGGCGGCATGGTCGTGGCGGTATGCACCGACGGCGACGAGAAGATCCCCCCGAAGGTGGATTTTACGATCCCGATCCCCGACATCTCGTGGATGCTCAGCCCGGTCCTGACGGTTATCCCGCTCCAGCTGCTGGCTTACCACATCGCGGTCCTGCGCGGCTGCGACGTCGACCAGCCGCGGAATTTGGCCAAGAGCGTGACGGTGGAGTGAGGAAGACAGACGATGGCCCATCGCCGATAATCTTTTTTGAAATTGCGTGTATCGAGTAGTAAACGACCGCCCATAAACCGAGGGCGGTCGTTTACTTATTCATTTGCATACAGCCTATCACTTTCAATTATCAGCTATCGTCCACGGTCGGGCTTTCCGATGGTCTGTGGTCGGCTGGCAGGGGCGAAGGATCATCCGCCGAGTATCTCGTGGACTTTCCCCAGCGGGATTGATGATTTTTGCGCCACCTGCTCCGGGGTCAGGCCCCCATCGTACAGCCGCCGGACGAACGCCTCCAGCGTTTCGCCGACCTCGACCAGGTGCCGGTCCGGATCGAAAAATCGCATCGTCCGCTGCCTCCCTCGGTTCCTCGTGTAATTCATGGAGGAATTCGACGTTGCTTGCCTTCACCATCCCGAACGCCGTGTCGAGGTCTTCCGTCTCAAAATACAGCTCGCAACGGTTGGTTTTCCGGTCGTCGGTCGCTTCAGCGCCCAGCCGCTGCGGGATGATATGGGCCGGATCGATCTGCCAAAGCGCGAGTCCACCCTTCAGGCCGACGTTCGTCCCGAAGTCCAGGGCGATCTCCATCCCCAGCAGGTCGATGTAGAAATGCTTCGCCGCCGCGATGTCGCGAACGAAGATCACCGCCGAGTGGTACTTTACGATGTTTGTCATGGTTGCCATCCTCCGGTTTTTCCCTGACCATCGACTATCGACAATCGACCATTAAAAAAACCGACTATGGACAATGGACCATGGCCGTCTTTTATTCAAGGGGAGTAATACATCAACGATCGAAGAAACATGGGGGCGGGAAACGCAAAACTTTCGCGAATGATTATCGACCTTCGTCCATGGTCGATGGTCCATGGTCGCTCTTTCTCTTCACCCGCTCCAGCCACTCTCCCGCGAGCGCCTCGAAAAGCGCCGGCTGCTCGATCTGCGCGTTGTGGCCGGCGCGGTCCAATACTGCACACGTCGCATGCGGGTAGCGCGACGTCAGCTCCTGCGAGTCCGCGTATCCCACGATGCTGTCCTGCCGCCCGGCGACGATCAGCACCGGTTTTTCGAAAGCGGCGCGTTCGAGCGACGCCTCGTCGGCGAACGGGTACCCGGTCGCCCACAGGCGGTCCAGGAACGCCTGATCCCGCGCCGCCAGACCGGGCAGTATGTCGCGCTTCATTTTCACCCAGGTGACGGCGGTCTGGATCACGCCGATCGGCTCGAAGTCGGCCCGCTCGGCGGGCGTGAGCTGCTCGAGCAGCCCCGGCTCCCGTTCCAGGATCACATGCTTGGGCACGCGCCGGCGGGCGGGATCCGCGTGGACCAGCGAACAAATGAGGAACATGCCCTCGATCCTGTCCGGATCGCGCGCGGCCAAACCCTGCGCCAGGTATCCGCCGTAGGATTCTCCCGCGACGCAGCACTTTTCACTCGGCAGGATCTTGTCTGTAAATCCGCGAACCACATCGAGCATTTGATCCGAGTTGGTCAGCCACTCCGGCCCGGGAGTCCGTCCCATGCCCGGCAGGTCGAAGTAGATTCTCCTCCAGCCTTCGCGTTTATCGAAAATGGGCTCCATGCACCCGAGCATCAGCCGGTGGTCCGGGCTGAAGCCGTGGATCATGAGGATCGGACGGCCGGCGCCGCGGATTTCATAGTGGACGGGGATTTATCCGACGAGGCATTCCATGGCAAAAAGCCTCCTTGAATTCCTTATGGGCCATCCATTCCGCCGACCATCCAGACCGGGAGATGGTGATTTTCTCCATCATTCGATGAGAGCCCGCAAAGAGATTATCACATGATCCGGAGCAAGTCGTCACCCGGCGATCCCGCTTTCGCGGGCCTTATGCCGTCCGGGCAGGCTGCAGTATTTCCGAATGATGGGCGATTTCAAGGGGGACGTCGAAGAGGCGACGGCATCCCGGATGCACTCGCCGGAATGAAAATCGGAAAAAGAGTACCGGGCATCCATCGCGGCGGCCGCCGCGATGGATGCCCGGTACTCTTTTGAGCGCGCCCGGTGTCCCCTATGAATTCCTTGTCAACAACGACAATACGGCGAGTCCGATAAAGCCAACGATCTGGGATAGCAATACGGCAAGGACGATATTCAACAGCCGGGCTTCCTTAACCCGCCACAGAACGACGATGGTGCAGATAATAATGGAGATGGCGATGAAAATGGGAATGTATACCGCCATGCCCATAACCGCACAGACAACACCGACGGCCAGTCCAACCATGATGAGCGCGAAAATGTCCGCAAGGATATTTCCGCTATCTGGTGTGTTCATGGATTCCATGCACGTCGAAATATCCAGGTTCATCAACCAAAAATACCCCAACACCAATCCGATGACCACGGAAATCAACGCGGCCAACAGAATCGCCCCCCACTTGATTTTTCCCAGGCAGCCTGACATAAGAATCCTCCTTTAAAATCCCGCGCCGTTCAGGCGGTTTCGATACGGGCGAGCGCCGGGTTGCGGCGCTCGGGGTCTCGGTTTTTAGGTATGGCAACGGCAGTACGGTCGTTTCACGCCCGAGTCCGTGAGTCGCGTGACGCATAGTACATGAAGTAATCCATTTCTCGGGGCCGGGAAAGGCAATGGGGTTCGGTCCCCTTCCCTGCAAGAGACAGGGAATTCACCGTCGGGCATCATCAGCATGCGAACGGTCACTCTTGGTTTCCCAACCCCCTTTTTCCCTCCTTTCTGCTTTTCATAGAAATTCTCGACCGGCCGACTCCCGCTATGTAACTCAACTGCACATCCCATTGTATGGTACTTTCAAATAAATTCAAACCGGCGTTCGCCTGGTTTTCATTTATTATTTTCATCCGAAACATCGAGTTCCATTGGCTCCGGTTTTTCTTTTTTTTCCTCCTATCGGAAAACAGTCAGAATTCTCCGCCGCGCCAGGGTGTTTTTTCCGAAAGATACTTTTCATCCGGCCCTTGATTACCCATGGAAGGGGTGTCGGGATACCCAATGTGCGTCGCCCAAACGGGAACCTCTGAGTGCCTGCCGGATGGAACCTCGCGCGCGCCGGAAGGGCATCGACTTTCGATATAATATCCCGCACGCGGACACGGACCGTCCGTCCATGCCGAAGCTTATTATCCTCACAGGAGAATTACGGATGAAGAGAACCGCCCCTTCCAAGCGCATCGGCAACCCGTACGGATATTTCGACGCCGAAGCCCGCGAGTACGTGATCACCCGCCCCGACACGCCGACGCCCTGGATCAACTATCTGGGGGAAGGCCGCTACGGCGGGATCATCTCCAACACTGCCGGTGGATTTTCCTTCGACCGCGATCCGCGCAACCGGCGCGTGACGCGCTACCGCTACAACACCATTCCGGCCGACCAGCCGGGGCGCTACATTTATATCCGCGACGCGCAGACCGGTGAATTCTGGAGCCCGACCGTCCAGCCCGTGCCGGATCGGAAACTCACGGGGTACGAATGCCGCCACGGCGCCGGGTATACGCGCATCGCCTCTGCGTATAAGGGAATCGCCGCAAGCATCCTTTATTTTGTCCCGCCTGCGCCGCCGGAAGAAACCTGTCCCTGTGAATTATGGGTGCTGACGCTGCGCAATACGACCCGCCGCAAGCGCACGCTGCGCACGTTCTCCTACGCCGAATATTCCTTCTGGGACGCGATCATCGACCAGCAGAACGTCGACTGGGGCCAGCAGATCTTTTACTCGAGTCAGTCGAAGGGCATCCTCCAGGCCCGCGTCAAATTCCGCCCGACATCCACCTGGGCCGCCAGTTCCCTCAAGCCCTCCGGTTTCGACACCGACCGCGAGGAATTCGTCGGCCGGATGCGGGATCTATCCAATCCGCAAACGGTGGAACATGGCAAGCCCGGCAACACCCTCGCCCCGCGCGGCAACAACATCGGGTCGCTCTCGCACCTTGTCACGCTCAAACCGGGCGAGGAGAAAACGATCGTCTACATGCTCGGCGTCACCGACACGCCCGAGGCCATCTCCGACCGGGTGGCGCGCTACAGCAGCCCCAAGGCGGTTCAGGCCGCGTTCGAAGCGTTGCGCAAAGATTGGGATGCGTACCTCGCTGCCTTTACCGTTAACACTCCGGATCCGGAAATGAACGCCATGCTCAACGTTTGGAATCCGATCCAGTGCCGGGCGAACCTTTACTGGTCGCGGTTCGTTTCGGCCTACGACACGGGCCTCGGGCGCGGACTGGGGACGCGCGATACGGCCCAGGACACGCTCGGCGCGCTGCATAACCTGCCGCGTCCGGCGCGCGCGATGCTGACCATGATCTGGAAGCTGCAGTTCACCGACGGCCACACCTGGCACCAGATCTTCCCGCTGACCGGCGAAGGCGGGCCCGGCCTGGCCGCGGAATACAAAGACCGGCCGCAATGGTTCTCCGACGACCATCTCTGGCTGATCATCGCCACCTGCGCCTACCTGCGCGAGACGGCCGATTTTGGCTACCTGCAGCAGAAAATCTCCTATTACAACGGCGGTGAGGATGCCGTCTGGGACCATCTCTTGCGCGCGATGAAATTCACGCTTGCCCACCGCGGGCCGCACGGCCTGCCGCGGATCGGGTTCGCGGACTGGAACGATACGATGAACCTGGATCACGGCAGCGGCAAAGCGGAAAGCGTCTTCGCGGCCGGCCTGTTTTGCCGGGCGATGCTGGATCTGGCCGACCTGAGCCGCTATCTCGGCAAGGATTCCGACGCCGCGCGGTTCGAAAAACTCCAGCGCGAGATGGCCGCGATCATCCAGAAACACTGCTGGGACGGCGCCTGGTTCGCCCGCGCCTTCGACGACAAGGGCCTCCCGGTCGGTGTGGCGGGTGAGGAGAAGCACAAGATCGGATTGAATGCACAGACCTGGGCGGTGCTTGGCGAGATCGGCGAGTCGGCGCGCCTGGCGGCGGCGATGGAAAGCGCCTACGAAAAATTAAACACCCCGTTCGGCCTGCGGCTGATGTGGCCGCCGTACGACGGCAGCCAGGAACGGATCGGCGGCACGACCACTTATCCGCCCGGCGTGAAGGAAAACGGCGGTATTTTCTGCCATGCCAATACCTGGGCAATCATCGCCGCGGCCAAACTCGGCTGGGGCGAGCGCGCCTACCAGTATTACCGCCAGATCCTGCCCCTGGCGCGCAAGGACGTTGACGGGCTGATGACCGAACCCTACGTGTATTGCCAGAACATCGCCGCGCCCGAACACAAACATTACGGCCGCGGGCGGACCTCCTGGCTGACCGGGACGGCTTCCTACACCTATGTCGCCGGCACGCAGTGGATTCTCGGCATCCGGCCGACCTTTAAGGGATTGCAGATCGCGCCGGTGATCCCGGAGAAGTGGGCGGGCTTTTCAGCCGAACGAGTCTTCCGTGGCAGCACGTATGCGATCGAAGCCAAACGAATCGGCAAGGGCAACCGCGTTACGCTCGAGGTGGACGGCAGGAAACTGGACGGCACGATCATCCCGCTGCCGATTACGGCCGGGCGGAGTATCACGGTTAAAGTTACGATCGGGGAGTAAAAAGTACACGGATTGCGATGAAAAAACCGATATCACCGAATAAAGTGGGAATAACCAGCCCGGAGTACTCTGGGCTGGTTTTAAAGAAAGACATTTTTCCGTGTTCGTCATTCCCGCGTAATCTGGCGGGAATCCAGTAAATGCAATGCACAAAACGTGGAACCAGATTCCTGGTTACCCGCCAAGCGCACCCCCGCTTCGCATTCATGTTGCCATCCAAGTACATGAACGATGGCAACATGCTCCCCCCGCTCGCAAATTCTTCGCATCGGAAAAAAACCGATGCTCATCGCTCGGGAGGCGGGCGCGGGGATGACGGTCGAATCAACTTATTTCGAATATTTCTCCAACAATTCCTTCTTCGGCAGGCAAAGCCATCCATCCGCATCATCCCCCAGCCAGGCGACCGCATCCGGGTGGGCGTACGCGCGCCAGGCGGTGAAGGCCGCCAGCAGCGCGTCCAATTCACCCGCCTCGGAGATTCCCTTCAATTCCATCCTCCCCGATAAAATATGATGTGCGGTCAGTTCTTCAAGCGCGCCCATCGGATCCGGCAGCGCAACCCTTTCCCGCAGCAGCGCAAGCTGCCGCTGGATCCGCCCTTCGAGGGTTCCCCTTCCGTAGGGCAGCTTCCCGATCAGGACGGATGCGCAAGCCGCCGGATGAGTCTCGAGCAGAACGCGCGGCTCCGCGCAGGCATCTTTGCCTTCGGCAAACCCGCGCGCCGCGAGCTGCCGCGCCAGGTCGAATCCGCACCGCATCCACGCCGGCGCTTCGTTGGCCCGGGACGGCGGCCGCCGGACGGGGATGCCTCTTCGGGAAAGTTCGCCATCCGCCGCACGGGTGCGGCGGGCAATATTTTTGCGCGGCGCATCCCCCGCGGGAGGATCCGACTCCGCAATGGACGCCAAGGGATGCAACGGGCCGCCGACCGCGATGACGATCTCCGTGCAGGCCGACAATTCCCCGATCGTTTCCTCAAGGGAACGGCATTTCAGGGACTGCACATCCAGCCGCGACGTTAGCAGCGCCGCCGTCAGCCCGCGCCGGCTTGTCGAAAGATCAATCCCCGCGAATAAGCGATTCGAATCCATGGATGAACTATCCTCGTCCGTGACGAGTATACAACAAGCGGCCCCTCCCCCGACCCTATGCCCCCCCATTGGCCCATCCCCCTCCCTCCCCCCTGTGGTCCCCCCATTTGCCTTTGAAATGAATCCATTCGAAAATATTTTTATCTCCGCGGCAAATGGGGGGACGTGCACGCGGGGGGAAGAGGAAAATATGCGATAATGGATTTCAGCTTAGTACATTTTTATGTGAGGGCATTGGCAATGGGTCTTAAAGAGCGCTTCGGCTGTTTCTTCCTCGCCGTTGGGATGGCGACGTTTCTGCTTTTTGCATTCCCGATCGTTCAGGCATTCCGCAAGGATCCGGGGACAGTGCCAGCGGAATGGATCGGCGTCGCGCTGATCGCGCTCCTGGTCATCGGAGCCGGATGGAACCTTTACCGTTCCGCGCGCCGTTCCGCCGAATCCAAAAAACCTCCCAGCCTGGGAGCGCGGATTGCCTCTCGATGGAAACCCGATCGGGCGGAAAGAGGAGAGGATCCGTCGGGTCGGCGGGGGCAATGAATCAACGCTTCGGAACGCCTACCCGCTTCCCTCCGGAAAATCCGGATGCGCCGGAACCGTTTCCTTAATTCGGGAAGCGGCTCGCAGAGGACGGTGGCTACTTAGGCGATGGCCGTGATGATGAACCCGATCACCATGATCACGCCGAAGATCACAAACAGCACGTACGTCCAGTTAATCGGACGCCGCCGCGGGGGTTTAGGTTTTACGGTTTTCGAATACATTTCTTCTCCAATAGCGGGGGGTTATAGAATATCATCCTGGTTTTGCTCGGCGAACCCCGGAAGGACCTTCACCAGCGTCTTGCGCAGATCGTCTACGTCGAGCGGCTTCACGAGGAAGCCGTTGGCTCCAGCCGAGATCAGAGTATACACCGCCGTCTCGGCGCTCTCCACCGAGAGCATCACCACCGGCAGTTTTTCCTTCGGGTAGCGGCTGCGGACGAAACGCAGGAATTCCGCCCCGTCCACCTTGGGCATATTCAGATCGAGAAAAATAACATCGGGCGGCGGCACCGAAAGCAGCGCTTTACCCGCCTCGACCGGGCTGGAGAATGACCGGGCCTGGACGCCGACCACCACCAGCATCAGCCCCACCGCCTTGCACATATCCACATCGTCATCGATGATCCAGGCTTTATACATCCGCTGCCCTCAGAGTTCCCCCCGCAGGCGTTCCGCCACCTCGCGGGAAATTCCCTTGATCTTCATCAGTTCTTCCACCGGCGCGCTGCGGATGGCTTCGAGGGATCCGAACGCCGTGAGCAGCTGCTTCCTCCGCGCAGGCCCGATGCCCTCGATCGCATCGAGTCGGGAAACCAGGCCTTTCCGTGCACGTACGCTGCGGTGGTAAGTAATCGCGAACCGGTGGGCTTCGTCACGGATCCGCTGCAGAAGGAACAATCCTTTGGAATCCCGGGCCAGGCGGATGGAAGTCTTTCTTCCCGGCCGGAACACTTCTTCTTCCTGTTTGGCCAGCGATGCCGCCGGTACCCGGTCGGTCAGCCCGAAATCCGCAAGCACCTTCACCGCTTCCGCCAGCTGGCCTTTTCCCCCATCCACCAGGAGCAGGTCCGGCAGGACGGAGAAGGAAGGATCCTTCTTGCGCCCGACCGTCTCGGTCTCGGGTCCTTTCCAGCGTGCGAATCGCCGATGCAATACCTCGCGCATGGAGGCGTAATCATCGGGCGCGCCTTCCACACACCGCACCTGGAAGCGCCGGTAATGCGCCTTGTTGGGCACCCCCTGCTCGAACACCACCATGCTGGCGACGACCGCCGTCCCCTGGATGTTGGAGATATCATAACACTCCACACGGGCCGGCGGATTGGGAAGGTCCAATGACTTTTGTACCTCCGCAAGCGCCTCCACCTGGCGGGCGCGGTCGGCATTCCACTGAGTCCGCAGGGATTTAAGCGTCTCGGCCGCGTTTTCGGCGGCCATGCCCAGCAGCTCGCGGTCCACGCCGGTGTGCGGGACGGTAATGCGCACCGCTTGCCCTCCGCGCCGGGAACGCATCCACTCTTCGACGATTCGCACCTCCTCCACTTCGGACGGGATCAGCACTTCGCCCGGAATGAAGGCCGCCGCTTCATAAAATTGCATCAGAAACTGCCTCAGGACTTCCGCTTCCTCGGTATCGCGCGTCCCCTCGAGGACGAAATGCTCGCGCCCGATCAGCCTTCCGCCGCGGATGATGAACACCTGAACGCAGGCATCTCCATCCTGCCGGGCCAAGGCGATCACATCGGAATCGGTCCGGGTGGAGGAGATGATCTTTTGGCGCTCGACCACGGTGTGGATCGCCTGCAGCCGGTCGCGCATCCGGGCCGCCTGCTCGTAGTGCAGCTCCGTGGACGCCTGCCGCATTTTCTTCTCGACGTCCGCCACCACCGCCTCGATCTCACCGCTCAGGAAGCGGCACAGATCGTCGATCGTGCGCCGGTATTCCTCCTGCCCGATGGCACCGATGCAGGGCGCGCTGCACAATTTGAGGTCGTACCACAAACAGGCGCGGTTGTCGGTTCCGGTGATATCACGGTTGCAGGTAAGGTAGGGGAAAATCCGGCGCAGCAGATCGAGCGTCTGGTGCACCGCCCAGACCGACGTGTACGGGCCGAAATAGCGGTTGCCGTCCCGGCCCATCATCCGGGTGATCGTCACCTTGGGAAACGGATCGGCCCAGTGCACGAGGATGTACGGGAAGCGCTTGTCGTCCTTGAGCCGGATGTTGTAGTGCGGCCGGTAGCGCTTGATCAGGTTCATCTCGAGGATCAGCGCTTCGAGCTCCGAGCCGACCAGGATCCATTCGATATCCGCAATGCGGCGGACCAGTTTTTCGGTCTTGGGGCTGTGATCCGCGCCGGATTGGAAATAAGAGCGTACGCGCGAGCGCAGATTTACCGCCTTGCCGACGTAAATCACCTTCCCGGCTTCGTCCTTCATCAGGTAGCAGCCGGGTTTCTGAGGGAGCGTATCGAGGATACCGGTAAGGCGCGGAGACAACGTGTTCATGGGTTTATTGTAAATGAGACCGCCGCCGGACCGCGAGGGGACAATCCGGCCGGCTTTTAGGTGGTCGATACGCCCCGCGCCGAAGAAACGGCGCGAGGCGTATCGAGACCAGGTTACGTTTTTCACACGGTCTCGATACGGCCGCGAGGATAGCGCAGCCTACTCGACCGCCGAATACATTATTCGCCCGCAGTCATGCACTATCACCCGTACGATTAACGGCCATGGTCCATTGTCCATGGTCAGCCCCTCCCCATATTGGGGAGGGGCGAGGGGAGGGGTTGTCTCACGTCTTCCCCAGCGCCTGGTCCAGGTCCCAGAGGATGTCATCGATGTCTTCGATCCCGATGGAGAGGCGTATAAAATCCGGCGTGACGCCGGCTGCGGCTTGTTCCTTGGGGCTCAGCTGGGCGTGTGTCGTGCTGGCCGGATGGATCGCGAGGCTTTTCGCATCGCCGACATTGGCCAGGTGGCTGAAGAGCTGCAAGTTGTCGATGAACTTCCCGCCGGCCTCCAGCCCGCCCTTTACGCCGAAGCCCATGATCGCACCCGGTCCCCTGGGAACATACTGCTTTGAGCGTTCATGATCCGGGTGGCTCTTCAACCCGGGATACGTCACCCAGGCGGCCTTGGGATGGGTTTCGAGGAACTCCGCAACCTTTTGCGCATTCGCCACGTGCCGCTCCATGCGCAGGCTGAGGGTTTCGAGCCCCTGCAGCAGCAGGAACGAGTTAAAGGGCGCCTGGCACGCGCCGATATCGCGCAGAATCTGCACCCGCGCCTTGGTGATGAACGCCACCGGTCCGAGCGTGGCGAACGTCAGCCCGTGGTAGGAGGGATCCGGCTGGGTGAAATTCGGGAAGCGTCCCGACGCGGCCCAGTCGAAATTTCCGCCGTCGACGATCGCGCCGCCGATCGTCGTGCCGTGGCCGCCGATGAATTTGGTTGTGGAATGCAGGACGATGTTCGCCCCCCATTCGAAGGGCCGGCACAGGTACGGCGTAGCGAAGGTATTGTCGATTACCAGCGGAATGCGGTTTGCGCGCGCGATGGCCGCAACCTCCGCGAACGGAAACACGTTGATCCGCGGATTGCCGAGCGTCTCGCCGTACAGGATTTTCGTATTGGGCCGGATCGCGCGCCGGTAATTCTCCGGGTCGGCGGGATCCACGAAGGTCACATCGATCCCCAGGCGCGGGAAGGTGTAATTGAACTGGTTGTATGTTCCGCCGTAGAGCGTGGAGGCGGAGACGATGTGATCGCCTTTCTCGCACAGCGCGAGGACCGCCATGGTCTGGGCCGCGTGCCCCGACGATGCCGCCAGCGCCCCCACCCCGCCTTCCAGGTTCGCGAGGCGCTGTTCGAACACATCGTTGGTCGGGTTCATGATCCGCGAGTAGATGTTGCCCGGTTCCTCGAGCGCAAACAGGCGCGCGGCATGAGCCGTATCACGGAATGCGAACGACGTGGTCTGGTAGACCGGGACCGCCCGCGCCCCGGTGGCCGGGTCCGGCTTTTGGCCGGCGTGCAGTTGCCGGGTGGTGAAACCGTACGATTTTGTTTTTTCCTGCGTCATGGTTCCTCCTTCGAATTAACCTTCACGCACCGCTCTCCCGTTGAAAAAAAACGCCTCTTCCGAAAGAAGAGGCGGTGAACAGATTGACTTCACTGCCCTCTCATCTTTCAGAGTCCGGACGACTCGCGTAGTCATCCCTGCTGCCGGAATTGGCACCTGCGTTTCCGCTGGTTGCCGAGGCTTCATCGGGCCGGTCCCTCCGCCTCTCTGGATAAGAGCGCTTTGCGTATTCGGTTGTTGGGCGCGCTTATATCACAGCGGCGGAACGTGTGTCAAGATAAATTTCCATCCCAACCCCCTCACCCCGCCATCCCCCCGAAGAACACGGGGCTCAGGCACCCCTCTCCCCCTTCCCCTTACGGGGAAGGGGGAGAGGGGACGGGGGAGCGGGGGTTAGGACAGTGCTCAGATTTCAAAATCCTCCCCGGTCCAGACTCCGTCCTCCAGTGTTCGGACGTGCGACGGATGAGCATGCCCGTTCACCCGTCCCTCCAGCTCATCGACCCGCTTCATCAGTTCCTGAAGCGTTTCCCCGATCAGGTCCGGCATCTGCGAGTGTTCAAGGTCGGGCGTATGCATACCCGGGTGCGGCCGCGAGCGGACGAGGATTTCGCCCGGCACGCCGACCACGACCGAATCCGGCGGGACCGAGCGCACCACGACGGCGTTGGCGCCCACCCGGCTGGATTCCCCGACCGTGATCGCCCCGAGGATCTTCGCCCCGGTCCCGACCACCACGCAGTCCTCGAGGGTCGGATGGCGTTTACCCTTGACGTTGCTGGTCCCGCCGAGCGTAACGCCGTGATACAGCGTGACGTCCTCGCCGATCTCGGAGGTCTCGCCGATCACCACTTCCATGCCATGGTCGATAAACAGCCCCGGCCCAATTTTCGCGCCGGGATGAATTTCGATCCCGGTGCAGCCGCGGACGACTTGAGAGATGATTCGGCCGATGAGTTTCAGGTTGTGGATCCAGAACCAGTGCGCAATCCGGTGCCCCCACAGCGCATGCAACCCCGGATAGCAGGTCAGCACTTCCAGCAGGCTGCGCGCGGCCGGGTCGCGGGCGAAGACGGAGTTGACATCGCGTCGTAATGTCGTAAACATGCTTTCTCCAATATCTAAAATTTTTTCCGACGAAGGCTCTGACCATGGGCCATCGACCATCGCCGAAAATTTGGAGGCATAGGCAATCACGCATCCGGGGTCTTTGGTCTTTCGATGGTCGATGGTCGACAGTCGATCGTCGCCTCTTCACTCCGCCAGATCCGCAAACAGCGGCGTGCTCAGGTAGCGTTCACCGAAGGACGGGATAATGACCACGATCAACTTGCCTGCGCTGTCGGCGCGGTTGGCCACCTGCACCGCGGCCCACAACGCCGCCCCGGAGGAAATCCCGACCAGCAGTCCCTCTTCGCGCGCGGCC
>Ga0307445_10000508_pt1 | contig 21292 bp, 17 predicted proteins | sample SalMarSW160330MG_FD_202147 | JGI IMG/M metagenome (GOLD analysis project Ga0307445, IMG submission 202147) | Salt marsh sediment microbial communities from the Plum Island Ecosystem LTER, Massachusetts, United States - SW1603-30 | ecosystem: Environmental > Aquatic > Marine > Intertidal zone >... | reverse complement strand
ATTTTGCAGATGAGGAAGATGTTGCACCAGTCCAGTACGGAGATATAAAAAATACTCTCGATTCTGTTAAGCACGAATTGTCAGAGCTTGTTCGAAGCTACGACACGGGCCGTATTCTCAGAAACGGGGTGCTGTCCGTTATATCCGGAAAGCCGAATGTCGGAAAATCGAGCATCATGAACGCCTTTTTGAGATTCGACAGGACTATCGTAACATCGATACCCGGCACGACGCGCGACGTGATCGAGGAACAGCTCAATATCAACGGCATTCCCTTTATCCTCGCCGATACTGCCGGCATAACCGAAACCGAGGATATCATCGAAAAGGAGGGGGTAAAGAGGAGCAGATCGTACATGGAAAAGGCGCAGCTCGTTATTGCCGTGTTCGACGGCAGCGAACGTATCGATGAGAGAGACCGTGAAATCGCGCGCAATGCGGCCGGACGAAGCCATATCTGCGTTATTAACAAATCCGACCTGTCCCAAAAAATCGATACGGCTCTGCTTGATAAAATCCCAGGGCTTGATCGAAATTTCATCCGCATGTCTGCCAGAACCGGTAAAGGGTTGAGAGAGCTCGAGCGCCGCATGACTGAAAAAGTGATAGCGGGAGATACGGAAGGAGGCCAATCGATACTCGTAACTAACGCCCGCCATTACAGTGTTCTCCGAAGGGCCCTGCAGGAGCTTAAGCATGCCCTGAAAGCGGCGCAGTCGAAACTTGAGCCTGAGCTCGTCTCGTTTGATGTGAAAAGCATAATAGATGTTCTCGGAGAGATAACAGGAAGCATAACATCAGAAGACATCATGAACGATATCTTCAAAAACTTCTGCATCGGGAAATAGGGCGGTTTTACGAAACTTCCGCAATTTCAGTCGCCGTGATGCCGGTTCTGCTCTATTCGAGACCGTCTCCTTTGGTAACGCATGTAGTTTCACCGCTCACAAATACCATTTGATTTTTTCTCCTGCATTCAATACTTTTTTTATATATTTACATTTTTTTCAATAACTGGAGACAGTAATGGATATAGAGAAGATACAGAAAGCCGTGCGGATGATCATCGAGGAGATCGACCCCGATCCGGATCGTCCGGACCTTGCACGGACACCGGAACGGGTTGCCAGAATGTACGGAGAAATATTTTCGGGCGCCGTAGAAAAACCCGAGAAGGTGCTCAAGGTTCTTTTAACCGAACAGCATGATGAAATCGTTCTTGTTAAAAATATTCCCATATACTCGATGTGCGAGCACCATATGCTGCCCTTTTTCGGTAGGGCCCACATCGGATACATTCCGAAAGACAACAGGATAACCGGCCTGAGCAAGCTCGCCCGCGTCGTGGACGTGTACGCTAAGCGGCTGCAGGTCCAGGAACGGCTTACCACCTCGATTGCCAATCTCATCATGAAACAGCTCAAGCCCTACGGCGTGATCGTGGTTGTCGAAGCGGAGCACCTGTGCATGATCATGCGGGGCGTACAGAAACCCGGCTCTTTTACCACAACGAGCGCTGTGCGCGGCGTGTTCAAGGAAAACGAAAAGACCAGGGCCGAGGCCCTGTCGCTTATCATGGCCCGCCGGGAATTCTGAAAACCGCCTTCGCGCGGAAGACATTGCTAAACTATCAGTATTCAATATCAAAATACACGATCCCTGTACTCAGGCTGCATAGATTGTCCTTGCGGTCTGAAGTATTTCTTTTCTCAGGAAAGGATTTCTTATTCCTGATTTTTCTACCAGATCCACAGACCGGCCGAAAATGTTTTCCAGTTCATCTTTTAAGTCTACAAGGTCGAATAAACTATACCGGGTTTCAGATTCGAATTGAATAAGGATATCAACATCACTTTCTTCGTTGAAATTATCACCAAGCACTGAACCGAAAACAGCCAGTTCTTTTATCTTCCACTTCCTTGCTATGGCTTCCACGCTTTTTTTATCAATAATCGACTGCAATAATCCCATACATCGGCTCCCTCTTGTCTTCGTTCTTAAAAAGTATCACTTATAATATATAATATTCCCTGTATCGGGTCATTCGGTTTAAAACCGAGGATCATATCAAAAAAATCCCCCATCCTTACACCCGGATGGAAGGTAGGCTATCCTGCTGATCTACGACCATAAAAATATATTAATTTAGCAAGTTTAGTTGCCGAATTTATATTAATATGGAAACACAACTTGCCATATTAGTGAAAAAATGATAATTTTAATATTATGTTGACCAGATACTATGAAAAAAAGATACAATCGCTATTGAAACCGGGAAAGGTTCTTGTTCTCTACGGTCCACGTCAGGTCGGGAAAACGACCCTTATCAATACGTTCCTTTCATCATACCGGGGCAACTACTATTTTGGCGTCGGAGAAGACAGAGCGCTCCGCGATATACTGGAATCAGACAGCCCGCGGAGGATCAGGTCTTCATTCTCGGGCTATGATCTTATCGTTATCGATGAAGCACAGAAGATCGAACGTGTCGGATCGGGTTTAAAACTGTTGGTTGACCATCTTCCTGAAGTACCTGTTTTTGCCAGCGGGTCATCTTCTTTCGAGCTTTCAAACAGACTTGGTGAGCCGCTAACCGGACGGCAGCGGGTTATCACGCTTTTCCCCTTTGCTGTAATGGAGCTGAAAGAGATATTCGGGCCCATGAAGGTCATCGAAATGCTTCCGGAGCTTCTAATCTACGGCGGGTATCCTGAGGTGCTTACCTCCATACAAATTACACAAAAGAAGGAGTATCTGGTCGGCCTGAGGGACTCACTTCTTTTCAAGGATATCCTTGAACTGGAAAACATACGAAATTCCCGGAAGCTTTCGGACCTTCTGATGCTCATTGCTTTTCAAATAGGGAAGGAAGTTTCTTTGAATGAGCTTTCAGGTTCACTGGGAATCGCCAAGCAGACAGTAGAGCGATATCTCGACCTTCTTGAAAAAACTTTTATTATAAAAAAGGTGCGGGGATTTTCCAGAAATTTAAGAAAAGAGATTACAAAGTCGTCGCGGTACTACTTCTGGGACAACGGCATCCGAAATGCAGTAATCAATAATTTCAACGATATACATGCCAGAAACGACATTGGAGCACTCTGGGAAAACTTTCTTTTTATTGAACGGATAAAAAAGCAGCACTACCACTCCCTTTACACAAACAATTATTTCTGGAGAACGTACGATCATAAAGAGATTGATCTTGTGGAAGAGAGAGATGGCATTCTATTTGGATACGAGTTTAAATGGTCTGACAGGCGAAACAAGGTTCCGAGGCTATGGCTTGATACCTACAGCAATGCGAAGTTTCAATTCATAACGAGGGACAACTTCCTCGATTTCGTGACCTAGATAGTAGACGTGGGAAAAAGACCCTCTCCGGGGGTATCTCCGGAGAGGGTCGTTTTCTTAGTAACACGGTCCGCCGATGCCGGCTCAATACCGGCATTTATCATACTATATTTACTGTGTCGTTACCTCGAGCACCGGTGCAGTTCCCCTATCCTTGCTGCCGAAGTAATAGTAATGATCAGTTTTCGAACCCGGCACTATCGCAAGACCGTTCGTCGCCTTGTACTTGGCAAACTCCTCCTGCCACACGTACACGAGCTCGGTAACATCTATCACAACCGATGTTGTTGAGGAAATTAATGAAAACTTCGCATACGACTTGCTGAGGTCAACATATTTGATCAAATTCTCCCATGTGGCGCCTGTTTCAGGCCACGGTTTCTCAGTTGCGGCGATTCGGTAAACGTAGTAGGTTTCTGCTACGTCGTCACTATGACCTGCAACTTCGAGGGTGAGAATCGCCTTTGCAACCTTTGCTGAAGCGAGACCAGTCATATCAAACCGCATGACGGCGTACATCCATCCCTTCCTCAGTCCCGAGAGGAGGTAGCCATCCCTGTTGTAGTTCGTCGCCGGATCGGCCTCGAAAATGTAGGTATCTCCAAGATTAGTAGGATATACTAGGATTCCTGCTGACTGAGGAGTTCCGGTTACAGTTACGCCTTTTGAGTAATTTCCGTTCCCGTCAAAGGTTTGCAAAAGGTATTTGTAAGGTTGTCCATTATTGAGAGTATCAGGATCTGGCCATTTCATGATTCCTGCTTTTACCTCAGCCTTCTTTGAACCGTCCCTCCAGATGAGCACCCCTTTCAGATCCAGGTCCTTTGGATCGGTCCATACGAGAGTAATCTGCTGATCCCCAGGAATTGCCTGGGGACGGATTACCTCTGCTGGCGGGGTGGTATCGACCGCCTGCGGGGTCGCCTTGGCTGCAACACCGCTCGAGAAGTTGGGCTCCCTGTCGAAGGTGAAAATCTTGTATAGGTAGGTTGTGCCGTTTGAAACCTTTGAATCTGTGTATTTCGTGCCGGTACCCTTGTATAAACCCACAGCCTTCGGATCTTCAGGGCCGGTCGGGTAAATCCCGTCAGACCTTCTCATGAGCCAGACACCCTCGAAATCGGGATCGGTCGGGTTGGTCCAGGTGAGGGTTACCACGGCGTCGCCTGCGCTCGCACTGAAGTTTGTGACTTCCGCTGGCGCGGTGGTGTCTACATCGGCGGTGGTCGCCGATGCTGGGCCGACCCAAGCGGACTGATTGCCGGCTACATCGTAAGCGCGCACATAGTATGTATACTGGGTGTTCGGTGAACGACCCGTATCCGTGCAGGATGTACTTGCTACAGATTTGATTATCTCTGAAGCATCAATATTAGTATCACCATTATCATCTCGGCCAACATCATACCCCGCAACATCAGTGCTTGTAGAAGCTGTCCAGCTTAAATCGATTCTGTCTGTCCCGCCCGATGTAGCAGTCAGTCCTGTCGGGTCGTTTGGTTTAGTGAGATCTGTCCCTGTCCCGGTTGTAAATGTCCACACATAATCCGCCTCAAGCGCGTTGGCGTCCGTATCGGTGACATCCGTTGTAATAGTCACCGTATAAAGCTCGCTCGCACCGAGATCATTTCCCGTATGATCGAATTCAACCTTTTTCAGATCCGCATCGTAGACGATGGTTCCGCCCAAACTTCCTGAACTCGCACCCACCACCGTGAAAGACGTATTCGTCAGCGTCGTATCGTCGATATCGTCATCGAACGTCGCGGTGATCTGTGCATTCGTCGGCACGCCGGTTGACCCGTCGGTCGGCGAAACGCTCTGCACTGTCGGCGGTGTCTCATCGATCGGCTCGAGTATAATATCGTGTATCTGGGCGCCCTGCGCAACCTCGTACACCTCCTGGTAGAGCTTATAGCCCTCAGCCGAAGCGATGAGGAGCGAATTCCCAACCTCGATATCCTCTATCATGTACTGACCGGTTGCAAACGACATGGCGAATTTGCCACCGAGCGTTATAAACGCGCCGAATACAAAATCACCGGTATCTTTGTCCTTCGCAAGCCCCGATACGGTGCCGATGGATTTGACCGTTACCTCGGTATCATCGGTCGTTACCGAAGTTCCGAGGTCGCCGGTACAGCCGATTATTAATAGTGCAAACAGCGCTGTGATAAAAAGTGTTGCCAGTGCGTAACCTGCTTTTTTCATTGGAGGCCCCCTTAAACGTATTAAACATACAAGTTTTGTTTCTTCTTAATGACCTATTATAGCACGTTTTTTTGAAATATCAAAAAATTACAAAAAAAAAATCGAAGAAATTTCAGGTACCCAGATATGCAGAACAGCTATTCCAGCACAAGCCGCATATGCCGCTTTTTCCCTGCCCGAAGGTCGAGCACACGTTCGTTGAAATCTTCTTCCTTTATGATGCGCGTATCATCCGAAACCCGCTGCTCCTCAATATACGCGCCTCCCTGTTGAATGAGCCGTCTCGCCTCACCCCTGCTTTTTACCAGCCCCGCTTCCACGAAAGCGTCTACAATCGTAAACCCCGCCGTCAACATATCCCGCTTCACCTTCACAGACGGTGCCTCCGATTCACCGCCTGCAATTTCAGTAATGGAAGAAGAAGTCTCAACCGTTTTACCGGGGTCCGACTCTCCGAACTTTTCAATAGAGGAGAGGTACGCGTTGACCGCGTTATTTTTTCCATGTGTGATTATTGTCGCTTCAAAGGCAAGAATCTCCTTCGCCCTGTTTAAAAGAGGTGGTTTGAGACGTGAAAGATCCTGCACCTCTTTCATTGGAAGAAAGGTAAAATATCCGAGATACCGGCCAACATCCGCATCCGTGGTGTTCCTGAAAAATTGATAGTAGTCGTAGGTCGAAGTCTTTTTATCATCGAGCCACACCGCCCCTTTCACCGATTTCCCGAACTTTTCACCCGATGAGTTCGTGATAAGCGGGAATGTAATGCCGTAGGCTTCTTTTCCGCTCATGCGCCTGATGAGGTCGATCCCGGCGACGATGTTCCCCCACTGATCCTGCCCGCCCATCTGCACATCGCAGTCGTACTCATTATTCAGAACGTAGAAATCGTAGGCCTGGAGCACCATGTAGTTGAACTCGATAAAGGTCAGGCCTGTCTCGAGCCGCTGTTTCACAGATTCTGCAGTGAGCATTCTATTGACCGAAAAGTGCTTTCCCACATCCCTGAGAAACTCCACGTATTTGAGCTCCACAAGCCAGTCCGCGTTGTTGATAAGAAGCGCTTTATCTGCCCCGAATGATATATAGTGTGAAAACTGCCGTTTGAGCGCCTCAGCGTTTTTCTGCACATCCTTGATACTCAAAAGCTTTCTTGTTTCCGTTTTTCCGGAAGGGTCGCCCACCAGCCCGGTTCCTCCTCCGACGAGCGCTATGGGTCTGTGGTCCTTTCTCTGCAGGTGCGCAAGTGCCATGAGCGGCACCAGGCTCCCAGCGTGAAGTGAATCGGCGGTTGGGTCGAAACCGATATAGGCAGTCACCTTCTTATTATCGAAAAGCTTTCGTATGCCGTCCTCATCAGTGGCCTGAAAAACAAACCCTCTTTCCTTCAAGATGTCGTACTGGTTCATGGTATCTCCGGATTCGGCTTAATAATTCCTGTTCAATAATGCGCCTTCATTTTCATGTATTCATGCATTTTTTTTAAAATTAAGGCATGCGCGTTCATGTTTAATAGCGATGACTAAATACTATACGTTCAGTGCTGCAGCGCCGGCAATACCCGTTAAATAGCGGCAGACTATCCGAAACAGCGATATTCGAATTAATATATCTGCAGAAAAAAGAAAAGTAAAGAGGGTGTGAAAACCGATACGGTTGCGAGAGCGAAAAAACCCGTACAGTTGGCGGTGCTATGCGAAAACGTACTTCACCACATCCCGCATCCGCTCAACCAGATGGAACGTGATCCCCTTTTTGATGTGGTCGGGAATCTCGTTGAGATCTTTCTGGTTTTCATTTGGAAGAACGATCTCCCTGATTCCGGCACGCTTTGCAGCGATCACCTTTTCTTTGATCCCACCAACAGGCAGGACATTCCCGATCAGGGAAATTTCTCCGGTCATGGCGAGCCTGTTTTTTACCTTCTTTTTGGTAACGAGCGAAAGCATGGCGGTTGCCATCGTTATACCGGCTGACGGGCCGTCTTTCGGCGTCGCCCCGGCAGGCACGTGGAGGTGTATATAGTTCTTTTCAAAAATTTTCTCATCAACCTTGTACTCAACTGCGATACTGCGCACGAACGAGAGCGCTATATTGGCCGATTCCTGCATTACCTCGCCGAGGCTTCCGGTGAGCTTGAGGTCTCCCTTGCCGGGTATCAGGTTGGATTCTATCGTCAGGGTAGCGCCGCCGAGCGGCGTCCACGCAAGGCCGATAGTAATCCCGGCCCGGTTTATCTTTTTGTATATCTCTTCAATAAAGATTCTCTCGCCCAGGAAATCCCTGATGTTCTCTTTTTTTACCGTGTAGGGCAGGGTGATCTCCCCCTCCAGTGACTTCCGCGCGATCTTTCTTGAAATTTTATTGACGGCCTTCTCAAAGTTACGGAGTCCCGCCTCCCGCACATACCCCTGCAAAATTTCACGAAGAGCGAGCTTTTCAAACCTGACCTTGTTTTTGCCCAGCCCGTTTCTATCGAGGGAACGGGGAATGATATACCGCCTGCCGATCTCGATCTTTTCCTCCTCGATGTACCCTGAGAGGCGTATCACCTCCATTCTGTCTAACAGGGGCGAGGGGATGGTATCGAGCGTGTTCGCCGTTGTAATAAACATGATTCGTGACAGGTCAAACGGGAGGTCCAGGTAGTGGTCCCTGAAATCTATATTCTGCTCCGGATCGAGCACTTCAAGCAGTGCTGATGACGGGTCGCCCTGAAAACTCACCCCAAGCTTGTCTATCTCGTCTAACATAATAACCGGGTTTTTTGTTCTCACGATCTTGAGCGCCTCGATGATCTTGCCGGGCATTGCTCCTATATAGGTACGCCGGTGCCCCTTGACCTCAGCCTCGTCTCTCATGCCGCCTAAAGAGAACCGAAAGAACTTCCGGCCCATCGCCCGTGCAATAGACTTGCCGACTGACGTTTTTCCGACACCGGGAGGCCCCACCAGGCAGAGAATCGAGCCCTTTGATTGTGGCTTCAGCCTCTTGACGGAAAGAAACTCCAGAATACGCTCCTTCACCTCGTCGAGGTCGTAGTGGTCCTGGTCGAGTATCTTTCGCGCCTTCTTGATATCGATCTTCTCCTCCGTGTACGTATTCCAGGGTAGGGAGCAGATGGTGTCGAGGTAGTTTCTCGTTACGGCAAACTCCGGTGAATGGGAGTCCATGAGCCCGAACTTTTCAAGCTCCTCGTAGGCCTTGTCCTTCACCTCTCCGGTAAGCTCGAAGCTGTCAAGCAGTTTGTTGAACTTGTTGTAGTCCTGGTTCTTCGCATCTACATCCATGCCGAGCTCTTTCTTGATCGCTTTGAGCTGCTCTCTGAGAAAAAATTCGCGCTGCTGCTGTGTTACCTTCTCGTTTATATTCTCCTGTATCTTTTTCTGTAGTTTCATCAGCTCCTTTTCTTTGTGAAGGAGCGTCAAAACCTTTTCTATCCGCTGTTTCACATCGAAGGTCTCAAGGATTTTCTGCTGTTCGAACTTATCTATGTTGAGAATCGATGACACGAAATCAGCAACCCTCTCGGCACCGTCGAGGTTTGCCATATTCAGCTTGATTTCTTCGGTGAAGTACGGGTTGTCCTCCGAAACCTCCTTAATTTCAGAATAGAGCGTCCGTATAAGGGCTCTGAGCTCATTGTCTTCCCTGGTTTCATCCTCAACATAACTCACCGCAGCCGTGATGTATGGATCGAAGCTGAGAAATTTCTGTAACTTGAAGCGTTTGAGCGTATTTACAAATATATTGATCTTTCCATCGGGTAGATTGATCTTCTTGAGAATTTTCCCGACTGTTCCTATCTGGAAAAAGTTATCCTCGCCATCGTTTTCCTCGTCGGGATTGTGGACGAGGATTATACCGATATATCCGTCCATTTCGAGAACCCTGTCAACCGTCTTTATATACTTATCACCGCCGATTATAAGGGGCATGAAAATACCCGGAAACACGGGCCGCATTTTCATGGGAATTATATGAACCTTTGCGGGAAGCACCTTATCCATCGACACGAGTGTTTTTATATCTCCGATTTCTAATTTTGCCATTGATAGTTCCTTTTACGCCTTTCAGGTTATGGTTTTATCCATTAAAATTATGGTATTTTATACCAGAATTTTTATGCTCAACTAACTTATTATATTACAATTGCCCATTATTACGTTATATAGGTAAAAACCATACGGCAAGTGTCTGATTTTACTCTTTAAGACTGGAAGTTCACTTGCCTATTACATTGAATACCCAAGAATCGATAAATTTTACTCCCTTCCATTAATATAATAATTTTTTCGCTTTAAAAAAACATTGCTAAAATCTTAACTATTTAGTACTTTAACAAAAATTTTTTTAAACGGGAGGACAGCCATGATAGTTGTCGGTGAGCTTATCAATTCAACCAGAAAAAAGATAAAAGAAGCAATGCAGAATAGGGACGCCGAGTACCTGCGCAACCTGGCAAAGCGACAGGATGAAGCGGGCGCGGATTTCATCGACGTCAATGCCGGCGCGTTTGTTACAGAGGAGCTCGAAGTTTTGAAGTGGGCACTCGAAGAGGTGATGGATGAAACCGAAAAACCGATAGCCGTAGACAGCCCGAGAGGATCCGCAATAAAAATGGGACTCGAAATGCATAAAAACGGAAAAGCGATGCTCAACTCCATTACGAAGGAGAGCGAGCGATGGCAAGAGGTGTTTCCCGTGGCGGTCGAGCATGACTGCATTGTCCTCGGCCTCTGTATCGACGATAACGGCATACCCGATGAAGCGGATGCGCGCGTCAAAATTGCAGACGGCATCATTAACGAGCTTGTCAAAGCGGGAAAGAAGATCGAGGATATCGCCATCGACCCGCTCACCACGCCGCTGAGCGTCAATACAACCTACGGATTAACCGTTATCGAAACGATAAAGGGGGTAAAGAAAAACTTTCCCGAGGTGAAGCTTATCACCGGGCTCAGCAACATCTCGTACGGCCTTCCGGCGCGAAAGCAGGTAAACCGGGCATTCGTGGTGGGATGCATGTTCAACGGGCTCGACGGCGCTCTCATAGACCCGCTTGACAAAACGATGATGAGCATGATACTGGCAACCGAATCCCTGCTTAACAAAGACCCGTACTGTACCAGCTACCTGAAGGCATTCCGGGCGGGATTAGTTACAAAGGAATAACGCTTCCCGTTACAGGAGCCGAAGAATTTTAAAAAGGGCGGGTCAGTACTCATCCTCTTCGTAATAGGGCTCCAACCGCTCTCCCCATTTTTCGAGATTCTCGAAGCGTGTGAACTCTTTGAAAAATCGAAGCTCTATCTTACCAGTCGGGCCGTTTCTCTGCTTCTGGATGATAATTTCAGCAATATCCTTGTTATCGGTGTTTGGATTGTAGAGCTCGTCCCTGTACAGGAATATCACGACATCAGCGTCCTGCTCGATAGCCCCCGACTCTCTGAGGTCGGAGAGGATGGGGCGTTTATCCCTCCCCCGTGTCTCAACCGCACGTGAAAGCTGCGAGAGTGCAAGCACCGGTATTTTGAGCTCGCGGGCGAGAGCTTTTAGGGAGCGGGAAATCTCCGATATTTCCTGTGTCCGCCCCTCCTTCTTGCGGATCGAAGACATGAGCTGAAGATAATCGACAATAACCATATCGAGCCCGTGCCGCGACTGAATACGCCTCGCCTTTGCGCGAAGCTGCATATCGGTAATACCGGGAGTCTCGTCTATGAAAATATTGGATTCAGCAAGTCTGCCCGCCGCTGTTGTCAGCGGCCCCCACTCCTCGGTCCTGAGAAGGCCTTTTCGAAGCCGTTGGCTGTCTATGCGGCCTTCCGAGCAGAGCATCCTCTGCACCAGTGCCTCTTTTGACATCTCCAGGCTGAAAATGGCCACGTTTTTTTTGAGGTCGATTCCGATATTTTGCGCGATGTTCAGGGCAAACGCCGTTTTCCCAACCGAGGGACGCGCGGCGATTACGATGAATTCCGATCTTTGAAACCCGGAAGTGAGGTCATCAAGCTCCTTGTACCCGCTTGGCAACCCCGTGTAGTTATCACCCCTGTGAAAAAGTTTTTCAATAGCGGTTATACTGTCCTTAATAACTTCATTGAGCGGGTAGTATCCCCGCACCTCTCTTCTCTCAGTAACATCAAATATGAGCTTTTCCGCCTCATCCACGATTTCATAGGCGTCCTTATCCTTGTCATAGCTCATGGATATCACTACAGATGACGCCCGTATGAGCTTCCGGAGGAGAGATTTCTGCTCGATGATTTTTGCATAGTACTCGATATTTGCGGAGGTGGGGACGTCTTCCAGAAGCGAAGACACGTACACGACACCGCCCGCCTTTTCCAGACCGCCACTGTCTTTCAGGAAATCGGTGAGCGTTACGATGTCGACAGGGACCGAGCGGTTGTACAGCTCGATAAGGGCATCGTAGACGATCCTGTGCTGATCGCTGTAAAAATCATCGCTCTGCAGAATGTCGATAGCAATTTCTATCGCTTCTTTATCGAGGAGCATGCTTCCGAGGCATGCCCGTTCTGCTTCGAGGTTTTGCGGAGGGAGCTTGTCTGAGAGTGTCGTTGTGGTTATATCTTTATATCCCTCTGCCATAGGCTCCGTCAGCCCTCTTTTACAACCCATACTTTGAGCTCAGCCCGAACATCCTCATATATTCTGAGAGGAACCCTGTAAACACCCGTTGTTTTTATTGGCTCTGCGAGCTCGATATTCTTCTTTTCTATTTCATATCCCTGCTCTTTCAGCGCCTTGACAATATCCTGCTCATGAACAGCGCCGAAGAGCTTTTCATTTGCACCGACAGCCGCCGGAATATTTATTGAAAGCGCCGAAATCTCATCGGCAAGCTTCTGTGCTTCTTCCCTTTTTTTAACCTTACGCAGTTCTATTTTCTTCTGCTGTTCCTTCATTCTATTTCTATTGAACGTGGTGTCCTCAACAGCAAATCCTTTTGCAAAGAGGTAGTTTCTCGCATACCCTTTTGCAACATCCTTGAAATCCCCTTCCTCCCCAAGGCCCGGGATGTCCTGCACCAGTATCACCTTCATCAACTGCTCCTCTTCTTTATGGTTTTATACATTAGAATTCCAGTTTTTTGTACCAAGGGCACAGGTACCAGAATTTTTATACTCAACTGACTTATTATATTACAGTTACTTATTATTGCATGCCGCACAGGTATACATTCTATAGGTAAAAACCATCAGGCATTTATCGGTTTGAACCATTTACGATTTAAAGTTTACTTACCTGCATTTTTAACATTCTTATGTATCTCAAGCCAGATATCGGCGACCCCGATACCGGTAACGATAGTGATGAAAAAGATAAATGAATAAAAGAGAAAAAATATGAGAACCATGTACTGAAGAACCTGTGGAATCCTGATACGGTCGGCAAGAATCTTTATTATCACAAGACCCCGTAAGAAGAAGAGTAATGAAAAAACAACAGCGATGTTCCAGCTTATTATACCGAATATCTGGTTCTTCACATGCAGGTTGATGTACACCAGTCCCCATGCGATGATGAGCACCCATACCCAGCTGTCATTGATTCGGTAATTCTTGATGCTGAAAGAGAGAGCCGCTCTGTTTATATGTTTTCGTGTGAGATAGAACTTGACGCAGAGAATGCCGACGAAAATGATAAAAATTTGTTTGACAAGATACCCGCCTCGCGGTGCTATACCAAAAACAACGTTCTTCTTGTACAGGTCTGCAGCCAGTTCTATCTTTCTGGAGATCAGGTTGTAATCAATTCCCCTGCTCATCAGCAGCACGCGGTGATTGCTCATCTGGGTGAGGTACTGATCCACATAGCTGTTTGTCTTGACGTCAACGAAGCTAGAATAGTTCGCGACAAACTGTTTGAAACCACCAAGCAGACCGGAAATTATCAGCGGTAAAATGGCAATACCCACATATACAGCAAGGCTGAAGAATACAACATAGTTAAGCCGATAGTTTTTTGAAACCAGGTGCCCGAGCACGATACCGAAAAACCCGAAAATAAAAAAGAAATCGAGAAACCTTCCTCCCCTGATACCGGTTACCCGTTCTATAAAGCTGAAGGAGTAATGGGTAGGTGAAAAGAGGATAAAATCGCCGTCAAGGGGAAGCTTTCCAAGCCCGTTTATCATCAGATATAGAGCTACCCCTGTACCGATGGCCAGGTACATCAGCCCTTCCTTCCATCCCCGCTTGATGACGATAATCATGAGCGGCACAAACGACAGTTCCGTAAAAAGAACTGACATGTAGAGTAAAACCGAGAGCAGAACGAGAAGGATGTTTTCCCCGATTTCCCTCCACTCTACATCCACATCAGGGAGTGCAAACCGTGTCTTCAGATTTCCGACATTTATATTTTGAAGCCAGAGGGCGAGTGTATGCAGGTTCTGGATCTTTATACCGCTGTGTAACTTAAAAGGCTTGAACCGTACAATACTGCTGCTCTTCATTTTCTCGAGCAGGGTCTGCATCAGATTATCAAGCCGCATGTTGCTCTCCCTCACCTTCTCGAGAAAATTTTCAAGCTTATCTCTATCGAATTTATCCATCGCCTCTTCTCATCTCCAGACAAGGCGTCAAATACGAGAGCAGATCATTTTTTCACAAAAGGGAGAAATGCAGCCATTCGTGCCCTCTTGATCGCCGCTGCGAGCACCCGCTGGTGTTTTGCACACGTGCCGGTCATCCTTCTCGGCAGAATTTTTCCTCTGTCAGTTACGAACCGTTTTAAAAGGTCGACATCCTTATAATCGACAGTTTTGATTTTATTCACACAGAGCCTGCACACTTTTCTTCTGAAATACCCGCGCCTTTGTCGAGGGCCAGAACTGTTTTGACCCGATCGCTGTGTATCGCTTCTCCCTCGGCCGGAACCGTAGGTTCTTCTCTGCGTACCATTCGAGGGCCGTGCGGCAGGCCTTCCCCGAACCTGTGTTTCGACATCAGCCGCTTTTCCCGCTGGTTCAGAAACAGCGGGCTTTTCCTCCACCGGTGCTTCGACATCAGCCGCTATTTCCGTTGCCTCAGAAACAGCGGGCTTTTCCTTCACCGGTGCTTCGACATCAGCCGCTATTTCCGTTGCCTCAGAAACAGCGGGCTTTTCCTTCACCGGTGCTTCGACATCAGCCGCTTTTCCCGCTGGTTCAGAAACAGTCTGCCCCGCAGGTTCGCTGTTTTCGGACTTTGCTTCTGCAGAGGAAACCTCCCCGGAAGGCCCCTCTGATGCAGCCCCTCCAGAGGTCTCAGTGCTGGCCACTTCCTCAGCTCCTGACTCAGATTCCAGATTCGCCTCTTTCACTTCCGGTTCCTGAACCTCACGCTTATCATTCTGTGCTTCTTCCTGTGCATCTTCAGGCATGTCACATCTCCTTGCTTAACCAGTATAACCCGTGTTTTGAATTTTTTGTTTCAGAAGGGTATCTCATCATCATCGAGCTCGGACAAAAACGGGTCAGAAGCATCTGTCTTTGATTCCGGTGACGATTGTTCAGAGGGCTTCGGTGATCGAACGCCCATCTGCTGTCCCTGCTGCCCTTCGAACTCTCCGGCAGACTGCCGTCCCGGGCCAAAAAACTGAACATTGTTTGCTACAATCTCTACGGTGTTTCTCTTTACGCCGTCCTGGCCTTCCCATCTTTTCTGCTGAAGCCTCCCGTCAATCCCAACCTGCCTGCCTTTCGAAAGGTACTCATTGCAGATTTCGGCTGTTTTATTCCAGGCAACAACGTTAAAGAAGTTAGCCGAGTTTTCATTTTCAGCTGATGATCCTGAGGACCGGTTCACCGCAATGGAAAATCTGCACACAGCAGCTCCTGATTGCGTATAGGTAAGCTCCGGATCTTTTGTCAGCCGGCCGATGAGAACGACATGATTTATATCCCAGACCATGTCAGAATCCTCCTTTACAATTCATTTTAATTGTAAAGCATTTCGAATGAATTACAACCTCTTTTATTGCAGGCCCGATCCCGCCGCCCTGCTCCTGCGGGTTTCGGATAGCCGTATAGAACACTGTCAAGAATTGCGCAGGCGCATTATTCTGCCCGTGTGGAGAAACCCAGTGGGTGGACGACTATAAACGAACCTTCATGAATCGGATGATATCCGAATTGAGTTTCAGTTCGGATTCATACTCCTGCAGTTTTGAGAAGTCGTCTACTTCGATTTGTGTCACATAGTAAAATCCATCGGTCTGCTTGTTGATTTCATACGCAAGTCTTCGCTTGCCCATCTCGTCTTCCTTGAGCAGGGTGACTCCCAGAGAATCGTACTGTTTTTTCACAAAATCGACGGATTTTTTTGCTATGTCTTCTTGTGGATCAAAGATGTAAAGATATTCGTAGCGTCTCAAAATCTACCTCCCCTCGGTCTGCCGGTCCACGCACTGGACAGAAAGGTTTCAATGGTGTGAATATAGAAAAGAACCGTGTTCATGTCAAGGTATTGTTCAACTGTTTTTCCAATCATCAACAATACGGGCGACAACCTCAGAATGTCTTGTTCTCGGAAACATATCGACAGGTGTCACCCTTTCGAGTATATACCCCTCTTTTGCGAACAGACGCATATCCCTGGCGAAGGTCGCCGTATCACAGGAGGCGTATACAACCACGGATGGCCGCATCGAGACGATACCGGAAACAAGCCGGGAAGTAAGGCCGGTTCGCGGAGGATCAACAACAACCTTGTCGGCCGTCATCTTAAAAACAGAATCACTGCCTGCATCTGCCCGGTAGAATGCAACGTTTTCTATTCCGTTTGCACGGGCATTGTAAAATGCATTCTGCACTGCCCTTCTGTTGAGCTCGATTCCCGTTACCGATTGCACGAAGCGTGCAATGTACAGGGAGATGAGGCCCGAACCGCAGTACAGGTCGAACACCCTTTCTGAAGGTTCCGGCTCGAGGTATCTGGTGATTCGATCGAGCCATCCGTCGATAGTAAACCTGTTCACCTGAAAAAAATCATCAATCCCGACCCGTATTCGAAGATCCCTGGAGTAATATGTTGCAAAGGCATCCGGTTCAATCCCCGGAATCCCTTTTTGAAAAACCTCACCCCGATTATTGGACCTGAGGCGAAACCCCCCGGGATGAAGAATTTCGTTTCGAACACGGCTTTTGAAATAGGAATTGATGACAGGATCGAGCAGAAGACACCCCTGTTCCGGCATGGGTACTACTTCGTTGGATCGTTTCATAAAAAATCCGACGTTCTCTTTAACCTTGAACTGCGTATGATTTCTGTAGCCGTACTCACTCTGGGAAATGATGGATTTGTCTATTACAGGATTTCTGATTCCCGCAATTCTTTCGAGGTCCTCCGCAAGTACCTCTTCCTTCACCTTGACTTCGCACTCATAGCTCATGTTATCGAAATCACACCCTCCGCATATCCCGAAAACGGGGCAATCAGACTGTCTTCTGGAGGGTGAGGGGTTCCTAACTTCCCTGATCCAGCCGAAGCATGCTCCTCCTCCGCCCTCATCGAACGAAACATCGATTACATCGCCCGGAACGGCATAGGGAACGAGAACCACCCCGCCTCTTATGCGGCAGAGACCAAGGCCTCCATGAACTATCTTCTCGACCGTCATTTCCATGAATCGCACATCCTAAAAGGCTTCTAAGTAACTTCGCGTAAGTTGCTCTTTGATACTCGGCCGCGAAGCCGCCGCTTTTTACTGCATTTCTGGTTTTTTAACAATAGCTCTCTTCTCGCGCATGGTAAAGAAAAGTCAGGGGTCGTATTTACCACGTCAAAAAGTTATTTGACGATATTTGGATTTTTTTCACGAATGACGAATTCACTTACCTGTTGATTAGGTTCCCAATTTGTACTATGCTGTTTGGGACAGTCGATCATCTGGAAATAACATTCAGGCTCTACGGGAGCTTCAGGGAAAAACAGGAGTATGGAAAATAAATACAGCGGGCTGGCAGTATTCGATGTTGACGGCGTCCTGTTCAGGAGTGTTTTTTTAATTCGGATTGCACGCTCAACCGGGCTGAAAAATTATTTTAAAACTCTTCTGCTGGGATGGCGGTACTACACGAGTGCTATCAGTTTTGAAGAGCTTCTTACTGCTATTCTCGGTATAACGAAACACTTCGATGTTAAAAAAGCGGTGGATATAGCCGGACGGATGCGGAAATCCAGGAATATCAAAGAAACCTTCGAAGTGCTCAAGAAAAATGGGTATTACATCTCCCTTTTGAGCTCGGGAATTCCGAATTTCATATTGAAGAAACTTTCAGATGAGTACGGGGCGGATCACTACGCGGGACTCAACGCAAAAATCAAGGGCACAAGGGTTAGTCTTGACAGTAAACCGGGTAGATCGAAAGAAGAAATCATGATTGGTCTCATGACGGAGTTCGGTCTGAGCTGGAACGACGTTGTTGTCGTTGCCGATGATCCGAACAACCTGTCTATAATACGCAATAGCAGGATCGGTATCGGATACAATCCCTCGAGGAGCATTCGAAAACACGCGAATATCGTAATCGACGGTTATAATCTTCTTGAGATCATTCCCTACATCGTACCGGAAAATAGCCTGCCGACCCACCTGTCACATGAAAAATATTCCCTGAGACGTGAAATGTATAGAAAGTTCGTCCATTTTCTCGGCGTACCCCTGCCCTTTCTTGCGTATTTTAATAAAACCGCTATCTGCGCTCTGCTCATTGCAATTATCGCATTGTACGCAATCTCTGAGACCCTCCGCTACATCGGATTTCATTTTCCTTTCTTTTCTCATGTCACAAAAAAAGCACGACGTTACTCTGAAATAGGCGGTTTCATAATCGGACCGATCTCTTTAACCGTCGGCATTCTCCTCTGTCTTATCTTATTCGAACCGAGTGTATATATCCCGGCAATCCTTATTGTCTGCATATCGGATTCATTGTCGGGGCTCGTCGGAAAGAGATTCGGGAAAATCAAATTCCCGGTGTATCATCGAACCCTCGAAGGCACGCTTGCATTCTTTGCATCCGCGTTTCTGATACTTTATTTTTTTCTACCCGTACGAAAGGCTGTTATCACCGCCGTTCTGCCTGCCCTTATCGAGCTTTTCTCACCTTATGACCTGGATAATCTTTTTATACCGATGGGAACAGCCCTGTTTTTAGTATACGTCGTGGGACACATTCCGCTTTAACAGGTTCTTGCGTGTTCAAATACTCACACGTGATTATCCTTACCCGGTACAACCGCTGCTTCCCGGGTTCGAATATCGAAGAAACATGATACGTTTTGTTATCGGACCCACGGGTGTATGCACCGGAGAGTCCTATTGCGTTTGGACCGGTTTTTTTATACCGCATCGGTTTGAGATGTCATTTAAATATGACAATGTGACTTTTTCATGTCATTTGTAATCCGGGCTTTTCCCCTTGTTATGGCTTGACTTTCAAAATCGACGACCAGGCTATTAAAAATCATGCAACACATCTTTGTATGTATTTCTATGTATCTGAATACTTAGGTTTAGCAAACCGGCCCGGGCCTGTTGTTGAAAACCCTAAACGCTCTGCCTTCTGCCAATCGTTATTTCAGGCAGGATAATTGCGTATATTTGAGCTGAGTAGTTCGGACACATGGGTAAAGCGTGCAGGCGCATTGAGAAGCGCCAGGAAAAATAGGTAAGTGAACTTCCAATCTTGAAAAGAATAAACCGATAAATGCCTGATGGTGCACTTGCCTAATGGTTTTTACCGATAGAGTGTATACCTGCGGCACGTAACGACCAGCAATTGTAACATAATGTACAATCATTTTTGTATGAAATTCTGGTACCTGTGCCCTTGGTACCTGTGCCCTTGGTATAAAAAACCAGCTTTCTCCGGCATGGAATGCCGGTATTCCAATGGATAAAACCATATGTGCGGAGAATATGTAATTGGACCACTAAATCAAGCCGGTTTCAGCGCCCTGCACAGCACACACCGGTACATGACAGGAGAACTGCGGGACTTTTTCTATGATTGCATTCCAGGCTCCTGGTTTTCGAAGAGCCAAACGGAATACTCCGCAGAAGGTTCTGATTTGCAGCGTGAGGCCGAAGAAACTGGCATCAGTTGCAGTGCCGATATGCCCTCTTGGATCTGTCCAGAAGAACTCTATCCCATCTATGTGGAGCATCATGGAGATGGCTGCAGCGCCGTACACCTCCTCAGCCACGTGCTTAAAAGCATATCCGGGCTGGCCGGTACTATCACTCTGCTCGCTATAGCCGGCACTCTTTTTTTGTGTACATCCCTCAGACACGTCAGACAGGAGTAGCTTCCGGTCCTTCAGATAGGACTGAGTACACTATCCCACCCTGTCGGTACCGGGTAGAATCGTCCTCGTCAGGCTCAGAAAACCGTTATCGGTGTATACCGGTCGTCATAGACATCGATTGCCCTCTTGCCCTCAACCGTCTCCTTTATACTCCGCGCTATGCGGTCTGGATTCGGCATGTTCTCCACTTCAAGCGGGTATGCCATAGGCGGGGTAACATCGTACCCTGATATAATGCGAACAGGCAGTTTCATGCTGTGAAAGCAGCGCACCGTGATCTCATGGGAGATATGGCTCGCGAAGCTTCCTGTATAGGGCGCCTGCACCACGATTGCGGCGCGGCCGGTCTTTTTTACCGAATCGCTGATGGTCTCGATATCGAGCGGTACGAGGGTGCGCGGGTCAACTATCTCGACATGAATACCCTCCTTCTCTTCGAGCTTTTCGGCTGCCCTGAGCGTCCTGCTCACCATGTTTGAATAGGCAATAACAGTAATGTCGCTTCCCTCCCTCACCAGGCGTGCCTTGCCGAAGGGTACGGTGTAGTCCTCACCCGGCGGTACAACGGCTTTTTCGAGGTACACCATCTGATGTTCTATAAAAAAGACCGGGTTGTCGTCGCGTATCGCGGTCTTGAGCAGGCCCTTCATGTCGTACGCGTTGGACGGCGCTGCGACCTTGATACCGGGAAACATGGCGATCGCCGCCTCCAGGCTCTGAGAGTGCTGTCCTGCGTACCCCTTGCCGCCGCCTATGGTCGCCCGTATTGTGAGGGGGATGGAATACTGGCCACCGAACATGAACCTCGCCTTCGCGGCCTGATTTCCGACCTGGTCCATGGCCTGCAGGACAAAATCAATATACATGAGCTCCACCACCGGCCGAAGGCCCGCCATGGCAGCGCCCACTCCGGTGCCGATGATCGCGGATTCGGATATTGCGGTATTGAACACCCTCTTTCTGCCGAATATATCAAGCAGACCGTAGGTAGCGCTGTAGGCCCCTCCCTGCTCGGCAACATCCTCGCCCCACACCACGACCCGTCGGTCTCTGATCATCTCTTCGGTAAGCGTTTCGACCACCGCATGCCGCGCGAGTATCCTGCCCTCACTATCCCGTGGAATATGTCTCGGTTTTTTAAGCAGGTTTATGGTTTTATACTCATCGCCTATCCCCTCCGAGCCGGTTTTTGTATACACGCCGAAGTAGATATCGCGTATGTCAGGGTCTTTGCTCTTTGCAGCCGCGACCGTGACCTTTTCTATGAGCCGGCGGGCGGATTCCCTTTCCTGATCAGCACCTTCCTCGGTGAGGATGCCGCTTTTTACCAGTTCATCGGTAAACCGGTCCACCGGATCATGCGCGCGCCACGCCTTCTTTTCATCATCCGTCCTGTAGGCCGT
>Ga0307445_10000500_pt1 | contig 21416 bp, 19 predicted proteins | sample SalMarSW160330MG_FD_202147 | JGI IMG/M metagenome (GOLD analysis project Ga0307445, IMG submission 202147) | Salt marsh sediment microbial communities from the Plum Island Ecosystem LTER, Massachusetts, United States - SW1603-30 | ecosystem: Environmental > Aquatic > Marine > Intertidal zone >... | reverse complement strand
TCGGGGAGGAGATCATGACAGAGGCCTATGCCATCGAGCGGCCGGCGCTTAAGCCTGCCGCCTGCTTTTCTCTGCTCGCGCTCGTGCTCCTCGGCACACGCTTCGTCCAGGGCTTCATCTTCTGGGGCGGAGCGAGCCGGCGGCTGTTCTACGATTTCCATGAGATCGCCGGCGTCGACTTCGCCGTGAAGCTCGATTTCGAATCGCCGGCCTTTGTCGCCAACAAACTGACGCATGCCTTGCCCGGCTCGCTATGGGTCCAAGCCCCACTCGAATGGACGCTGCAATATCCGGATCTGATCGTCGCCTCGGTCTGGATGTGGACCTTCGCCGAACTCGCCGTAGGGATCGGCTTGATCTTCGGTTTGATGACCCGGCTTGCCGCTTTCGTCAGCATCGGTCTCAACGTCGCATTGATGCTGATCTTCGGCTGGATGGGCTCGACCTGCCTCGACGAATGGACCATGGCGGTCTCGGGCGTGGCCATGAGCAGCGCGGTGTTTCTCGCCGGCGGCGGCACCTGGTCGCTCGATCACCTGATCGGGCGCACCGAATGGGCGGGCCGTAACGCCTGGAGCGCCTGGCTGTTCAGCGGCCCGCTTCCGCTTGAGCGTCTCAAGGCGATGGCGCTTCTGCTGGCGGCGGTGGCGGTCGTGTTCACCGTCGGCAGCTACCAAATTCTGTTTGGCGCGGTGGTGTCGCCGCTACATTCGCGCGTGACCTTCCATCGCCACAATCTGGCTCTTTCCGATGTGACGGTGACAGAGGACCGTGGTGTCGCCTTCAAGGCGTATGTCGACTCTGGGCCCGACACGGGCGCGGCCTACGTGATCGCCGCCCGGCTGGTCGATGAAGCTGGCGAAACGATCGCCGAATGGGACGGGGCGGCGCTCGCCGCCTTGCCTGACACCGCCATCAGGAACGTCTACCCTTACGTCTGGGCCTCCCATTTCAAAACCGAGAAGATCGGGTTCAGCGGGCAGACCGGCGCGCGCGCGACCATTACCTTACCGCCGTCCGATGGGGCGGACGCCGAGCGCGGGCCGGCCGATGCGCTCGTGTTGGAGGCGATCAATGGGGCGACATGGCGGGCCGGCGTGGCGTCGAGCCCCTAGCCGGCCCCTTGATGCGCCACGGCCCTTGCGTGCCTTCCACGACGCTTGAAAGGCCGCGGAACCCGGCTGCCGGCGATCTTATCGGCGCCGGGTCCCGGAACCGTTGCGAGCAAGCTCTTGCCTTTCCTCCGGCGTTCCGACGGGGTGACCGGCCTTGGCCAATTGTCGCCTGCGCCACAGAGGCTTGCGCAAACGGGGCGCGATAAGCCATGAAATCGGCCACGCCAGGATGAGGCTCGCCACAACGACAATGGGAATCGCGATCCATAACCGGTCCGCTAGGCTCTCGATTGAAAGCACAAGAACGATGCCGATGCCGAACAGCACGGCGTTCGTCATTCCGTAGATGAGCAGTCCTATACGGCTTCTGGTCGATATTTCAGGTTCGGTGTTCATCGCATCTCGCTCAATCAAATGCGCAAGAGCCCAAAGCGAGTCGATGCCTCAGCCAGCGTTCAGGCGGGCCCGATCAGCCCGACTTGTGCTCGGGCTTTCCTTTGCGCTTTGTGGAAGCCATCTCCTCTAGTTCCTTCTCGCTCATGGACTGGTACATGGTCTTCGACGCGCCCTTCAACGAACTCACGTCTTGCTCACCGCGTTTGGCTGCTAGAGCTGCGCCCGCGGCCTTTTGCTGTGCTTTGGATTTCGCTGGCATCATAAGTCTCACGTATTGATGTGCTACGTCACCAACACCTCGGCAGCGGTGAAGTTCCTCGTGCGCCGGCGCGGGCCCTGCGTACAAATCAAATTCAATCTACGCCTCCCCGGTAGGGTGGCTTTCTTTCGGCTCATCCCGGCCGTGGACCTCTGCAGGAGGCGAAGTCGCTTCGACCGCGGTGAAGGCTTCCAGGATTTTGTATCGGTGCGAGGCACCTTCGGGCACGAGCCAAGAATCGCCGGGGGTGAGAGTGATGGTCTGCCCTTCGATCTCCAATTCGGCCTTACCCGAAATAACAAACCCCACCGTTTCGTAGTTGCGGGTGGAGGCCTCCTTTTGGCGGTTTACGGGCTCCTCCACCCACAAGCGCATGGAGAGGCTCTTACCTGAAACCAAATAGCGTTGACCCATCTCCCCTTGAGGCGAAGTGGCCGACTCGACCTTTTTAATCGTGGTATCGTGCATAGGCTCTTCCTTTAAATGCTGTTGCCATCGCGAAGTCAGGCCGCCTCAAGGCACTTTGCCTCCGCCTCAGGCTGCGGCACCTCGCCATCCATGATCTCGCCAAGCCTTGTTCTTGCGCGAGACAGTCTGGACTTGATCGTTCCCATCGTCACGTTGAGGATTTTTGCCGATTGCTCGTATGTCTTTCCCTTCAGCACCACCAATTCCAACACGGTCCGATGATCGTTGGATAGTGACACGAACGCTTTCTCGAGTTCGGCAAGCTTGAGGCTAGCTTCCTGCGGTGCAGACATTTGCGTGGTTTTGGCGGGTTGCAATTGCTCCAGCGAGATGCGCTCACGTTTTGCTCTGCGGCACTCATTCAAGAAAATGTTGCGCAGAATGACGATCAGCCAAGCCTGCAGGTTTGTACCCGGCTCCCAGGAGTCGATCCGCGCAATTGCGCGGGCGAGGCTTTCCTGAACCAAGTCGTCGGCCTGATCGGCATTTCGGCTCAGATGCCGTGCGTATCGCCGTAGCATCGGAATTTCTGACACCATCCGGGCGATCGTTTCGTGCTGTTGACTATTGGGCATCGTCTCAACCTCCTCGTGGCCAAGGTGATGTGGCGGTTTAAGCGAGGCACGGCAGGCCTCTAATCGTGCAGAAGAGTCAGCGGGGAATGAGCGGTCTGTCGCGCGGCATGGGCGAGTGCTCTTTCGAAAACCTTCAGTCTCCGTAATCCCGGTTCGACGCATTGCGCGTCCACTGAGATAGAAAATGGGGAGGTCGGAGACCCGCGGTAATCGGCTTCGAGCACTAGTATGCGGTCTCGCCCTGACTAGTCCGATAGGACTAGACCGTTGAGGACGGGGTGCGGACCGGGTCCGGGTTGGGGGAGTTGCCCTTCAGGAGGTGCCGATGAGGGAGACGGCCCTTGGAGTTCTCGCACGTTGAGGCTTACTTTTTGTCCAGACGCCCTTAAATCGGAGCACGGGTGGTCCACACGCCCCTTAGTAAGTCGCCCGCCAGCCGGTCACCGTGAAGCACTGAGACGTCGCCAGTAGTCTCGAGCACGGCAGCGCGAACATCGGAGATCTCAAGGACATTTGCCTCGCGCAACTTGGCAATCAGGTCGCCCTTGGTTACGCGGCTTCTAACAAGCGCATCCTCGAAGATCTCACCGTCTTTCATAAGCAAGAGAGGCTCGTTTTGGATAACCTTCTCAAACCATTCATGAGATTGTCTGATGCGGGCAAGCCCATATTGGAGAGCGAACAGTCCAGCCATGGCAGTCAGGGCTTGTACAAAGGCGCCCCAGCTGGTCGCTTGACTCGCTCCCGCCAGGAGCGACCCCATGCCGACCGTCATTACGAAATCGAAGTTGGTCATCTTCGAAAAAGACCTCAGGCCGACAAGCCGTACAAGACAGACGATCCAAAGAAGACTGATGGCCGAGAGGATTAAACCTCTTGCCACAATGTCGGGGATAACGATGTCAAAAAACATATCGGGCTAACTCCAGAGGTTTATGCGGGCGAAGCGCCCGGTGAGAGTCTTTTCCGGCCTAGATCAGGCCGAGGCCGCGAAGGCTGGCGTGGCCTTTCTTGCCGACGATAATGTGGTCGTGGACGATCACGCCAAGCGGCTTGCCGGCGGCGACGATCTGCTTGGTCATCTCGATATCCGCCCGCGACGGTGTGGGATCGCCCGAAGGGTGGTTGTGCACTAGCACGATTGCGGTCGCCGACAGCTCGAGCGCCCGTTTCACCACTTCGCGGACATAGACCGGGGTATGATCGACCGTGCCCGTCTGCTGCACCTCGTCGGCAATGATCTGGTTGCGCTTGTCGAGGAAGATGATGCGGAACTGCTCCTTGCTTTCGAACCCCATTGACGCCCGGCAATAATCGAGCACTTGGGCCCAGGAGGAGAGCACAGGCCGTTCCAGCACCTCGCCGCGCATCAATCTCAGCGCGGCGGCGCGTACGAGCTTAAGCTCGACAATGGCGGCATCGCCGATGCCTGGAACCTCGCGCAACAGCTCTTCAGGGGCGTTCAGGGCCTCGGCGAAGGTGCCGAAGCGCGCGATCAGCGCTTTGGCCATCGGCTTGGTGTCGCGCCTCGGTGCGGCGCGAAACAGGATCAGCTCGAGCAGCTCGTAATCGGGGAGGGCGTCGGCGCCTCCATCGCGGAAGCGGCGCCTCAGCCTCTCACGATGACCGAAATAATGTGGCTTCCCGGCATCCTTGAAGGCCATTCCCGATTAGCGCCGGTAAGGAGGGTGGTCCAGCTTTCCTGGCGAGACCGTAAACACCTGACAGCCCGTTTCGGTGACGCCGACCGTATGCTCGAACTGCGCCGATAAAGACCGGTCGCGGGTGACCGCGGTCCAGCCATCCGACAAAATCTTCACATGCGGCTTACCGAGATTGATCATCGGCTCGATGGTGAACAGCATGCCGGGCTTGAGCGGAAGTCCTTCGCCGGGCTCTCCATAATGCAGGATGTTGGGCCGGTCGTGGAACACGCGCCCCAGGCCATGGCCGCAAAAGTCGCGCACCACGCTACAGCGCTCGCTTTCGGCATAGGTCTGGATCGCGGCGCCGATATCGCCGGTGGTGGCCCCCGGCTTGACCGCCGCGACGCCCCGCATCAGCGCGTTATAGGTCACCTCGAGCAGACGCTCGGCGGCGCGGGAAATCTTGCCCAAAGCGTACATGCGGCTGGAGTCGCCATGCCAGCCATCGACGATGAGCGTGACGTCGATATTGAGGATGTCTCCCTCCTTCAGCACGCGGGTGCCCGGGATGCCGTGGCAGACCACGTGGTTGAGAGAGGTGCAGATCGATTTGGGAAAGCCGCGATAGTTGAGCGGGGCGGGGACCGCGCCATGGTCCATGGCGAATTCGAACACGAACCGGTCGAGCGCCTCGGTGGTCACGCCGGGCTTGACCTCGTCGACCAGGAGGTCGAGAGCCTCGGCCACAAGCCGGCCAGCCTTTGCCATACCGGCGAAGGCGTCGGCGCCGTGAAGCTTGATCTTGTTGTCACGCGCTTCCGCGCGGGCAAATTCGAGATTGGACATGGGACGCGATTATAAGGATTTGAGGGTCACTTAGGAGGAATTATGGCAATGTGCAACCGGCAGCGTGGGATGTTCGCGAGAGGCGGTCAAGACGATACATTTGGCCATTGGGGAACTCTATCGTGACGCCATGACCGCTCAGCAAGGCTCCGAACCCGTGACTGCCGCCCTCCTGGTAATCGGCGAGGAGATCCTGTCGGGCCGCACGCGAGACGAAAACATCACCTATATCGCCGCCTATCTCACGCGCATGGGCATTGTGTTGCGCGAGGTGCGGGTCGTCGCCGATGACGAGGAGGAGATCGCCGCCGCGGTAAACGCTCTTCGCCGGCGCTTCACCTATGTCTTTACCACCGGCGGCATCGGGCCCACCCATGACGACGTGACCGCCGACGCCATCGCCAAGGCCTTTGAAGTCGAGATCGCCGTCGCTCCGGACGCGGTCGCCGCCATGCGCAAGCGATTCGAGACCGAGGACCTCACGCCGGCGCGGCTGCGTATGGCCCGTGTGCCAAAAGGCGCCACCCTAATCGACAACCCCATTTCCCGGGCGCCGGGCTTCATGCTGGAGAATGTGATCGTCATGGCCGGTGTGCCGCGAATCATGCAGGTCATGCTCGATGCGGTCGCCCCGCGTCTCGCCAAGGGGAATCCCATTTTGACCCGCTCGGTCCGTCTCGATGTGCCCGAAGGCGATGCGGCTCCGGGTCTTGCCGATCTGCAAAGCTCCCATCCCGAGGTTCAGATCGGCAGTTACCCGTTCTTCGAGAACAAGCGTCTTGGCACCTATGTGGTGCTGCGTGCGACCGACGCGGACAAGCTCGCCGACGCCGTCGCTGGCCTGTGGGACCTGGTCTCCAAGCAGGGCTTCCACGCCGTAGCGGCTGTGGATGAATAAGAGCCGGCCGACGAATTTCGTTAACCAAGTTGGCCAAAACGAACCACTTCGAGCCAAGTGATTCGTTTTGCGCTTCCTGGCCGGCGGCCGTCCGGGCGCCATCGGTGGTGCTACGGCGAGCAGCGTCCACGTCGTTGCCGGGAACGATTTCATTCCAATCAGACTCGTAACTGCGATGAGTGAGTGCCGGCGATGCAGAGTGGGTCAGGCAGCGCGAGGCCGATCGCCGGGCGTGCGGGAACGCTCACACGAAACAATCGATGCGGATTAGAAACGCAGTCGATGGAAACGGAAGACAGAGATGATGAAATAAGAAAACGGAAGCGCTTGGTTGGGGCGAAACGATACCAAACACGCGCCGGCAAAGCACCGTGTGCGCTTGTCTAATCTATTGTTTTAAATGGGAAATTTGGAAATAAAAAAGGCGCGGGGACGAGCCCCGCGCCTTTGCCAGGTTATTTCTTTCTGGCTGCTTTCTTTCTGGTCTTACGACGAGCCGTACCCGTCTTCTTCGCAGTCGACTTCTTCGCCGCTGCGGTTCTGCGGGTCGTCTTCCGCTTCGTCGTACGCTTCTTTGCCTTGGCCTTCGTCTTGGCCTTTCTCTTTGCTGCCATAGTGCATCCCTCCTTCGGGCTGGCTGGCTGTTTAATTCACTCTAGCTACAACCGCTCGTCGCTCCGCACGTATCGCATTTGAGACACGTGCCGTTACGGACGAGGGTAAAGTTTCCGCATTCTCCACATGCTTCCCCTTCATAACCCTTAACGCGCGCTTCGGCCACAAGTTCTGTTGCGCCGCGTTCAGCGAGCGTCTCGACGGCACGAGCGACATGCTCGGCCGTCTCGGTAGAAGGGTCTTGGGAGGACGCGGCGGCAAAGCTTGTGGTACGCGGCTGCGCGTCGCTGCTGACTTGCGTCTGCAACGCACGCGCATGCGCACCAGTGCTCTGCGCTTTGCTCGGCGCATTAAGCTTTCGCTCGCCGAGTCGGCCACGGGTGTAGCCTGGCGAGACAAGAGCTTCGGTGGAACGCTTGCCTTCGCCCGCGTCACCTGAGCCGAGTGTTGTGCTGCCGATCTCGTTTGGATCAACATGTGCAAGCTCGTAGCGCCCTAAATAAGAAACTGCAAGCTCTCTGAACAAATAATCTAGGATCGAGGTTGCGTTCTTGATCGCCTCATTGCCCCGAACCGGACCTGCCGGTTCGAAGCGCGTGAAGGTAAACGCATCGACGAACTCTTCCAACGGAACGCCATACTGCAAGGCGACGGACACCGCGATCGCAAAGTTGTTCATGAGCGAGCGGAAGGCGGCGCCTTCCTTGTGCATGTCGATAAAGATCTCGCCCAGACGCCCGTCGGCATACTCTCCAGTTCTTAAATAGACCTTATGACCGCCGACCACGGCCTTCTGCGTGTAGCCCTTGCGGCGATCGGGCAGACGCTCGCGGTCGGCCCGCGCCCGTATGCGCTCGACCACCCGCTCGACGATCCGCTCCGCGACCACCGTGGCCCGTTGCACTTGCGGCTGGTCGGAAGCCACCGCGGCGAGCACTTCCTCCTGCTCGTCTTCTTCATCGGCCAGCAGCTGAGCGTTGAGCGGTTGCGACAGCTTGGACCCGTCGCGATAGAGCGCGTTGGCCTTGAGCGCGAGCCGCCAGGAGAGGAGGTAGGCCTCCTTGCAGTCCTCCACGGTGGCATCGTTCGGCATATTGATGGTCTTGGAGATGGCCCCCGAAATGAAGGGCTGCGCCGCGGCCATCATGCGGATATGGCTTTCCACCGAAAGGAAGCGCTGGCCTTTGCGCCCGCAAGGCGAGGCGCAATCGAACACCGGCAGATGCTCGGGGTTCAGTCCCGGCGCGCCTTCCAGGGTCATCGCCCCGCAGGCATATTCGTTGGCGGCTTCGATGTCGCGCTTGTCAAAACCGATCTCCGCCAGAAGGTCGAAATCGGGCTGGTCGATTCGCTCGGGCGACAGGCCGAGCGTGCCGGTCAGAAAATCTTCCCCGAGGGTCCACCGGTTGAACACGAATTTGATGTCGAAGGCCGAGGCCATCGCCTTCTCGACCGCGGCGATCTTTTCAGGGGTAAAGCCCTTGGCGGCCAGCGCGTCGTGGTTAATGCCCGGTGCGCCCTTCAGCGTGCCGCGTCCCACCGCGTATTCGATGATGTGCGTGATCGCGTCCTCAGCGTAGCCGAGCCGTTTCAGCGCCTCGGGCACCATGCGGTTGATGATCTTGAAATAGCCGCCGCCGGCGAGCTTCTTGAACTTGACCAAGGCGAAATCGGGTTCGATCCCGGTCGTATCGCAATCCATGACCAAGCCGATGGTTCCGGTCGGCGCGATCACGGTCGCCTGCGCATTGCGGTAGCCATGCTTGCGGCCGAGCTCGATCGCCTTCGCCCAGGCCTGGGTGGCATGAGAGAGCAGTCTCGGATCGGGGCAGGAGGCATGGTCGAGCGGCACCGGTGCGGTGGCGAGATCCTCATAGTCTGCCGTTTCACCGGCCGCGGCCCGGGCATGATTGCGCATGACCCTGAGCATGGCCTCCTGATTTGCCGCATAGCCGGGGAAGGGCCCGAGCTCGCGCGCCATCTCGGCGCTGGTGGCATAGGCGACGCCGGTCATGATGGCGCTCAGCGCGCCGCACAAGGCGCGGCCTTGCGGCGAATCGTAGGGAATGCCGGAGACCATGAGCAGGCCGCCGATATTGGCGTAGCCAAGGCCAAGCGTGCGGTACTCGTAAGAGAGCTGGGCAATCCGTCGCGACGGGAATTGCGCCATGGTCACGGCGATCTCGAGCACGACCGTCCATAATCTGATCGCGTGTTCGTAGGCGGCAATGTCGAAGCTGCCGTCCGCGCCGCGGAAGCCCATCAGGTTGAGCGAGGCAAGATTGCAAGCCGTGTCGTCGAGAAACATGTATTCGGAACAGGGGTTGGACGCCCTGATCGGCCCGGCCTCGGGGCAGGTATGCCAGTCATTGATGGTGGAGTGGAACTGGATGCCGGGATCGGCACACGCCCAGGCGGCGTAGCCGATCTGCTCGAACAGCGTCCGCGCCTGCACCGTCTTGGCCACCCCGCCGGTCTTGCGGAAGGTCAGGTTCCACGTGCCGTCGGCCTCGACCGCGCGCAAGAAGTCGTCCGTGACCCGCACCGAATTGTTGGAGTTCTGTCCCGATACGGTGCGGTAGGCCTCGGAATCCCAATCCGTGTTGTAGGTCGGAAACTGGATTGAGGTGTAGCCTTGGCGGGCGAATTGGATCACGCGGCGGACGGCGTTGTCGGGGACCTTGGCCTTGCGGGCCGCCTTGACCTCGCGCTTCAGGGCCGGATTGCGCTTGGGGTCGAAGCAGTCGTCGCCGTCGCCCTCGCAATTGACGCAAGCCTTGAGGATCGCGTTGAGCCGCTCGGACAGGACTTTCGAGCCGGTGACGAGCGCCGCCACCTTGTGCTCTTCAGTGACCTTCCAATCGATGTAGTCCTCGATATCGGGGTGGTCGATATCGACAACCACCATCTTGGCCGCCCGGCGCGTGGTGCCGCCCGACTTGATGGCGCCCGCTGCCCGGTCGCCGATCTTGAGGAAGCTCATCAGCCCCGAGGACTTGCCGCCGCCAGAAAGCGGCTCGTTCTCGCCTCTCAGACGAGAGAAGTTGGTGCCGGTGCCCGAGCCGTATTTGAACAGCCGCGCCTCGCGGACCCAGAGATCCATGATCCCGCCCTCGTTGACGAGGTCGTCGGCGATCGACTGGATGAAGCAGGCATGTGGCTGGGGGCGCTCATAGGCCGAGGTCGAGGCTTTGACCTCGCCACTGGCAAGATCAACATAATAATGACCCTGGCTTGGGCCATCGATGCCGTAGGCCCAAAACAGGCCGGTATTGAACCATTGCGGGCTGTTCGGCGCCCCCATCTGCATGGCGAGCATGTAGCGGAGCTCGTCGTAGAAGGCCTGAGCGTCCTGCTCGGACGAAAAATAGCCGCCCTTCCAGCCCCAATAGGTCCAGGTGCCTGCCAGCCGATCGAACACTTGGCGCGCATCGGTCTCTCCGGCATAGCGCTCGGCCTCAGGCAGCGCGGCGAGGGCCGCCTCGTCGGGGACCGATCGCCACAGCCAGGACGGGACGGAATTCTCTTCGACGCGCTTGGCCTTTGCCGGCACGCCCGCCTTGCGGAAGTATTTTTGCGCGAGAATATCCGCCGCGACCTGGCTCCAATGGGCGGGAACCTTAAATCGCGACAGCGAGAAGACCACCGAGCCGTCGGGATTACGGATCTCGCTCCCGCTCTCCCGGAACGGGATCGCGTCATAGGGCGACTTGCCTGCCTCGGTGAAACGTCTCTCAATCCGCATCTTGGTCGCACCCCCCCTTTGGTTTTCGCGCTCAGCCCCCGATAGGCGCGCAACAGCCGAAGCTGGAGCGATTCGTCATGACCATCAATATATATGCAATAACTTCCTATCATACCACTAAAGGCTGTGGGTGAGCCTGGGAGCAGGGTGTGGACGCCGGGGGGATACCCGGTGGAACCATCCGGCGGGCCGGCGCCCAGCCGGGGGTGTTTGGCGCCAATTTCGCCGGGCTCTGTCCGCGATCCGGCCTTGCCTGGACAGGTCCATCCGCTTGAGGCCATAGTCGCGGCGCTGAGATGAGGCATCGAACCCCAAGATGAGACTGTTCAAGGAGCTCTTTACCTGGTGGACCGGCAACACCATCGGCACGCGCCTTTATACTTGGCGAAAGGGAGAACGCGTGGGCGAGGACGGACTCGGCAATATCTATTACCGCGAACGCGGCGGAAAGCGCCGCTGGGTGATTTATCGCTCTCTTGCCGAGGCGTCGCAGATTCCGCCTGAGTGGCACGCTTGGCTGCACCACACCGTTGAGGTGCCGCCGACCGAGGAGAGCTATAGCCCGCGGCCATGGGAGCAGGCGCATCGTCCCAACCTCACAGGGACCTACGAGGCTTACCGACCGCCCGGCTCGACGCTACGCGCAGGGACAACGAAACCTCCGCTGGATTACGAGCCGTGGCAGCCGAATTGACGGAGCCGGCCGTGCTCGACACCACCCCGCCCACGTCTGTGCAACAATGGACGGCGTCGGATTACGCCAAGAACGGCCGCTTCGTGCAGGAGCTTGCCGGTCCTGTGTTCAGCATGCTGGCGGCCAAGCCCGGCGAGCGGATCCTCGATCTCGGCTGTGGCGATGGCACGTTGACCGCTGAGATCAAAGCGCTGGGCGCCGATGTCCTCGGTGTCGATCTGAGTGACGACCTCTTGGCTGCGGCGCGCAAGAAAGGACTCGATGTCCGTAAGGCCGATGGTCATGCCTTGGATTTCGTGTCCGAGTTCGATGCGGTCTTTTCCAATGCGGCGCTCCATTGGATGCGAAATCCCAAATTGGTGATCGCTTGTGTGGCGCGCGCCCTTCGTCCGCGCGGCCGTTTCGTCGGCGAACTTGGCGGCCATGGCAATGTTGCGGCCATTGCCACCGCGATGCGCGCCGTCGGCGCACGCCGCCACGTCGACCCCGCCGTGATCGCGCCCTGGTTCTTTCCGACGGAGGAAGAGTATCGCCGTCTTCTTACCGAAGGCGGATTCACCGTCAAAGAGATTGCGCTCGCGCCGCGCCCAACGCCGCTCAAGACCGGCATGGAGGGCTGGCTCAGGACCTTCGGCAGATCGTTCTTCGATCAATTCCCTGAGCCTGAGCGCAGCGAGGTGGTAATAGAGGTCACTGACTTGTTGCAACCCTCGCTGTGCGACGCGCAAGGGCAATGGACTGCCGACCACATTCGGCTTCGATTCTTTGCCGAGCGCGAGGCCTGATGCGGTCCGCCACACCAATGCCCCAATCTTGGCAGAGGCGTTCGATGCCGGGGGTTGATGAGAACGAAACGATCTGGCTGTCCAAAAGGGCCACCGGAGCGACAGTCAACAGATCCGTTCGGACGATGCGTGGCATGGCAGAACGAGCAAGACGAAAGACCGCACGCTTGAGCGGCAGCCGATTTACTCTCTTATGGCTTGCGCTCGCGTTTGCGGCGAGCCCGGCCCATGCCGAGGCCATTAGGAATGAAATCGCGGTGTTCGCCGCTCTCGACAAAGTCACGGGGCGCATCAACCATTTGGAGATCCCCATGAACCAGACGGTCGAGTTCGGCGCGCTCAAAGTGACGCCGCGGGTGTGCGATACCCGCCCGCCTACCGAGCCGCCCCGCACCACATCCTTTGTCGAAGTCGACGAGACCACGCTCACGGGCGAGGTGCATCGTATCTTCACCGGCTGGATGTTCGCCGAAAGCCCCGGCCTTCACGCCGTCGAGCACCCGGTGTTCGATGTATGGCTGACCAGCTGCAAGACCAATTCGGCGCCAGCAGCTTCCGGCAACGCCGAAAATGCGGCTGTCCCGGAGGCTGCCCCTGAGGCCGCGCCCGAGGCCGGGCCCGCCGCCGCCGAAGCGCCCGCCGACGCGCCGCCGGCGGCGGAAGCCGCTCCCGAACCGCTTCCCTGGGCCGTGCCGCCGCCCCCTAACGCAGCCTCCAGCAATCCCTGAAATTCGTCGCGGCTGACCTCGACGGCACCGAACCGCGCGAGGTGACCGGTGACGAATTGCGTGTCGAGCAAGCTAAATCCGCCATAGATCAAGCGTGCCACGAGATAGACGAGGGCGATCTTGCTCGCGTCGCGCGCTCTGGAGAACATGCTCTCGCCGAAGAAGGCGCGGCCGAGATGCACGCCATAAAGGCCGCCGATCAGCGTGCCGTCCTGCCACACCTCGATCGTGTGGCAATGTCCGAGCGCAAACAGCTCGCGGTAGAGGCTCCTGATACGGCCGTTGATCCAGGTCGATCGGCGGCCTAGACGGGGCGCCGCGCAGCCGTCGATCACCGCCTCGAAATTTCGATCGACCCTGACATCGAAGCCGCCATTACGGATGGTGCGGACCAGCCGCCGCGGAATATGCATCCCGTCGAGCGGAAGAATGCCGCGCCGCTCCGGCTCGATCCAGTAGAGGGCGTTGTCCTCCGCGCTCTCGGCCATCGGGAAAATGCCGCAGGCATAGGCTTTGAGAAGCACCTGAGGCGTAATCTCGATGGTGACGTCATCGATCGAGGTCATGAGCTCTTTGCTCGCTTGGCGGACTTGGCGAGGTAGTTCTCCAGCCAATGAATATCGTAATTGCCGTCGACAATGTCAGGCTGGGAAATGAGCGAAATGAACAAGGGTATGGTCGTCTCGATACCGTCGACCACGAACTCCCCCAGCGCCCGTTTGAGCCGCATCAAGCATTCGTTGCGAGTGCGGGCATGGACGATCAGCTTGCCGATCAGGCTGTCATAATAGGGCGGAATGATATAGCCGGCGTAGACGCCGGAATCGACTCTGACACCCAGTCCGCCCGGCGGATGAAAATGGGTGAGCGTGCCCGGCGACGGCCTAAAGGTCTCGGGGTTCTCCGCGTTGATGCGGCATTCAATGGCATGGCCATTGAAACGAATGTCGTCCTGGGTCAGCGAAAGCGGCGCGCCGGCCGCGATCCTGATTTGCTCGATGACAAGATCGAGCCCGGTAATCATCTCGGTGATGGTGTGCTCGACCTGGAGACGGGTATTCATCTCGATAAAATAGAACTCGCCATCCTCGTATAAGAATTCGACGGTGCCGACGCCGCGATAGTGCAACGCTTGCATCGCCTTGGCGACGGTCTCGCCAATGCGCACACGCTCGCTCTCATTGAGCGCAGGCGAGGGGGCTTCCTCCCAGAGCTTTTGATGGCGGCGTTGCAGCGAGCAGTCGCGCTCGCCGAGATGGATCGCGTGGCCCCGGCCGTCGGCCAAGACTTGAACCTCGATGTGGCGGGGGTGGTTGAGATATTTTTCGAGATAGACCGTATCGTCGCCGAAGGCTGCCTTTGCTTCGGCGCGGGCGGTCGCTAGAGCCGGTTCAAGCTCATTGTCGAACAGGGCTAGCTTCATGCCCCGCCCGCCGCCGCCGGCCGCCGCCTTCACCAGAACCGGGTAGCCGATCTCGCGCGCCGCCTTCGCTGCATCGTCGAAATTCTTGACCGGGCCGGAGCCGGGCACGACCGGAATGCCGATCTTCTGCGCCGTCGCCTTGGCCTCGATCTTGTCTCCCATGAGCCGGATATGCTCGGCCGTAGGTCCAATGAAGGCAATGTTGTGCTCTTCGAGGATCTCGGCGAAGCGGGCGTTCTCGGCCAGGAAGCCGTAGCCCGGATGCACCGCATCGGCGCCGGTAATCTCGCAGGCCGCCACGATCGCCGGAATATTGAGATAGCTGTCCTTGGCCGGGGGCGCACCGATGCACACGCTCTCATCGGCAAGGCGCACATGCATGGCGTCCGCGTCCGCGGTCGAGTGCACCGCAACGGTGGCGATGCCGAGCTCCTTGCAGGCGCGCTGAACCCGAAGCGCGATCTCTCCCCGGTTGGCGATCAGAATCTTGTCGAACATCGCGACGCGGTTAGGGTTGCTCGATCACCACCAGCGGCTCGCCGTATTCGACCGGCTGGCCGTCCTCGACCAGAATGGCAATGACGGTGCCCGCGCGGGGGGAGGGGATCTGGTTCATGGTTTTCATGGCTTCGACAATGAGGATCGTCTGTCCCGCTTCCACCTTCGCCCCGATCTCGACAAAAGGAACCGCGCCGGGCTCGGGCGCGCGATAGGCGGTGCCGACCATTGGCGAGGTTACGGTACCTGGATGAACGATGTATTCCTCGGCTTGGCTCGAAGTTCTTTTCGCCGAACGGGCGCCGGCCGGGCGGGGGTTTTCGTGCGGTTCGGTCTGCGGCAGGTCGGTGGTGAGCGTGGTGGTGAGGTTCACGCCGCGTGCCACCCTGATCCGCCGCCCCTCGTGCTCGACCTCGATCTCCGTGAGTCCGGTCTCCTCCAGCAGAGCCGCAAGCTCACGGATCAGACCTTGGTCGAACTTGCCCCCTTTCTCGGTCATGGGTGGCGTCCTCTTTCTTCTGCCGTCACTTGGGTTTGCCGGCCGTAAGCGCAGCCGCCAGGGCTTCGATGGCGAATTCATAGCCAAGTCCCCCGAAGCCGCAGATTACGCCTTTGACGGCCCTGGAAAGATACGAATGGTGACGAAACGGTTCGCGGGTGAAAATATTCGACAGATGGACCTCGACCGAGGGCACCGGGCAGGCCAACAAGGCATCGAGCAGGGCGATCGAGGTGTGGGTGAAGGCACCGGCATTGACGATCAACCCATCCGCTTCGGTTCTTGCCTCCTGGATCCATGCCACCAACTCACCCTCGTGATTGCTCTGGCGAAACACAACGGAAAGTCCTAAGGCCGCCGCCTTACGCTCGCATCTGATGCGCAGATCCTCGAGCGTCTCCCGGCCGTAGACCTCCGGCTCTCGGGTCCCAAGCAGGTTAAGATTGGGACCATTCAACACATAAATCGGCTTGGCCATGGCGGCTAGGAAACGCCTGTAAGGACGGGGCGCACGCGAGTTCCCATGCGTTGCCCCGGGCCGGGGCGATTGGCCCCATTTACCAGCTTTTCAGCCATTCGGCAAAATGAGTGCGGGGTCCTGGCCGTTTGGGTGCCGCCGTAAGACGCTCTAACAGGTCGCCGCGCAACCCTTCTCGCGGATCTCGGTGACCCTTTCGACCAGTTGATCGTGGAGGTCGTCGGGCGCGCCGGGTAACATGATATCGCCGATCAGGTAGAGCGGCGTTCCTTGCAGGCCGAGCTTCTGAGCAAGCTCCCTGGTTTCTTCCAGGCTCTGTTCGACCGAGGGGTCTTCCATATCCTTTTCGAGCTGCGGGATATCGAGACCGAGCTCGTTGGCGACGCGTAGGGCCTTATCTTTGTCGACCTTGCCCTGGGCTGCGAACAGCTTCTGATGCATCTCGAAATATTTTCCTTGCTTTCCGGCGGCGAGAGCAACCTTAGCCGCTCCTTCCGACTCCTCGCCGAAAATGGGGAGCTCCTTGAACACGACACGCACCTTGTCGTCGTCTTCGATCAGCTTAACCAGTTCGGGCATTGCCCGGCGGCAGTAGCCGCAATTGTAGTCGAAGAACTCGACCACGGTCACATCTCCATCGGGATTGCCCGCGGTATAGGCCAGCGGTGAACGAAAGATCGCGTCGGAGTTGTCGCTGATTACTTCTTTCTGGTGTTCGGCTTGCTTGACCTGCTGACGCTCTTCGAGCTCGGTGGTCATCTCAACCAGGATCTCGGGATTTTCGGTAAGATGCTTGCGGACGACGTCGACGATCGCCTTCTCATCCAGCGCTGCGGCAGCTGGCTGATCAATGGCTTCCGGTGCGGTGCGCAGGACGACGGCCAAGGTGGCCGCTGCTACGAGCGCGGCCACGATTGCGGCCACGAGCGCGGTGACGAGGCCTGTCTTGAGGGTCATGTTTGGGATCTCCGGGGGGTTTTGAGTCAGTTCGTTTTCGGAATTTCGAAAGCCAGAATATCGTCGGCCTTAAGCCAATTCGGCGTGCCGTCGACAAAGCCGTCTCTGGCCCGCTTGGCCTGCTGCTTGGCCCGTTTCAACTGTCCTTCATAGAAATAGGCTTCGGCCGACGCAAGGGAGGCCCTCGCCATGAATTGCTTCTTGGCGCCGGCGGCTTTTGCCTCCTCGGCTTTACGGGCGTAGGCCACCGCGAGCTGACGATAGCCCATTGCCGAGTTGTCTTCGCGCACAAGCGCCCTGCGGAGATTGGTGATGGCCTCGTCGACCAGCTTTTTATCGTTAGTGCCGAGCAGGACCTGACCCAGCATCACCTGGATCAGCGGCTCATTGGGGCTAAGCCTTACCGCCTCGCGAAGCGGCGCAACAGCGGCAGCCGGATTTCCACTTTCGAACAGAAACTGGCCTTTGAGCTCGTGGAAATAGGGCCAATCGGGCTTGGCGGCAATCAATGCATCGATCAACGGCGCGGCAGCCTGCATCCCGGATTTGCGGTAGGTGGCGACAGCTCTTGCGTAATACGCCGGCAGCGTTTGATCGGTCTCGGGATAGCGGCTGAACACAGCATCCGGGTCGACGAGAAAGCCGAACATCTTCGCCTTCATCAAGTCGTGCCGGAGCTGGAGCTCGGGGGGATCGACGTTGTTGTAGTAAGGGCTCGCCGCCACAAGCTCCCTAAGCTGCACGATACGCTGTTGCGGCAATGGGTGGGTCTGCATGTACGGATTGATTCCTTGGATGCCGACCAGCTTGCTGCCCATGAACTCGAAGGTCTCGATCATGCCGCGACCGGATTGTTTGGTGGCATTGAGAAACGTCATGGCGGCTTGGTCGGCCGACGATTCTTCACTCTGGCGGTAGGCGAGCAAGCTGCGCAAGGCCATGTTCTGTCCGCCAGTGGCCATGCCCATGCCTGCCTGTCCGATCCCCGGTGCCCCGGCAAAGGCGCCTCCGACCATCGCCACGAGGCCGAGCAGTTGCATCATGAGCGCCGCCGATTTTGCCCGCGAGACCTGGGTGCGCAACCGGGAGAGATGACCGCCGGTGATGTGCCCTGTTTCGTGAGCAATGACGCCGATCACCTGGTTAGGCGTCTTTGCCATCATCAAGGAGCCGGAATGCATAAACATGTTGTGCGCGTCGACGACAAAGGCATTGAAGTTAGGGTCGTTGATGAGATGAATGCGAATTGATTGAGAATCGAGTCCGGCCGCGTTGAAGATTGGTTTGGCGTAGATGCGGATCAACGATTCAGTTTCGGCGTCGCGTATCAGGCCTTGCGCGTCGGCCGTGGTCGAGGCGATCTGAGCGGCGGCGAGTCCGCCAACCAGGATTGCACGCAGCCGCCGCCGTGGGGCTGATCGGGGTCGGACTTGAGTCACAACAGACATGATTTGGTTTGTTCGGTTCGGCTTCACGAGCGCCGCGGCGGAAGCGGCCCATTCTCGCGCTCAGCGCTGATGCACTGACAGACCGCCTCGGACATCTCTCGGCCAATAATTTGCTTCATTGAATACGGCGACACCGTGACGCTTCCCAATCGACCGGCAAGCGGCAGCGTATCTGCCACCGCCGGGGTTTCCTTCTCTTAGCGCTGCCACCACCCGCGGCGGCGTGGCGCCTCCTCTTCACCTTGACTTTCGGCATGGGCCTCGCCGGAGGGGGCCGCCTCGACCGGAGAGACGGTGTCGACCGCAGGAGCGGTCTCGAGGACAGGTTCGGCCTCGTGCGCGAGCGCCTGATCCCGGCGCCGGTTGGCGCCGTTTTGCAGAACATCCTCACCGGCTGGAGCGGCTCTCTCGCCATCGGCGTCGATGCCGCCCTCGGCCTGCAACGCTTCGTCAGATGTCCGGCGGGACCGTTGACCGCCGCGGCCGCGACGTCCTCCCCGCCGTCCTCTCCGCCGCGGTCCTTTGCGGCTTTGCGTATCGCCGGCCTCTTTCGTTTCGTCGGCCTTGGTATCTTCGGCGGAAGCGGACTCACCCTTCTCCTCCGCCTCTTCGTCGGAGTCCTGAGAGCTCGCGGACTCTTGCCGCGGCGCCTCGCTACCTTCAGGGCGGCGGCGGCGGCGGCGGCGCTTTGACCGGGATTTTGCCGGTTCGGCGTCAGCCTCCTCGGCGGCCGCAGGCAGTTCCTGGTGATGAGCCCAATCCATATGCACCGCGGCCGGGCCATCGGTGATTTCGCCTTCCGCCGCGCGGTCGATCACGAATTGGGAGACATGCATGTTCTCATCGGCGACCACCATGATGGGAACCTGATAGCGCTGCTGGATGTCGTTCAGGTGAGCGCGCTTTTGATTGAGGATGTAGAGAGCCACCTCAACCGCGGTGGTGGCGACCAGCGGCATCACGCCGTCGGTGATGAGCCGGTCTTCGATCGAGCGCAGAATGTCGAGCGAAACCGACTCGACGGACCGCACCATGCCGGTCCCCTGACATATCGGGCACGGCGTCGTCGAGCCTTCGAGCATGCCCGTCCGCAAACGCTGCCGTGACATTTCGAGCAAACCGAAATGGCTGATGCGGCCGACCTGGATGCGCGCGCGGTCGTGACGCAACGCTTCCTTCAGGCGCCGCTCCACCAGCCGATTGTTGCGGCGCTCGTCCATGTCGATGAAGTCGATCACGATCAATCCGGCGAGGTCGCGCAACCGCAGTTGCCTGGCGATCTCTTCGGCGGCCTCGAGATTGGTCTTAAGCGCCGTGTCCTCGATATTGTGCTCGCGCGTCGCCTTGCCCGAGTTGACGTCGATCGACACCAGCGCCTCGGTCTGGTTGATGACGATATAGCCGCCCGATTTCAGCACCACATGCGGCGAGAACATCGCGGCAAGCTGACGCTCGACCTGGTAACCGATGAAGACGGGCTCCGGCTCTTTGTAGGGCTTCACGTTCTTGGCGTGGCTCGGCATCAGCATGCGCATGAAGTCCTTGGCCTCGCGATAGGCATCGTCGCCGGCGACCAGCACTTCGTCGATGTCCTTGTTGTAGAGGTCGCGGATCGACCGTTTGATCAGGCTCCCTTCCTCGTAGACCAGCGCAGGAGCCGTCGATTTCAGGGTCAGTTCCCGGACGTTCTCCCATAGCCGCAAGAGATAGTCGTAGTCGCGCTTGATCTCGGTCTTGGTGCGCTGAGCGCCGGCGGTGCGGATGATCAACCCCATGCCTTCCGGCACTTCGATCTCGCCGGCGATTTCACGTAGACGCTTACGGTCGGCAGGATTGGTGATCTTCCGCGAGATGCCGCCGCCACGCGCCGTATTGGGCATGAGTACCGTGTAGCGACCGGCAAGCGAGAGATAGGTGGTGAGAGCGGCACCCTTCGTGCCCCGTTCCTCCTTGACCACCTGCACCAAGATGATCTGCCGGCGCCGGATCACTTCTTGGATCTTGTAGGGACGTCCGCGCCGGCGCCTTGCGCGCTCCGGCACCTCTTCGAGGACATCCTCGGACCCGACCGATTCGACCGTGTCACCCACGGCGTCGCCGTTGCCTTCCGGTGCAATGCGCTGACCGACGATCTCGCCCGGCTCGGAGTCGTCTTCCGCATCCTCGGGCTCGCGCGAGGCGAGGCGCTCTTCCGTTTCGACCTCTGGCGGCTCGGCCGGTTCGGAGACCTCATGAACGAGGTCGCCGGGTTCCATGGCGACCACCGGAGAATCGTCACGCGGCGTCGTATCGATTTCGTCTTCGTCGTCTTGCTCGAACTTGGCCACCGCCAGACCCGGCTCGATAGCGTTCGGCGTCTCAGTGTCGCGGCGTGCTGGCTCTTGGCCGCGCCCGCGGCCGCGCCGTCCGCGCCGGCGCCGCCCGGCCGCAGCCTCATCCTCCGCGGCCTCTTCCGCAGAGGCGCGGCTTTGCTCGGCAGCCTCTTCTTCCAGCAACGCCTGGCGGTCGGCTACCGGGATCTGGTAGTAATCAGGATGTATTTCTGTAAAGGCTAAGAAACCGTGGCGATTTCCACCATAATCGACGAAAGCTGCCTGTAATGAGGGCTCAACTCGTGTGACCTTAGCAAGATAAATATTACCTCTGAGTTGTTTCTTACTCGCCGATTCGTAATCAAATTCCTCTACGCGGTTGCCCTTTACTACGACGACCCGAGTTTCCTCCGGATGCGCCGCATCGATTAGCATTTTGCTTGGCATGTTGTGTTATCTCCGCCGCGCGGGTCTCAGAGGACGGAACTGAAATCCGCCGATCCAGCTTGGGGTCCGAGCCCAGCGCGCGCCAAAAACCAATGGACCATGATTCGCTGCGACGCCCCGTTGCCGCCCCTGCTTTAGGGCTCGGGGGCGCGGCCATCGCCGGCCGGCCGGCGACCGGCAGGAACTGTAAAGCCTCACTATTTCCGAGACTTATCGAATCACACCGATCTTGCATCGCAGTCCTCGTCGCCGCGTTTCCGACGCGGCTTGAGAAATTCGCTTTCGACGGCTTTCGTCTGTAAGCCGTCTTTTCTGCGTCCGGGCCGTTCGAATGAGGCCTGACGCGGGAAACAATTCCGCCTGTATCGCCGTTTGGCGTCCAGGGGTCTGGCCCGCAAAGGAGCCTGACCCTTATTACGGGTTTGGCGGGAGACTTGGCAAGTGCCGCAATGGCGGGCCTGCAAAAAGTGGCCACAACAGTCGCTTAACGACTGCGTGGTTAAGATTTGACGGAAAGAGCGCCTATTTTGGCGCACTATCGGCGCTTCCGCCCTGGTCCGTCCGGGCGGTCGCGACGGGGCGGC
>Ga0307445_10000494_pt1 | contig 21484 bp, 20 predicted proteins | sample SalMarSW160330MG_FD_202147 | JGI IMG/M metagenome (GOLD analysis project Ga0307445, IMG submission 202147) | Salt marsh sediment microbial communities from the Plum Island Ecosystem LTER, Massachusetts, United States - SW1603-30 | ecosystem: Environmental > Aquatic > Marine > Intertidal zone >... | reverse complement strand
CCGCACTTCCAGATGGATGGACGGTAGTCTACTTTGGAGACACAGCTTTCTATAAGGTTTATATCAACGGGTGGAACACATCCATGGGAGGGTTTTCATTCACTGTGCCGGAAAATATGGCTTCCTATAAAACTGTCGCAAAATACAAGGTTGCCGGCACACACGGTTACACCGTTGACCAGATCAATACCTTCATTAAAGTGACTGACTGGACCAGTGAGTTTACCATTGGGGCAGCCAGCAGTGCGACATTCAAAAAGTATGCAAGGACAATAGATCCCGGATTTACAGTCACGGCCCTGCAACTGACCGGACAGGAAAGAGTAAACTGGAGCGCTGTTGTTGGCGATACCTTGTGGTTGAGCGCTCTGGTGCCGGACTGGGTGGACAGCCTGAAAGTTACCAGTGAAGGGGATGCTGATACAATAACCACCGACCTGGGTACCCTGCAGATGCATGCAACCCTCTATCCGGATAATGTTACGAACACAACGGTGACCTGGAGTCTGTCGGATGAAAACCTGGCGGAAATAGACGAGAACGGTCTTCTTTCAGCACTCGACAACGGCGTCGTAACGGTTACGGCAACATTAGCAGACGGAGGATTTTTCGATGCAATGGACATCACTATCAGCAACCAGACCACCGGAAAGATATGGATTGACACCATTCTGATAACAAGCCAGGAGGAAAAAGACTACATCGATACAAAAGGTGGCTTCCTCAGGATGGATGGAGAAATAGTGCCTGCCAATGCGACGCTGAAAACATTTAAATGGTCCGTAGACGCTGACACTGTAGCAACTATTAACCAGTTCGGAAGGTTAACTGCCGTAGGAAACGGTGTGGTCACGGTAATGGCAACAGCAGACGATGAAGGCGGCAAGGTTGGTGAGTATGTGATCACTGTTACCAACCAGAACCTGCTGGATACCCTGATTGTCTCGAGTGAAGGTGACGTAACGGCGATCGATACCAAGGGAGGTACCTTACAGCTCTACGTAGAATACCTTCCCGAAGATGCGGATATTACCACATACGAATGGTCCATGTCTCCTGCGGGTCTGGCTACCATCGATGCAAACAACCTTCTTACTGCCATGGGTGACGGAGTTCTCATTGTCCAGGCCCTGTCCCAGGATGGAAGCGGCGTCAAAGGGAAGATCGCACTGACCCTCAGTAACCAGATAAGGGTTGCAAGCATTGATGTTCATGGAGCCGGCGCGATAACCGAGATCCCGATCAAAGGTGGAACCCTGCAGATGGTTGCGGTATTGACCCCATCCAATCCTTCGAACCCGGATATTACCTGGAGCGTGGATGACCCGGGCGTTGCCACCATTGATGCGAACACCGGCATGCTGACAGCCGTCATGGATGGAGTTGTTGAAGTAACGGCAACGTCGCTTGATCCGGATGGAGTTTCCGGTTCGGCAAACATCAGCATCAGCGGACAGGCGATCAGCGTTGAAGATATTGCCGGTAAATCCCTGACCCTTTACCCGAACCCGGTTAGCAACCGGCTGTATATTAAGAATGCAGGGTCAATCAGCAGCTTCGAGATCATTAATCTGGACGGCAAGCTGATGATGAAGGTTCAGAATAACAAGGACGTGATTTCCATCGACGTATCCACACTGGCTAGGGGTATTTACTCCGTCCGTGCTTATCAGGGAGACCAGGTCCATGTATTGAAACTCGTTAAGGAGTAATCATTTACGATATAACCGGTTAATAAAGGGTGGCTGGCCTGTTGGTCAGCCATTCTTTTTGTCCGGATGCCCGTCCAGGCCTGAAGGAATCGGAGTTGGTTTTATCTTAAAATTTTATGGAATTTATCCCCGTTGAACATCCTATAATAAAAGAAATAACAGAAACGTTCTAAAAATGGGCACTTGTATTGAATTTCACCGGATAATTCCTTATTTTTAGGCGCTTAAACATAACCAGTCATGGAACCAAAAAAAACAAAGAAAGCGGATCTGGAGAATAAGAAGGGGATCTTCCTCCAGATTGGTATCATCGTGGTACTGGGAATCACGCTTGCAGCATTCGAGTGGAGCAGCAAGCCGAACATGGAAAATACGCTGGGCGAACTGGCGGATATGAATCTAGAAGAAGAGATCATTCCCATCACCCGGCAGCAGGAAGTTAAGCCACCCCCACCCCCGCCGCCACCAAAGGTTACCGAGGTGCTTAATATTGTCCAGGACGACGTCGAGATTGAAGATGAATTGATCATGGAGGACGCCGAAGCGGACCAGAATATGCAGATCGACATCGTTGAATTCGAAGAGGAACAAGAAGTAGCCGAAGAAGAAGTATTCTTCATCGTGGAAGACATGCCGAGTTTCCAGGGAAAGGGACAGGAAGGATTCCGCGAATGGATCGCACAGAACCTCCGGTATCCTGAAATTGCTGCTGAAAATGGGATCAGCGGGAAGGTATACGTACAGTTTGCGGTCAACTCAAAGGGACAGGTAGTCGATGCGGTGGTCGTCCGCGGGGTTGACCCTGCGCTCGATAAGGAGGCCGTAAGGGTCGTCATGGCCTCTCCCAAGTGGACCCCCGGCAAACAGCGGGGAAAGGCCGTTAAGGTTCAGTTCACATTCCCGATCAATTTTGTCCTTCAGTAGGAACCGTTAAGATACTGACAACCCTGGGAGCCCTTCGTTTCCAGGGTTTTTTGTTGCATGCTCACAGGCCATCCTGGCACAGTTTGTGGTTGTTAATTACTTACGAGCAGGTTTTTACCCATTTTTCTTAAATTAGTCAGCAATTAACACCATAAGCTATGAGACGTATTGCATACCTTCTTATCACAGCCCTTATCCTCTCCTCCTGCGGTTCCTCCAAAAAAATGCTCGAGAAGGGGAATTATGATGCTGCCATCCAGAAGGCGGTCCGGCAGATCAGGAAAAATCCTGACAGTCCGAAGGACATAGAAGCGCTTGACCGGGCTTACAGGATAGCCAACGAACAGGACATGGAGCGTGTGACGTTCCTTGAAAGGGAAAATAATCCCAATAATTACGAAGAGGTTTTTGCCATCTACTCCAGGATGAAAACAAGGCAGTCGCTCGTCCGTTCCGTGTTGCCGATGAACCTGAACGGCAGGTCCATCGATTATCCGTATGTGGATTATGATGCCAAGATCATATCAGCAAAGAGAAAAGCCGCGGAATATTACTACAACAGCGGCAAGAATCTGATGAAGTCCGGGACCAAGGAAGCTTACCGCCAGGCCTACCAGGAAATGACCAGGGCCCAGGAATACTCGGGTGGCATGTATCCCGACCTTGACCCCCTGATCGAGGAAGCCAGGTTCAAGGGAATCAGCCGTGTCATAGTCCTGGTGAACAACATGACCCAGATAAAACTGGATCCAAACTGGGAGGCGGACCTGCTTGAAATCGACACCCGCGGATTTGAGAACGAATGGGTGGAATACCATTTCAAGCATCTGAATGATGACATCGCCTACGATTATACGATATTCGTAAACCTGGAAACCATCGCCATTTCACCGGACGACGTTAAGGAGAAAGACAATCTGTACAAAAAAAAGGTAGAAAACGGATTCGATTACGCCCTGGATTCCAGGGGGAACGTCATGAAGGATACCGCCGGGAATGACATCAAGATCCCGAAATACAAGGAACTCCAGTGTACCCTGATCGAGACTCACCAGTTCAAATCGGTACGGATCGACGGAAATGTCGAGATCATCCAGGAGAATCCCAGGAGACAGGTACGCAAGGAGCCCATCGGGGCGGAACATATTTTCGAGCATAGCTCGGCCCGTGCAGTGGGGGATCTGGGGGCCCTCGATGCAGAAGCATTGAAGATGATTGAAAATGAAGCGGCTCCCTTCCCCACGGATTTCGAGATGCTTTTCATGTGCACGGAAACCCTTAAACCGGCCATCCGGGAAGGCATCTACAAGAACCGGCAGTACATTTACTAAATTCTGCCGGGAAAAAGCTTCTTCGGATATACGAAAAAGCAGCTTTCAATCCTGGAGAGGATATTTAACAAGGAAGCAATGACGGTTTAATATCCTCGGAAGGAAAAAAGAAAGCTGTTTTTTCATATGTACAGAGACGACCATTTCTTTGCGGACTTCCGGCGAAATTGTATTTTTGTAGCCCCTTTATTGAACGGATGTATGGGTGAACCGATCACAACGGAAATCAGGCCGGAAACTGCCATTTTAATCGGGGTAGCCGGGCAGCACCAGGATAACGCGGAGGTGGAGGATTACCTGCGTGAACTTGCTTTCCTGACGGAAACTGCCGGGGCCATTCCGGAGCGAACCTTTATCCAGCGGCTTGATTACCCCGACCCGCGTACTTTCGTTGGAAGCGGTAAGCTGGCCGAGATAAGGGATTATGTCCAGGGAAATGAAATAGACCTGGTCATTTTCGATGATGAGCTTAGTCCATCCCAGCTCCGGAACATTGAAAGGGAACTCAATTGCAGGATACTGGACCGCACCAACCTGATCCTCGATATTTTTGCACGCAGGGCAAAAACTGCTCATGCAAAGACCCAGGTCGAACTGGCACAGTATGAATACCTGCTGCCAAGGCTGACGCGAATGTGGACCCACCTTGAGAGGCAGAGAGGGGGAATCGGACTGAGGGGACCCGGGGAAACGGAGATCGAAACGGACCGCAGGATCATCCGTGACAAGATCTCCAGGCTGAAGGAAGACCTGAAACGGATCGACAGGCAGAAATCCATCCAGCGCAAAAACCGCGGCAAAATGGTCAGGGTTGCCCTGGTCGGTTATACAAACGTCGGGAAGTCAACCCTGATGAATGTACTCAGTAAGTCAGACATTTTCGCCGAAAACAAGCTCTTCGCCACCCTTGATACCACGGTACGCAAGGTGGTGATTGAAAATCTTCCCTTCCTTCTGTCCGATACCGTGGGATTTATCAGAAAACTGCCTCACACGCTGGTCGAGTCGTTCAAATCAACGCTTGATGAGGTCCGCGAATCGGACATACTCCTGCACGTTGTGGATATTTCCCATCCCGGTTTCGAGGAGCAGATCGGGATCGTTAACCAGACATTGCATGAAATCGGGGCAAGCGAGAAGCCCACCTACATCGTTTTCAACAAAACCGATGCCTTCCGTTACATCGTTAAGGAGGAAGACGATCTCAGTCCCCCGACATCAGAAAACATGAGCCTGGATGATCTAAGAAAAACCTGGATGGCACAGAGTAACGGGCAGTGCGTGTTCATCTCTGCAAGGGAACAGGACAATATTCAGGAGATCCGGGACCTGCTTTACGAAAAGGTAAGGGAGATACACACCCAGCGTTATCCCTATAACGACTTCCTCTACTGATCCGACCCGCAGTTCCTTCTAGCGGGACTTGATGCTATCCTTTTACCAGTCCCTTTTCAACCAGGTATTCGGCGATCTGGATCGCATTGGTGGCGGCTCCTTTCCGCAGGTTGTCCGAAACGATCCACAGGTTCAGGCACTTCGGCCTTGATTCGTCCCTGCGTATCCTTCCCACGAAAACATCGTCCTTTCCCTCGGCCAGGCGGGGCATGGGGTAGACATTGTTCAGCACGTCATCCATTACCACCACACCCGGGGTGTCGGAGAGCAACTGGTGAACATCGGCAAGATCAAAATCTTTTGCGAATTCCAGGTTCACGGATTCCGAATGGCCTCCGATGACGGGGACCCGCACAGCCGTGGCGGTGCACATGATGGAGTCGTCGCGGAGGATCTTGCGTGTCTCGTTGACCATTTTCATTTCCTCCTTGGTATACCCGTTTTCAAGGAACACGTCGCAATGCGGAAGGCAGTTCATATCGATCGGGTGGGCATAGGCACGGGGACCCTCGACGCCAGCCCGTTCATTTTTCAGCTGCTGCACCGCCTTGACCCCGGTCCCGGTTACCGACTGGTAGGTGGAAACCACGATGCGCCGGATGGTATAGGCCCTGTGAAGCGGGGCAAGCGCCATGACCATCTGGATCGTCGAACAGTTCGGGTTGGCAATGATCCGGTCATCCGGTCCCAGTACATCCGCGTTGATCTCCGGCACGACCAGCCGTTTGGTCGGGTCCATCCTCCATGCGGAGGAATTGTCGACTACCACGGTACCCACTTCGGCAAAAGCCGGTGCCCACTGGGTGGAGGTACCTCCGCCGGCTGAAAAAATGGCGATATCGGGTTTGTTGTCGATGGCAGTCTGCATGCCGATCACCTTGTGTTTCTTCCCCATGAAAAGGATTTCCCTGCCTACCGATTTTTCGGAAGCAACGACATAAAGGGTTGAAACAGGGAAGTTCCTTTCTTCCAGGACTTCCAGCATAACGGTGCCGACGAGCCCGGTCGCACCAACAACGGCAACTTTCATTTTTTACGATTTAAAAGAATTTGACAATAAAAAATTACAATTTATCAGACCTGCAAAATTTGAAATAATATTTTAAAATGAAAAGGCTGTTCCTGATTTTTTTAGGATTCCCGTCAATTACCTTTGCCCAGTTGTGTTTCGACTTTGAATCGGGAATGCCTGCGGACTGGAAACAGAGCAGGGTTTCGGCCTGGATTACTTCGGGAACGGACCCGCTCTGCGGCAGTTACTCCCTGTGGCACTGCCTGGATGATTCCATTGGCGGGGAGGACCGGATCTCCTTTGCTTACGACAGCCTTATGCTCACGGATTCGGCCACGACCACCTGGCAGTTTGCCCTTCGCCACGCCTATGCGCCCTCCTCATCAAATAAATGGGCCGTATTCCTCCTGTCCTCGCAGGATGAGGAGCAAATGAGACCAGGGGGGAAAACAGAGGCGGTGGTGCTGGGAGTTAACTTCAATGGCTCGGATGATCTGCTGAAGCTATGGAGGACCCGAGAAGGGGAAGCCGTTGTAATTGCAGAAACGGATCTGGACTGGCAGGAAGAGATTGGCACGGGTGCGGTATTGCTGAGGATCAGGAGGGAACAGGGGGGGAAGTGGACGATCGAACTCGGCCGTGGATCAGGGACTGCCTGCAGTGAAAACACGTTTTGGGAAGCGGTCGGGGAGGGGGAAGACTCCGCATCGATAAGCCCGGGATATTTCGGTATCTATTACCGTTTTTCATCCAGGCAGGACCGGAAGCTCTGGTTTGACGGACTTTGCATCCGGGGGGTCTTCATCCCCGATACGGTACCTCCCTGCATAAAGGGCTTCCGGCTGCTGGATGAACATACCATCAGGGTATGGTTTTCGGAAAACCTGGCAATGCCTGATGCACTTTCGGGGCAAAGGTATGTGATCCTGCCCGGCGAACGGGCAGCGGATTCAGTATGGCCCGTAGATGATAATACGCTTGACCTGGTCTATCGCAATCCCTTCCCAATGGGGAGCCCTCAGACGCTAAGGATTCGGGACATCGCGGACCTGAAAGGCAATTTATCAGGGACCCTTGAGGTGGAATTCACCTGGTACAGGGCGGTCCCCGGGGATGTGGTCTTCAACGAGATCATGTATGACCCGGTCCCCGAAATTGCCCTGCCCGGTTATGAATACATTGAATTGTTCAACCGGAGCGGATTTCCGCTGGAAATGGGCGGCTGGACCCTGCATGCGGGAGAAAAGGCCATGGCATTGCCGGACTTCTCATTCCCCCCGGGAGATCCGCTGCTTTTGTGCTACGGGGGAACCGGGGAACTCTATGGCGAGGCGTTGCACGCACTCGATGTCCTGCCGTCCAGGACCTTCCTGGCGAACGAGGGAACAGCTCTGGCCCTGCTTGATAAGGATTCCGTGCTCATCGACTGGATGGAGTATTCACCCCTCATGCATACGGGTGAATATTTTGCCGAAGGGGGATGGTCGCTTGAAAGGATCGATCCCGACCGGACCTGTCACGGGGATGACAACTGGAGCACCAGCAGAGGCGTGAAGGGAGGCACGCCGGGTATGGAAAACGCTGTAAGGGGGATTAACCCGGACCGTACATCCCCGGACATCCTGTCGGTCTTTGTCCAGGATCCGCATAACATCATCGTGGAATTCAGCGAGGTGATGGACCGGCAATCCGTAATGCGGGAAAATGCATGGCACACCGGCGGCGGAATGGGCGGGCCGGATTCCATCAGTCTTCAGTCCCCCCGGAACCGGGTCCTGACCCTGTGGTACAGGCAGGGACTGGTGCCAGGGAGGGAATATTACCTGGAAGCCCGGGGCGAAATAGAGGATTGCTCGGGTAACGGCCTGCCGCAGGGCATGAAGACCCGCTTTGCCATGCCCGTGCCACCGGTAGGGCCGGATATCTTCCTTTCCGAGATACTCTTCAATCCCCGGCCCTGGTGCCCGGATTTCATCGAAGTATTCAACGGAGGGAATCAGACTTTCGACCTTGCGGACCTGAGGCTGGCAAACCGGGATCCGGAAAGCGGGGGGATTGTATCTGCGGACCGGGTCATTACGGGGCACCGCCTGTTCTATCCGGGCGATTACCTTGTTTTAACCAGCGATCCGGAGGAACTCAGAAGTTTTTACACGGTATATGACCCCGCTTGCCTTGTGAAAGTCCCGTCCATGCCGCAGATGGGCGATGTGGAAGGATCCGTGCTTGTACTGGATGCATACCTGGAGGTGATGGATGAAATGAACTATGACCGGGGTATGCACCACCCCCTGTTGGCCTCCGACGAAGGCGTTTCGCTTGAAAGGATCAGTTTTGACATCGGCGCTGAAAACCGCTTTAACTGGCATTCGGCTTCGTCCACGGAAGGCTGGGGGACCCCCGGCCGGGAAAATTCGCAGTCCGGCGAAGCAATCGCGGAAAGCGAAGGATTTGAAGTGGGACCGGAAGTATTCACCCCCGATATGGATGGGGTGGATGATGTTTTGTTGATCAGGTACCGTTTCGGAAGCCCCGGCCTCAGGGCCAGGATCCTGGTCGTCGATCCCAGGGGGCGGCTGGTAAGGGTGATTGCCCCGGGGGAATTGCTGGGGACCGAAGGCTTCTATACCTGGGACGGCACAGACAGGGAGGGGCGCAGGGCACGGACGGGCCTGTACCTGGTCCTGGCGGAAGTTAACGGACCGGCTAAGGAGACCCGGCGGTACAGGAAAACCTGTGTGCTGGCTACAGGCCGCTGATCAGTTCCTTCATGATCATGGTCATCTGGGGCTCGGCCTTTGAGGCCACACCGGTAACATCCTCCAGGCTGACTTTTACGATCTTCCCGGGAACGCCGAGATCGGTGATGATGGAGATCGCAAAGCAGGTAATGCCCATCTGGCGGGCAACGATGGTCTCGGGTACGGTCGACATGCCGACGGCATCCCCCCCGATGATCCGGAAGTATTGGTATTCCTTCGGGGTTTCCAGGGTGGGACCCGTAACGGCCACGTAACATCCCTGGCGGACGGGAAATTGGTGTTCCCGGCCGATCTGCAGGGCACGTTCAATGAGTCCACTGTCATAGGTTTCACTCATGTCAGGGAAACGGTCCCCGAATTCGGGATCATGCCTTCCGATCAGGGGATTGGGGATGAGATTGATGTGGTCATTCAGGATCATCAGGTCGCCGATCTCCTGTTCCGGGTTTATTCCCCCGCTGGCATTGGATACAAAAAGATGAGAAATGCCCAGGTATTTCATAACACGTACCGGGAAGGTGATCTGCTGGGGAGTATACCCTTCGTAATAATGGAAACGTCCCTGCATGGCTATGATCCCTTTCCCGTTAAGGGTGCCGAAAATCAGTTTCCCATGGTGGCTTTCAACGGTCGAGACGGGAAAATTCGGAATGTCCTCGTATTCAAGCACGGTTGCCACGTCAATCTCCTTGACCATGCCTCCCAGTCCCGTCCCCAGGATGATGCCGACACGGGGAACAACATCAGTCCTTTTTTTTATGAAGGATACTGTCTCTTTTATTGTCTCTGACATAATTACGTATGTGGTTGTTTAAGTTTTCACGGTCCTCGTTCAGGACGCCGATCCCGACGGGGACATAATACATCCTCTCGCGGATGGAGGCCTCAATATTAGTAAATTTTCTCAACCTGGTGGCATCTTTTTCGGTGGTGAATATGAGCTTATTTTCGCCCTCCATATCCCGGTAGGCCTGAACGATCCGGTCCAGGTCCCTGTTCGAGAAATCGTGGTGGTCGGGGTAAGTAATTTCCAGAATGTGAGTGGAAATGCTCCGGAGATGTTTCTTGAACAGGCGGGGACCCGCAATGCCGGTAACCATCAGGATGAGGGACCTGGAGGCTTTCATTTCTGCAAGGCTCATGGGTTTTTCATTGTCGCTGAACACGGGCAGGGGTTGACCGTAGGTGAGTTTCGTAAAGAACAGATGCTGGAACGGGAAAAGCTTCAGGTCCTTGACGATGATCCTGCGTTCAATGGGTTTCAGCCTGTCGGGGCATTTGGTGACCAGGATAATGTTCGCCCTGCGCCTTTCGTAGGCCTGTTCCCTCAGGCGTCCGGCTGGCAGAAGATGGTCTTCCCAGATCGGCCTGTTGAAATCGATCAGCAGGATCGACAGTCCGGGTTTAACATACCGGTGCTGGTAGGCATCGTCGAGCAGGATCACGTCCAGGTCCGGGATCCTTTTCATCAGTTCCCGGATCCCGTTGACCCTCCTGCGGTCAACGGCAACCTCGATCTCCGGGTATTTATTTTTGATCTGGACGGGTTCGTCCCCGATGTCGGGGACTTCGGGATCAGGACCGGCGAGTATGAAATTCCTGGTTTTTCGCCTGTATCCCCTGCTGAGGGTGGCAACCCTGAATTCATCCTTCAGCAGTTCAACCAGGTATTCGATATGAGGGGTTTTGCCCGTTCCCCCGACGGTTATGTTACCGACCGAGATGACCGGGATGGGGAATTCGACCGACCGGATGATCTCATAATTGAACAGGGTATTGCGGATCCAGACGATCAACCCGTAGAACAGGGAGAAGGGATAAAGCAGGATGCTGTAGTTATTTCTGGCTGGCAGGGGCATAACGATCGGCTTTCCCGCGCATAAGCTCAGTACAGTTCAAACTTGAACGGGAGCCTTGCCTGTATTCCGAAGGCTCCTTCAATCTCATAAAGCGTCTGGAAATAGGGGTAGAACTGTCCGAGTTCGCGGCGGACGATTTTAGCTCTGGTGTTTTCTGCAAGTTCCCGGAGGAACTGGTCAATCGGGTTTTCCAGTTTAGGCAGGTCGATGACACGGTATTTTTCCAGTCCCGCCATAGAAGCCGCAACCCCGATGGCATCCCGGAGTCCCCCGTACCTGTCGATCAGCCCGATCTCCAGGGCGTTCTCACCGCTCCAGACACGTCCCCCTCCGATGGCATCCACCTCTTTCCTGGTCATGCGCCTGCCATCGGATACTTTTTCAACAAATGAATCATAGGTATCATCCACCATGCCCTGCATAACGGTTCGTTCTTCAGCCGTGAGGGACCGGAAGGGAGTCCCGATATCGGCATGAGGATTGGTTTTGGCGACATCTATGGTAATACCGAGTTTTTTATTCATAAAACTCTGTATGTTGGGAAGCATGGCGAACACCCCGATGGAACCGGTAACCGTGGTAGGCTGGGCAAGGATGGTATCGGCCGGTGCCAGGATGTAATAACCACCCGAAGCGGCGACGTCACCCATCGATGCAACCAGGGGTTTGGTCTTGCTGGCCAGGTCAATCTCCCGCCATATGATGTCCGAGGCAAGTACCCCGCCTCCCCCGGAATTCACCCTGAACACAATGGCTTTGATGGAGCTGTCCCTCCTGGCCTGACGAATGGCCTTCGAGATCCTTTCGGAACTGATGGTCCCTTCCCCGGTATTGCCCAGCAGAATATCCCCGGAGGCATAAACGACGGCGATCTTATCCTGGGCGATGCCCTTGTAGTCCCGCTTGGCCGGCACTTTGGTGTATTTCCTGAGACTGATCGCCCTGGGATCCTTTTTCGGAGAGGTCCCGGTAAGTTCCCTGAGCACATCGATCAATTCATCCTTGTAGAGCATGCCGTCGATAAGTCCGTAGTCAAGAGCATCTCCGGCCATCCGGATGGTAAGTGCATCCGCCTGCCGGTTCAGGAATTCCGGTTTCAGTCCCCTTTGTTCACAGATGCCCGCAAGCATATGATCCCAGATCGAACCCATCCAGGCGAGGACCTGCTGGCGGTTCTCGGGACTCATTTTTTCATTCGTATAGGGTTCGACAAAGCTTTTATAATCGCCGTGGCGTATGACCTGGGCCTCTATCCCGAGCTTGTCCAGCGCCCCTTTAAAGAATAAAATCTGGTATCCCAGTCCCGTGAAGAAAAAATTCCCCTCCGGGTTCATGTAAAGGCTGTCTGCAACCGATGCCAGGTAATAGGATTTCTGGGTGTAGAAATCGGCGAATGCCACGATGAACTTCCCCGACTTCTTGAAATCCAGCAATGCATTCCGGATCTCCTCGGTTGTGCCAATCCCGGCCGCGATGGAAGTAAGTTCCAGGTATATCCCGGCAATGTTATCGTCCTTTTTCGCCTTGCTGATGTTATCGAGAATATCGTTCAGTCCCATTTCACGAACGATCGAGAACTGCGTCGGAAGAAAATACAGAGGTGTTTCCACGGTCCGGTCCACAATCCTGTCCTTCAATTCCACATACAGGATGGTATTGGGTTTCACGTCAACGGGCTTCTCGGCTGTGGAGGCGGCAATAATGATGATGATCAGGAAAAAGAAAAGCAGTGCACTCAGGAAAATCCCGGTAAAAGTGGCAAGGGTATAGGTTAGAAAATTTTTCATGGTACTTTTGTATGGCTAAGGACCAAAGATATATAAAAAAAATGCACAGGCTTGTCATATCAACCGGAAGCAACCTGGGGGACCGGATGGAGAATCTGAAATCCGCTGCAGCGCTGATTGAAAACAGGATTGGCGGCATTAAAAAATCCTCGTCCGTCTATGAATCCCGGGCATGGGGATACCGGAGTGAGCAGCTTTATTACAACCAGTGCCATGAACTGGGTACGGAACTCGGGCCGGGCGAATGCATGGACAGGATCCTTGAGATCGAGCGGGAGCTGGGCAGGGAGCGGACGGGCAGGGATTATTCCGACCGGATCATCGATGTTGACATACTTTTTTACGACGACTGGGTGGTGGACCTGGAATCGCTTACCATTCCCCACGAAAGGATGCTGGACCGCAAATTCGTGCTCGTTCCCCTGGCGGAGATCCTGCCCGAGCTGGAGCATCCCGTTATCGGGAAACCGGTCCGTGAACTTGTGGAAATGTGTTCCGATCCGCTTGAATTGACCAGGATCAGCTGATGCTGCGGAGACAGGGGAAATTGGATATGCCCGAACCGTAACCCTGAAGGATATCCATCAGCTTCCTGTCCGAAGGATTATCGACACACAGGACCAGGTTTTCCTCGGCATTCGTCTCGATGAAGCGATCGATAAGGTACTCAATCCCCCCGGAGGCGAGTCCCTCTGAACCGGCTGCTGCGTGCAGCATGCTTACCCTGCCCCTGAATATCAGGAACAGTACCGTGGCAATAAGATTATTGTGATAATCGTAAGCAGCCCATATCTGCCCGCTTCGATGACGAATGGCATTTGTGGCGATCAGCCTGAGGATGGAGATCTCGTGCGGATTCAGCCTGTGCCTGTTGAACCTGTCCAGTTTGTAAGCAAACATAAGCATTTCGTGCACGGAAATATTGTTTACGAAACTGAGTTTCCCGGAGGCAGCCTGTTCAAGGCTTTTCTTTAAGGCGGGACCGTATCTTGAACGTATCTGCCGGTAGGGACGGATAAGATCAAGCTCGGCGGTATTCTGGAACCGGGCCCTGTTGGTGGCAACGACGTTGAATTTGTTCAGGCAGAGTTTCCTGAAACGGTAACCGCTGGGAATGGACCGGATGAAATGTCGGATCACCTCGGGGGAGGGGACCCGGGTGGAGAACACACCCAGTTGCCATGCAAATTCGGGTTGTTTGAGGATCTTGCGTCCAAATGACCTGCTAACCGGCAGGGGCATAACGCTTGTCTGGTCCTCCGTGGAAAGAATCTCCCAGTCGGGACACACAATGTCCAGGTACCACGACAGTGCATATACCAGTCCGTTGGGCGAAGCACTGATGCATTTGTCGTAGAACCCGGCCGACTCTGCCGGATCCTGAATATGGATCAATGGCCTCAAATCATACCTTCATCAGAAAAGCTAAAATAGGAATTATCCGCAATAATAATGTGGTCAAGCAGCTGGATATCCATGGTTTTGCTGGCATCGGCAATCTTTGAGGTAATTTTGATATCGGCGTCGCTTGGTTTCAGATTTCCGGAGGGATGGTTGTGGCAGAGAATCAGTGATGATGCCAGGCGGTCCAGTGCATTTTTCAGGATCAGCCTGACATCGATGACCGTTCCCGAAATCCCGCCCTGGCTGATCCGGATGTTGTCAATGACCCGGTTCGAACGGTTCATTAGCAGTATCCAGAATTCTTCGTGGACAAGGTCCCCGATCACGGGCTGGAGAAGGGAAAAAACATCCTGGCTGCCCGAGATCCGCAACTTCTCCTGGAGATCGGATTTTTTCCGCCGCCGCCCGAGCTCCAGGGCAGCAATGATGGTGATGGCTTTCACCGGTCCCATTCCGTTGTGTCTGACCAGGTCGGTTACACTTCTCCTGCCAAGTTCCTGTAAATTATTGTCTGCCTGTTTGAGGATCTGCCTGGCAAGCTCTACCGCCGAGGTGTCCGGTCCCCCTGATCGTATGAGTATCGCCAGCAGTTCCGCATTGCTAAGGCTTGTAATGCCTTTGGCAAGAAGTTTCTCCCGCGGCCGGTCCTCCAGTGCCCAGTCCTTGATCCCGGAACTTTTATACTGATTCATCGGATCTGTTTTTCCTTTATGCCGGATCAGTCCCGATATCGGCGCATCAGCCAGAATGATTTTATCTCAATGCCGAAAAAAAACCCCCTTCGGTCAGAAGAGGGCTGTTCCATCCTGGAATATTTAAAATTACAAACTGTTGACGTGTTTGGTGAGCTTTGATTTAAGGTTTGCAGCCTTGTTCCTGTGAATGATGTTCATTTTGGCAAGCCTGTCAAGCATCGAAGACACTTTGGGAAGCATTTCCGTTGCCGCATCTTTCTCCTTCGTGTTCCTGAAGTCCTTGACCGCATTCCTGGCCGACCTGGCATAATACCGGTTATGGTCCCTGCGCTGCTCGTTCTGCCTTATCCTTTTCTTCGCTGATAAATGATGTGCCATTATGATCTTTATTGGGCATGCAAAAATACATATTATTTTGAATTAAAAAAATAATTGAACCTTGCCCTCAGGCCTTCATAGATACTTTTTTGAACAGGCCTTCTATTGTTAGAATTAACTCGCTGGAATTTAAAGGTTTGCCAAGGAATGCATCACATCCGGCCTGTTTCCATTTCTCGGATTCCGCAGAACCGGGATAGGCGCTGATTGCCACCACCGGGAGCCAGGGTTTGATCCTTTTTATTCTCCTGGTGGCCTCATAGCCGTCGAGGACCGGCATTCGGACGTCCATCAGCACAAAATTGATCGAAGGGTCCTTTTTTACGGCATTAACGGCTTTCAGGCCGTTGTTCACGCTGATGACCCGGGCCTTTGTCGGGATGAGGAACCCTTCCAGGAGAAGGAGATTGGTGCGAACGTCATCAACCACAAGGATCGTCTTTCGCTTCCAGTCCGGGTAGGATATCGGTTGAGGTTTATTTGTGTCTTCATTCCGGCGATGTCCCGGGGGTATAATATCCAGGGTAAACCGGAATGCTTTATCGCCTGTGATACTTCTTTCAGTCCACGCCCTGCCTCCAAGCCCGGATAATACTTCATCGATCTCTGAAAGCAGGGTGGCTTCAGCTTCCGGTTTCTTTCCGGAATGGACCGACTCTGTACTCATGCCCGAAGGCTCATAGACGTAAAACGATAACTTGTCCTCCTTCCCAAGCTTATATCCGAATTCGATACTACCCCTGCGGGCGTAACGCATTATATGTTCCAGTATCCTGTTAAAAATGAACCTGATTTTATCGGGATCCGTATGGACCATGAAATGTTCCAGCGAACCGGGAGTGTTCAGGATAAGGAGGATTTCGCCGTAATGTTTGTCCAGGAGTTCCTCCTGGCAGAGCCGGTGGATTTCCCTGAGGCACTTGTATATGTAAAAATCCTTTTTCACGCCCCGGTTCAGATGCCGTGGATAAGCAAGATACAAAACTGGCCGGATTACTGGAAATCCCTGGAATGATATCTGTTACTGGGAATGGTGATTTGAATCACCTCGTCCCGGGACTGGCCGGATTTTCAACCTTAATTAAGATGGTTTTTTTGCAAAAACCGTAATGCTGTATATCCCGGGACCATCCTGCCGGTTCAGTTCTTCGGTTACTCCGTACCTGTCGGTGATCTCCCGAGGCAGTTCAATTTTCCTTTTTTTCATGACCGTTACATCACTGAACCCGGTTTCACTGACGATTTCCAGGTACCTGTCCTCCGTGAGTGCACCGGCCACGCAGCCCGCATACATTTCCGCTTCCTTCAGCAGTGCTGCCGGGAGGATCCCGTCGGTAACGATGTCCGAAACGCTCAGGTGTCCCCCCGGCCTGAGGATCCGGAAGGTCTCAATGAAGGCGGTGGCTTTATCGGGAGCCAGGTTGAAAACACAGTTGCTTACGACCACATCCGCGGTATCGCCTTCAAGTCCCGTGTTTTCAATTTCTCCCAGGTGGAATTCAACATTCTTAACGCCCAGTTTCAGGGCATTTTCCCGGGCTTTATCCACCATTGCAGCAGTCATGTCAATCCCGATGACCCTGCCTTTTTCACCCGTTTCCCTGGCTGCGATGAAACAATCGTTGCCTGCACCGGAACCCATGTCGACCACCGTATCCCCGGGGCGGATAAAAGCATATGCTGTGGGAAGTCCGCATCCGAGTCCCATGTCAGCCTCCGGAACATAACCCGCCACGGAGCTGTAATCATCCGACATGATGGAATAATCGAGCCTGTCACTGCATCCGCAGCCACAGGAACCTGCCCCTTTATTGCTTTGTACGGCGGCAATGCCCGCGTACTTTTCACGCACCATTTTTTTGAAGTCTTCAGGAGTTTCCATAAGATTTATATTTTGTATTTCGTAAAAATACGAAATACTATACAAAAAACTACTCCAGGTCAAGAAATTCTGAAAAATATTTCCTGGCTTTTTCCCAGGCTTCCCGGTTCAGGCAGTACATGATCCTGGGGGGACGGATTGTCCCCTGGATGAGCCCGGCCTGCTTTAATTCCTTGAGATGCTGGGAAAGGGTGGAACGGGCAATGGGCAGGATCTCGGCGAGATCACCACTGTAACAGCAAGACTGTTCGGAAAGCAGTTTCAGGATATAAATGCGCACCGGGTGGCTCAGTGCCTTAGCATACCTGGCCAGCTCGATCTGTTCCCCTGTGATATGTCCGTCGGGTTTGTATTCCTCCATTTACGCTTACGATGATATCCAAAATTAATAAACCCGGGGGAGAAGCCGCCAGGTTGTGGATGAATATTCTTCATAGCTGGTGAACATTTCTTTCAGCTGCAGTTCTTCGTAACGGATCTTGAAAAACAGGTTGATAACCAGGACCGCGAGTATAAGGATGCGCAGCCGTGAAGCTTCTGTCAGGACGAGAGGAATGAATATGAGCAGAAGGGCCGCGTACATCGGGTGCCTGATCCACCTGTAGGGACCGCTGGTCACCATGCGGCCCGAAGGCAGTACGTCCGGCGCCGCATTCAGGTTGTTCCAGCCTATGGCCACGAGGGACCAGAAGCCGAGGACCAGGCCGGCCAGGTAAAAGATCCAGGCATACCACCGGAAGGGCCAGACCGGACCGCTCAACAGGAGAAAGGCCAGGGCTGCATACTGGATCAGGAACAGGGCGAAAGCCCTCCGGGTTTTAACGTAAATGAATCTCATGCCGGGATGCACCATTTTTCTGAATGCCAAAAGTACCTGATTAATATCAAATGTTTGCGGTCGAAAAAAGAAAAACCGCCCGGAATAACACCAGACGGCTGTTCATTATGGTTTGCGACTGTTTCTTATTTGATGGCAATCTGCCTCGCGGGTTTTACCTTCGCTTCTTCTTTCTTCGGGATGTTCACATAGAGTATCCCGTTTTTATGGGATGCACTGATCTTTTCGGAATCCACCAGCTCGGACAGGTTGAATGAACGGCTGAAACTTTCGTAGCCGAATTCCCTGCGGGTATAGTGATCCTGGTTTTCTTCACGGTTTTCTTCTCTTACCGATGCGATCGTAAGAACATGGTTGTCCAGGTCTATACTGAAATCCTTTTTTTCGAGTCCCGGGGCGGCTACCTCGATGGTGTAGGCCTCGTCCCCTTCGTTAACATTCACCGCTGGCAGGCTTTTAAAACCATTCCTGCGGTAATGAACCGGGTAAAAATCCATTCCGAAGAATTCATCGAAAAGGCCCGGGTAAGTTCTGTTAATTCTTGCTAACATGGTATTGTCCTCCATTATTATTAAACATTTGTTTTTGTGTTCCGGGGGATTCCATGCAAAGCACATGCCATCGCATTCCGAAAGTCAAAATCCGGGAAAATGGTGCCATAATGGCACTCATATGCATAAAAAAATGTCAGAATGACATGAAAAGCTATATTCTGGAGCTTTTCAGACCTTCATTGACCCACTGATCTTCCGGTTCAGGAGGATGAAAACCAGGAGGACCACGATGAACTGGGAAAGGCAGGTCATTACGCTGAAGGGATTAAAGGGATTGTACCAGGCTTCCGGGGCAAAAACGGTGGCGGAGAGGAACATCCACCAGATCAGCAGGGCAAGTGCCAGGAAGGGGATCCCCAGCCGGATGCTGAGTGACCAGGCCCGCCCTACTTTCCAGTCCCCCTTAATGGAATTGATATCGGCTGAGATCAGGGGTATTTTATTACGGATGATGGCAAAGGCGATGAATGCGCCGGAAATCATCAGTCCTATTCCCCAGACAAAATCCTGGTTGCTCAGGAAGTTCAGGTTTCTTGCAGAGGGAAGTCCCATCAGGTAAACCACCAGCACTACGATGCCGATGGCCTGCGATCTTTTCATTCCCGTGTCAAGCAGCACCCTGGTGGAAAGTTCGAACATGGAAATAAGGGAGGAAAAACCGGCAAAGGTCAGCCCGAGAAAGAAGAGGACTGCGAGGGGGGATCCCATGGTCATCCGGGCAAAAAGCTGGGGCATCCAGATGAAGGTCAGTCCCGTTGAGGCCGGTCCGCTCGTACGCATGACCTCGAGGGTTTCGGTTCCGCTCATGCCCATTTCGTTCTGGAGGACAGAAAACACCGTTCCGAAGATCATGATGGCGGCCAGCAGTGATACGGTATTGTTGCCGATGCCGGTAATGAAGGCGTTCTTTACGAGCCCGTGCCGGCTTTGCATATAGGCGGCATAGGTAAGGAACAATCCCCATCCCGCACCCGTGTCCCATGCATTCTGCGTCAGGGCGGCCAGCCAGGTGGAAGGTTGCCTGAGCTGGTCCCACTGGGGGGTAAAAAGGTATTTTATTCCTTCCCCGGACCCGGGCAGGGTGACAGCCCTGCCGACCGAGAGCAGAACAATGGCCAGGAGGACCGGGATGAGCACCTTGTTCACTTTTTCGATCGAGCGTATGCCTTTCCAGATGGCAAGTGCCCCGAGCACGACCGCGAGGGAATGGAAAAGGAAAGGCCAGCCGCTTTCCTGGTAATGGTTCCAGACAGCCATGGCATCGGGGATTGTATCCGGGAGGGAATGGGTAAGGGTATAGGTGAAATAATAGAGGCACCATCCGACTATAACGGCATAAAAGAAAGAAATCGCGGTGGATACAAAAGCCACGAATGTCCCCATCCAGGCCAGTTTCCTTCCCACCGCCTTCAGGAATATGCCGATGGCGCCCGACCGGAATTTCCTTCCCAGGGCATATTCGGCGATAATCAGGGGAATGCTCCAGATAAAAAGGAATACCAGCCAGGCCAGCAGGAAAGCACCGGCACCCTGGTCCCCCCCGGCCTGGGCGGCGATCCTGGGGAACCTCCAGATATTTCCTGTTCCAACGGCTATTCCGAGGGCCGATAGCAGGAGTCCCAGGCGCGATGAAAACCGCTGGTTTACAGACTGGTCAAGCTGTTCCGGCATAAAGGAAGAACAAGGGATTAACGATCAAAGATCTGTATGGGATTGATGAATGCATTGCTCAGGGGATCCGGAATGCCGGTTTTTTCGCTTGACTTCGGGTTAATGCTCATGACAGGGAAACTGGATTTGTTGATGATCTCCTGGGCGGTCGAGCCGATGAAGAACTCGGTGAAGTTCAACTCCTGCTGTGTCATGATCATGACCAGTTCCCCCTTCAGCTCCGCGACCGCCTTGTTCAGGCGCTTGTAAAGGTTCTCCCCGCTGAATGGAATGAGCCTTACACCGCAGCTGACGTCCAGTTTTTCAAAGGTATTCCGGATCTCATCCAGGCGCTGGATGAACTTGATCTCGATGCTTTTGCGGTCATCCGGAAGGAATGAAATGACGGTTATCCTGGCATTCAGCATCTTTGCCATGATAATGGCATTCGAGGCTTTGATTATGGTCTGTTTGGTCAGGTCCAGAGGAAGGATGATGTGTGAGCAGCCCGGGTGTTTCGGCTTATTGCGAAGTGTTATGACCGGCACCTGGGCCTGCTTGATGATGTGCATGGTATTGGTACCGGCGATGTTCTTCTTCATGTCGGAAGAATCGGTCCTGCCCATAATAATGATATGGGCGGCGGTTTTGCGGGCAGCTTCGATGATCCTGTCATAAACCTTGCCCTTCAGGACGGTCCGCGTAAAGGAAAGCTTTGCGGGAACCAGGTGTTTTTCTGCCAGTTCGTCCAATTTTTCAGAGGCTCCCAGCCGGATCATTTCCCTTTGTTTGTCACTGATGACGATCCGGTAAAGCGTGGATTCCTCCTCCAGGATGTGCAGCAGGTGAAGCCTGGCATTCAGCGATTTTCCGACCGCTACGGCGTACTCAAGTGCTGATTCCGATTCGGGGAGGAAATCCAGCGGTATCAGAAGGTTCAATGGTTCAGGCATTTTATTTCAGGTTAAACAGGTGATTATCGTATAAATTATGCCGGTCACCGGGTCATCCGGCCCCAGCTGGAAAAGGGGTTGTCAACCACGATCCGCTGCTGCCTTGTTGCGAGCTCGTATCCGACCAGGAAGCACAGGTCACTGACCTTCCGGAGTTTTGTAAAATTGATCCGGTCGTAATTGTCCGTGACCTTATGGTAATCAACATGGACCCCGGTTGAATAAAACAGTACCGGTATGTTATGCCGGGCAAAATTAATGTGATCACTGCGGTAATAATACTGGTATGGATGATCCGGGTCATTCAGGCTGGTATCGGTATGCATCCCCATTCTGTCCGCCATCTCA
>Ga0307445_10000492_pt1 | contig 21508 bp, 14 predicted proteins | sample SalMarSW160330MG_FD_202147 | JGI IMG/M metagenome (GOLD analysis project Ga0307445, IMG submission 202147) | Salt marsh sediment microbial communities from the Plum Island Ecosystem LTER, Massachusetts, United States - SW1603-30 | ecosystem: Environmental > Aquatic > Marine > Intertidal zone >... | reverse complement strand
AACATAAAGTATGAAATAGACTTTAAACAGTTCTTTCAATACTACAAAGTGCTTAATGCCAGGTTTCTTGCCGCTAAAATCGGGATGAATCCGACTTTACTTTCGCAATATGTACAAGGCCGTAAGAAGCCTTCTGACACACAAACCGAAAAGATCCTGCTGGGAATTCATCAAATTGGAAAAGAATTATCCGAAATAAGTCTGATTCACAGACGTTAATAACAGGCAGGATTAGTCTTCTCACTCCCCTCTGAGCCATGAACTCTTCCGCTTCGCAGAACTTCGTCGCTTTGCTCCTTAATTTTACAAGTCTTGCGGTCTTGCAAGTCGTATAGTTTTTACTCATTTTGGGACTTGCATGACCGTCAATACTCAAGGAACGAAGTGACGCAGTTCCGCAAATACTCGATTATATGATATTCCCCTTTAGCAGACTACTGCAATAACATTTTCGTTTTCTTCTTTTTACATCATCTTTAAATAGTATTTATTCAATCATCATATTTTATTACCCTTATTCGTTTAATAGTTTTAAAGCCCAAATTGTTACTATATATTTTATTTATATTTAATATTTATTTATTTTTATATAAGCTTATAACATTTAGTCAGGAAAACAGGAAGAAAACTTACTGCATCAATTTGAAGTATAGCCTAAAAATTCATTAAACTTTAATGTCATGAAAATGAAATTATTAAAAGTATTTTGTACTATGTTCATGTTTGGATTTAGTATTCAGGTAATTTCACAGGATATTGTTCTTCCGAAGCCTGATAGAACCGGTGGAAAACCACTGATGGAGGCTCTGAACGAAAGACAATCCACAAGGACTTTTACTGAAGGTAAGATTTCTGAACAGCAGCTTTCTGATCTTTTATGGGCTGCCTGGGGTATAAATCGTCCGGAAAGCAAAATGAGGACAGCACCTTCAGCACGTAATATGCAGGAAATAGATGTTTACGTTTCGATACAAAGCGGCTTATACCTGTATTCGGCTGAAACACATACCCTGAAACAGATCCATAACAGGGATATCAGGTCACTGTGCGGAACACAGGATTTTGTGGCAACAGCACCACTCAATCTTATCTATGTAGCTGATATGGGAAAGCTGGGGAAAAATGAGGGAGATGAGATCACGGAAACTGATCTCCTGTGGCCCTATGCAAATACCGGTTTCATTGCCCAGAATGTTTACCTCTATTGTGCGTCTGCGAATCTCGGCTGCGTGGTAAGAGGCATGATACCCAAAGCTAAGCTTGCGCCAGAGATGGGATTGAGATCAAATCAGGTTATTATTCTCGGACATACCGTTGGTGTACCGGTGAAATAAGAAGTCGTGTAAAACAGGCGTCAGGAGGCAGGTATCAGCCTTTTTTCATCGTATAAACGGAAACTATGAAGAGATAAATCATACAGAGTACAAGAAGCGACATACCTATTGCCACACTGCTCATATCGCCTATCCAACCTATCATCAAGGGAATAACCGCTCCTCCGCTGATGGCCATCATAACCAGTCCTGAAATTTCATTGCTTCTGTCCGGGAACTTACCTATTGTAAGTGAAAAGACCAGGGGCCAGATATTGGCAACAGCCAGTCCTGTCATGAATACCAGTACCCATGCTATTACAGTAGATTTCACGATAAGTATCAACACAAGACACACAATACCCAGTACTGATGTCCATATAAAGAATTTATTTGAAGAATACTTCGTGAGTATTATAGCACCCAGGAAAGTACCCAGCATACGACCCAGGAAATAGACACTTCTTCCGGATTCCCCGGCTGTCTGTGCCATACCAAACTGCTTCATCAGAAACTGACCTGAATTGGAATTAAAACCAACATCCACACCAACTACGAGGAATATGGAGATTACCATCAACAATATATAATTATTACCAAGCAGCTTAAAAGATGAAGCCAGAGACGGTTTGAAATCCTGTTTCGATTCTTCAATCTTAACATTACCGAGCCATATAACTGTCAGTATGGATACGATCCCGAAAACGAGGAGCATAAGTTTCCAATCGCCGAATTTTGAGGCACAAAAAGCTGCTGCAGGAGCACCAATCATAGAACCTATAGCCTTAACAAACTGTGAGAAGCTCAGGAAACTTGACCGGCGGTCACCCGGAACCACATCCACCATGAGCGGATTTGCCGATACCTGGACAATGGTATTCCCGATTCCCAGGAGAGAAAAACCGGTCAGCACCACTGCAAAGGAATAGAAAACAAAAGGCAGGAGTAATCCCAGAGCTGTTACTCCCATACCTATATTCAGCATAAAACGTTTACCAAGACGTGCCTGCAGTACACCTACAGGGACAGAAAGGAGAAGAAACCACAGAAAGGCAACGGAGGGTATAAGCTGGGCTATTGTTGCACTCAGGCTCATATCCAGGCTTACACGGTCAACTCCAATGCCTACAAGGTCAACAAAGCTCATCACGAAAAATGCCATCAGCACAGGGGCGATCTTCGAGACATTGATTTTTTGCGTGTTCATAATTTTCAGGTTCAAGGTCACATCAATGGCAACGCATGTTGTACTGATTTCCAGAAATCATCATCAAGGAGATATGCGCTTCCAAATAATGCGGCATCTTCCTTAAGAGTTGAGAGAGATACCTTACAGGTGCAATTCTCCTTTTTCAGCCTCTCTTCAAAAACATCTCCGAAAAGATAATAAGCATAGGATATATTACCGCCAATAACAAGTATTTCAGCTTTAAATTTTTTAAGCCATGGGGCAAGGAAGAGACCCAGATCATTACCGAATTCAGTAAAAATATCTGCTACAATATTATCCGAAGAAGCCATCTCAGAAAGTTCTTTGACACCTGGAAGCTCTTTCCCGGTCTGACTTTTATATCTGCCTAATAATCCGCGTGTTGAGAAATAGTCATCTGCTATTCCGTTTTTATAGAGAAGGTGATAGACACAGCCAAGTTTAGGAACTTCAGGTCCGTCAACTATAGGGATCTTTTTGCTTATAAAAGCAGAGCCAAAGCCGGTACCCAGGGTTACAGACATGGAACGATCGACATTTGCAGCCTTACCTATTACCGCCTCACCGACGGCAAAAGCTGATACATCATTCATAAATCTGATAAGGAAATCATCCGGAACACCAAGGTTGCTGGCAATTGCATCAGCAATATTGAAGCCATAGAGATTCTCATATTTAGCTACCCCCTTTATATAACAGATCCCCTTAACATAATCAAAAGGACCGGGCATGGCAAATCCAATGCCTCTGACTTTTTCAGCCGGTACTTTTTTAAGGGCATCATAAAGCGTATCCGTCCAGTTACTGATTATTACATTAGCATGAGCCTGGTTATTTACTGCTCTCTCCGATATAGTATCCTTAAGAACATTCCCCGAAGAAAGATCAACTGCGGCACAAGTGATATGGCTCCCTCCTATATCAGCACCGATAACAAGATTTTGTTTCATCATATAATATTGTAATAATATTGGCTTTGAAAATATTCAAATTTGTTGTCAATGCAAAATAATATATCTGCAAATATGCTATCTGCGGGAGATATAACTTTGAATGATAAACTGATTTTTTTCATATAATAATTGATATTGTTTGCCTAATTTTAGAAAAACAATATTTCTGTTTTTATTTAATCTTCGTTAGATAAATCTTCTTTAAAAAATTATCAATTATAAATAGTCAATAAATACGATAAATATTAATATTCAAAACTCGACTTATCCATGCTAAAAGTTACAAAAGAAGATGCGCTTCTCTATCATAGCAGAAACCGTCATGGGAAAGTAGAAGTGATACCAACAAAACCCTTTAGTACTCAAATTGATTTAAGCCTTGCTTATACTCCTGGAGTTGCCTTTCCATGCCTTGAGATAGAAAAGAATCCGGAGGATGTTTACACCTTTACAGCAAAGGGGAATCTTGTTGCTGTAATCTCGAACGGAACAGCAGTACTGGGACTTGGTGATATCGGTGCCATGGCAGGAAAGCCTGTGATGGAGGGTAAAGGACTCTTGTTCAAGGTCTTTGCCGATGTGGACACATTTGACATTGAGGTTGATGAGAAGGATCCGGAAAAGCTTATCGAGATATGTGCAAAGATCGCCCCGACATTTGGCGGCATAAATCTTGAGGATATAAAAGCTCCTGAATGCTTCGAGGTTGAAACAAAGCTCAAAGCGATGCTTGATATTCCGGTATTCCATGATGACCAGCATGGAACTGCAATTATTTCAGGGGCAGGGCTTCTTAATGCCCTGGAGATAACCGGCAAGAAGATTGATAAGATCAATATGGTCATTTGCGGGTCAGGTGCAGCAGGAATATCGTGTGCCAGATTTTATGTTTCGCTTGGAGTAAAGAAGGAAAACATAGTTATGGTCGATATTAACGGTGTGATCAACCGGAAGAGAAAAGATCTTAACAAATACCAACTGGAGTTTGTAACTGACAAGAATGTTGATACCCTTGCGCAGGCAATGAAAGGAGCAGAAATGTTCCTTGGTGTTTCAGCAGCTAATATAGTGTCGAAGGAAATGCTTGCATCAATGGCAAAAAATCCGATTGTTTTTGCAATGGCCAATCCAAATCCTGAGATCTCATATGAAGATGCGATGTCAACAAGAGATGATCTGATCTTTGCAACAGGCAGGTCGGATTATCCAAACCAGATTAATAATGTTCTCGGATTTCCCTTCATTTTCCGGGGTGCCCTGGATGTAAGAGCCTCAACTATAAATGAAGAGATGAAACTGGCAGCATCAAAAGCCATTGCAGTCCTCACAAAAGAACCGGTTCTGCCTTCGGTGCTTAAAGCATATAATATTGACAAACTTGTATTCGGCAAAGATTATATCATACCGAAACCTCTTGATCCCAGGCTTATATCATGCGTAGCATCAGCAGTAGCACGGGCTGCTATGGATACAGGTGTGGCAAAATTTCCAATAAAAGACTGGAATGCTTACAGGATTAGCCTTGATAAAAGACTGAGCGACCATATCAGGAAGATTGGGGAATTGAATATATAGCCCCCCTTTGGGGGGGGTGGGGGGTCAGATGATATTTTTCTTCTGTTTGCGTTCAGACACCTGCCTGCTGATTTTTTTCTCAAACATTGAGACAATAATATCAGCACATTCATAAATGTTAAATGAAAAGCGGTTGATGGTGACATCAAAAAGGAAATCGATGTTAACCGATTTCTTTTCGAGGAATGTGGTTATGAGGTTGTGACGTCTTTCGTCGGTGTCGACGATATATTCTTCAGCTGCCTCTATTTCCATTTCCTTCTTTTTCATTACATTCTCTACTCTCCAGTAAAATGGCGCTATCAGTCTAACATGAAGTGAATCTACTATATTACGGGCTATAGAGACTCCTCCCCTGCCAACAAGAATAACATTTCCCTCTTTGCAAATAGCCAGTACCACATCCTTAATGGCTTTTTTGACCCTTTCATCACTCACAAATCCACCGGAAAAGGCCATGATCATCTCCGACATATTGGTGAGCTCCATTCCCTTATAATAATTTTCTACCCGCTGTGAATCGGTATTCAGCTCTTTTGCTATGGCATAGATAATATCTTTATCAACCCACTTCCACTTATTGGTACCGGTTCTCCGGTTCATGTTATCCACAACATTTTTAGCAATCTGACGGGCATCACATCCAGTCTGACGTGATATTGTTATTACCGGCCCTTCTTCCATTCCGGTATTGCTAAGGATCGATTCCCTGTAACGGCCATCAAAATAATCAAAGAATTTTTCCATAATGCCTGTCTCCTTTCCTTGATATAAACTTAAAGATGCTGGTAAAAATATCCTGTTAATAACTCTAACTAAGTAACTTATCCCGTATATCAACCGGATGGGAAAACCATTGTTCCCAGCGCAATTCCAGCGGAATTTTTATCGTTAAAAATTACTAAAAAAAATTGAAACCTGAAAATTTTTTTTACCGGACGCAACTTTTAACCTCACTGCAATATCTTTATTAAGAAGAAGGTATAACAGATATCAATGGCGGGATTTTTTCTGGAAATATAATGCCAAAATGAGAAGGTCAGTTATAAACATCAAAATATTATTTCTTGTCATTCTGTTGATTGCAGGATGTAAAAAGAGTGATTTCTCATTTAGCAGTCAGGTGATCTTGTTTCAGTACGATCATGTACGGGGAACCAATCATCAGGGTTTCATCATTGACAGTGAAGGAAATGTTTTCACATACAATACCGATGGAGTGAATTTTCCCGACAGGGATCTGGAAATAAGCCAGAACAAGGTTGATGAATATTTAGGCCAATGTGAGTTTTCAGGTATAAAAATCACCGGTGAAGAATTATTAAAATATGCAAGATACATTGAATATATAGCATCAAGCAAAGTAACAGCTCCCCATGACACAGGTGATGATACAGGAACTATCCGGTTCATCTGCTACCAGTTTGAAGAAAACCCGGGTCTGTACAATGGCCAACTGATAAAGATGGAGGGTGATTGCACAAGGAAGAACCTCAATTTCTACTCAAGAAAAGTCTCATTATGGATGAGAGAAATCGTCGGAGAATTATCAATTGAATAATCCATTCCAAAACATCCATACTCCAATTTATTTCTTTAAGAATAGTAATACTCCTCTTGAATATTATTGTGATTTTTTTATCTTTACTCAACACTAATTAATTTCTTAAATCATTTAATTTATGCACTATGAGCGAATCCATTTTTTCCAAACCTGAAATAGTCTGGTTCATTATTGGACTTGTTCTCTTACTCCTTGAGCTTGTTATGCCGGGATTTGTGATCTTCTTCTTTGGCGTCGGGGCCTGGGTTACAGCCCTATTATGTCTGTTTACCGAGCCAGATATCAACATCCAGGTTATTGTTTTTGCAGTAAGTTCAGTTCTTACTCTTCTGCTCTTCAGAAGAATGATAAAGAACAAGTTTCTTTACAACAAAGATGACCGGTCTGAAGCTGTTGAGGATGAATTTACAGGGAAAGAGGCTGTTGCGGTTAATGACTTCGGGCCTGGTAAAACTGGTAAAGTAGAATTTAAAGGTACATCATGGAATGCAGAATCAGAATCAGACATTAAAACAGGTCAGAAAGTAACAATAAAACAAAAAGAAAATATTAAATTAAAAGTCGAACCTAAAAACTAGTAACATGACAGGATCAATTACCTTCATACTTATTGGTGCAATTCTTCTCGGATTCATCCTTATTGCATCAATGATAAAAGTTGTTCCCCAAAGGACAGCAATCATCGTTGAGAGGCTGGGTAAATTCAGGGCAGTTTATACAGCCGGTTTCCAGGTCCTTATTCCCTTTATCGACAAAGTCAGATACAGGCATACACTGAAAGAACAGGCCATTGATGTAGCGTCACAAATCTGTATCACGCGCGACAATATTGCCGTTGAAGTTGACGGAATCCTTTATCTTCAGGTACTGGATCCTCAAAAAGCTTCATACGGTATTGATAACTACCGATTTGCATCTATCCAGATTGCACAGACAACAATGAGGAGCGTAATAGGTAAGCTTGAGCTCGACAGGACCTTCGAAGAACGGGAAACAATAAATTCCGCAATAGTGGAGGCAGTTGATAAGGCCAGTGATCCATGGGGTGTTAAGGTAGCTCGTTATGAAGTGAAGAATATTTCCCCGCCGCAGAGTATCAAAGATGCGATGGAAAAACAGATGAGGGCAGAAAGGGAAAAGAGGGCCATCATCGCTGAATCGGAAGGAACCAAGCAGGCCAAGATAAATGTTGCCGATGGTGATAAACAGGAGCTCATAAAAAAATCAGAGGGCGAAATGCAGAAACGTATCAATGAAGCTGCCGGACGTGCTTCGGAAATTGAACAGGTGGCAAAAGCAACAGCTAACGGATTGAGGGCTATTTCTGCAGCAATATCTGAAGAAAACGGACTGAATGCAGTTAACCTCCGGATAGCTGAACAATACCTTGGTGCTTTCGGAAAACTCGCTAAAGAGAATAATACAATTATCCTCCCATCTAACCTGGCGGATATATCAAGTATTGTTGCTACAGCAACATCCGTATTTAACGAGGTGAAGGATAAAAAGAAATAACGAACTTATACTTATTCATTCCCTTGAGAGGTTATAAGCCCCCGGTCCCGAGTACTCGGGACCACACCCTGAAGGGGGTTTAATACTTCAATATTTAGCAGTTTTCAATTAAATGTAGAGTATTAGCCCCCCTTTAGAATTTGTCCTGACCTCTTGTCGGGAGGGGACGGGTGGTTAACCATGTTCCGTCCTTGCAATTATCTCATTCTGAAGGTCTTCGCCAAGATCATTGAAGTAATCACTGTAGCCGGCAACCCTCACAATCAAATCGCGGTATAACTCGGGATGCTTTTGAGCATCCTTCAGGGTATCAGCATTTACGACATTAAACTGGATATGATGACCATCGAGGGCAAAATAGCCTCGTATCAATGCGGTAAGACAGTTATAGCTCTCTTCATCTTCAAAAAACTGCGGTGCAAATTTCTGGTTCAGAAGGGTGCCTCCTGTACGAAGATGGTCTATTTTTGAAGCTGATTTAACTACCGAGGTAGGTCCCTGTTTATCAGCTCCCTGGCTTGGTGATATACCTTCAGAAAGGGGTTTAGAAGCTTTACGGCCGTCAGGAGTAGCACCAGTTGCACTTCCAAAGTAAACATGTGAAGTGGTCGGCAGCATGTTAATCCTGTGAAAACCTCCCCTTGAATCAGGCCTGCCATTCACAGCTTCATAATAGATCTCAAAGACTTCAACTGCATTATTGTCAGCATAATCATCGTCATTTCCATATTTGGGTGTGCTGTAGATCAGGTCGTGATGTATCTGCTCATAACCGTTGAAATCAGCATCAAAAGCTTCCAGAAGCTCATCCCATGAGTAATTCTTTTTATCATAGATATTGTACTTTATTGATGTAAGAATGTCAGTAATACTTCCCAGTCCGACACCCTGAATGTAAGATGTATTATAACGTGCTCCGCCGTTATTATAATCTTTCCCGTTTGCTATGCAGTCCTCAATAATTAAAGACAGGAAGGGTACCGGCAGCCACGAAGCAAAGGTTTTAGCAATTACATTATTTCCTCTTATTTTAATGTCAATCAGATAGTTAACCTGTATTTTAAAGGCAGCCATCAATTCATCAAATGATTTATAATCCTTTGCATGACCTGTTGGAAGACCGATACGTGTATCGGTGCGTTTGTCAATACCATCATTTAAAGTAAGCTCCAGCACTTTGCATAGATTAAAATATCCTGTGAGCCAGCAGGCTTCTGTACCGAAAGCCCCTGTTTCAATACAACCTGATGCGCCACCGTTGCGTGCATCAATAATGTTCTTTCCCTGGTGCAGCATCTACTGGATTATTGCCTCAGTATTGAAACAGGAGGGCTGGCCGAATCCTGTTCTAATAATATCGAGGGCCTTATGGATGAATTTATCAGGATTCTTTCTGCTTATCTGGATCATAGAGCCGGGTTGTACTATTCTCATTTCCCTGATGACATCGAGGATGATATAGGTCATCTCATTGACTGCATCTGATCCGTCAGGCTTTACTCCACCAAGGTTTATCAGGCAAAAATCTGTGTAAGTACTGCTTTCAGAGGCAGTTACTCCCATCTTCGGAGGTGCAGGATGATTATTGAATTTAACCCAGAAGCATCCCAGAAGGTCATATAATTCTTCCATTGAAAGAATACCGGCATCTATCTCTTTTTTATATACAGGAAAAAGATGCTGGTCGAGCCTGCCCGGGTTGAACGAATCCCACGGGTTCAGCTCAGTGATTACACCAAGGTGAATAAACCAGTAATGCTGGAGCATTTCGTGAATTGTCTCAGGGGCATATGCAGGCACCTTCCTGCATATCCCTGCCATTTTTATCAGCTCCTTCTTTCGTTCCGGATCCCTTTCATTCTTTGCTAGATTTTGCAGGGCATCCGCATATCTGTTTGCATACATGATAATCGCATCGCAGGCAATATCCATTGCTTTCAGCTCCTCCGACTTTTCAAATGCCTGAGGATCATTAAAATAATCGAGTGATGAAATAGAGTCCCTTATTTCATCCTTTAGCTGCAGGAAACCTGTTCTGAACATTTTATATCCAAGTACTGTATGTCCTGGAGCTCGTTGTTCCTGGAATTCAGTGAAAATGCCAGCCTTATAGGTGTTGATCCATTCCGGAGTCATAAGGTTCATGATCCTGTCGCGGTTGCTTTTTCCCTTCCAGAAAGGGATAATCTCTTTTTCATAGATATCCTTCACTTCCCCGTTAACCCTGAAGGAGACTTTTTCCCTTGAATTCAGTATTTCAAGATCTTCAAGAGAGTGAATACATATCTCCGGGTATGTTGGTGTCTCTTTTGGAGCAGGGCCCCTTTCACCTACTATCAGTTCACCGCTGCCGATATACAGTTTCTTGTTTTTGAGAATATGCTCAAATGCCTTTGCCCGGAGGACCGGTGATGAAAGCTCACGTGATTCGTCACTCTTATAAAACTGTGTGATGAGCAGTGCTCTTTCGGCAGATAGCTTTTCAACTGCATTGAGACTCTGATCTCTGAGGGTGTTTACTCTTTCTGAAATAATCATAGTCATGGGGTTTAGCCCCCGGACTGAAGTCCGGGGTTAGTTCCTCCGGACTGAAGTCCGGAGTTAGTCAGCCTCCTATCTGGACTTTTATATCCAGGTCGGAGAAGTATTCTTTAAGTTCTATCATTCTTTCATGTGATGGTTGTTCTGTGTCATTCATACGGTATGGAATACCGAACTTACTATATTTTGCTTTGCCAATTCTATGATAAGGAAGAAGGCTGATCCTTTTAAGGTTTTCACGTTTGGAATCTGCCAGGAATTGTTTCAGTGCCCTAAGGTGTTCCGGATCATCATTGAATCCCGGGACAAGCGGGATCCTGGCAAAGATATTCTTTCCACTGTCAAGAATAAACTGAAAATTGCTGAATATCAACGAATTTGATACTCCTGTAAATTTCACATGCATGGAATCATCTATGTGCTTGATATCGAAAAGAAACAGGTCGGTATAAGGAATTACTGCTTTGAAATTTTCAACAGGGGAATATCCTGAAGTATCAATAGCTGTGCAATAACCGTTCTCTCTGCTGGCTTTTAGCACTTCGATGAGAAATTCTGTCTGAAGCATCGGTTCACCGCCGGAAAAAGTAACGCCTCCCTTCGATTCGTTTATAAAAATCCTTTCCTTGTCAAGTATTTCGATAATGTCACCGACCGAATAGAATGTGCCTGCTTCTTCCATCCTGATGAATTCCTTTTCTCCTGCTTTCTCAATCTGTTCAACCGTTTCCCGGTCCGGAGATATACCTTCAGGATTATGACACCACCGGCATGAAAGCGGACACCCTTTCATGAAGAATGTCACCCTGATGCCCGGGCCATCATGGATAGAATACCGATTAACATTGAAGATAAGACCTTTCATAAATGAAGACAAAAGCCGAAGTGAAACGAATACCAAGAGCGAAGCGAAGGGTAAAAAGTGAATAGTGGACAGTGAAAAGGAGGACAGGGATACAGATCCTTTGCATCAGGATCTGCCTGAGATTAGCTGGAATAAAACATGAGGCAAGAATAGAGGCGTCTGCCGAGACGTTGCCAGTTAAACCGGTATTTCAGATTTGCTATCATAAAATAATATGCAAGTTAGATATTTTTTTAATCTGTTGTTACAGTTATAACAAAATCATAGATGAGTCGTTATCTTTAAGTATTATTGTGACACTACTCGATGAAGAAGTTAATCTTGCAATTACTTCTTATATTTATCTGTCTGCATTCATTTTCACAGAGTGAGGAACGTTGTACGGTAAGCGGTTATGTAAAGGAAGCCGGCAGCGGGGAATTACTCTTAGGAGTTAATATCTATCAGTCTGATAGCAGGATTGGTACTATAACCAATAATTTTGGATTTTATTCACTTACACTGCCATCGGCAGATAGCATAGAAATTGCATTTTCTTATGTTGGATTCACAACTCAGGTTCACAGGATCGCTTTCCGGGAGAATATAGAACTTAACATCGATCTGGTAGCCGGTGTGGTTCTGAATGAGGTAACAGTGAGTTCCGACAGAAAAGAACGAATAAGTGAATCGGCAAGGATGAGCACCATACAGTTACCTGTGAAACAAATTAAAAATATACCTATGCTGTTGGGAGAAAAAGACGTACTAAAGGTTATTCAGCTAATGCCCGGCGTCCAGAAAGGATCAGAAGGAAGCAGCGGTCTGTATGTTCGTGGCGGAGGTCCTGATCAAAACCTTATAATCCTTGATGATGCCATAGTATATAACGTTAGTCATCTGTTCGGTTTCTTCTCACTCTTCAACGGAAGTGCATTAAAGAGTGTTGAGCTTACAAAAGGCGGATTTCCGGCAAGATATGGTGGTCGTCTCTCTTCGGTTCTGGATATGAATATGAAAGAAGGAAATAAAGAGGAATGGCATTGTGAGGGCGGAATAGGACTTATATCCTCCAATCTGACCATCGAAGGTCCCATCAAAAAGGGTAAATCATCATTGCTTCTGTCAGGCCGCAGAACTTATGCAGACCTTATTCTCAGACCAGTACTTAAAATCCTTGATGAAGAGAATACTGGTTACTATTTCTATGATTTCAATGCCAAGGTAAATTATGACTTCGGACGTAAAAACAAGCTCTATCTGAGCGGATATTTCGGAGAGGATAAGTTTTACATAAAATATAAATCAACCGATTATACAGAGATTGCTGGATTTTTATGGGGTAATTCAACTGCAACACTGAGGTGGAACCACCTGTTCAGTAATAAACTATTTGCAAATACTTCAGCGATATTCAGTAATTATATATTCGGCATTTATGATAAATATAAGGTACTGGCAGATAACAAGGATTATTATGCTGAGTATTATTCCGGGATCAGGGATTTCACCTTAAAGTCGGATTTCGATTTTATCTCCGGTCCGAATCACTGGATCAAGGTCGGAGTGATTGGCATCTACCATCTTTTCAAACCCTATGCATACGTCGAAGAGGATATTCCCGGTCAGATTTACGAAAGAGATATAAAATATATAAGCGGAATAGAAGCAGGAATATATGCCGAAGATACGTGGCAGCCGCTGGAAGCGTTGAAGGTCAATGCCGGATTCCGGTACAGCTATTTTATTGCTGAAGAAAAACAGTATAAAAATCCCGAACCCAGGATATCGGCAGCATGGAGGATAAAATCCGATCTTGCCCTCAAGGCATCATTTGTTTCTATGAACCAGTACATACACCTGCTTTCAAATACAGGGATCAGTCTCCCCACCGATCTATGGGTTCCGGTAACCGACAGGATTAAACCACAATCATCAAATCAGTTCGCTTTTGGCATAGCCAAAGACATCGACAAACATGATGTGGCAGTTTCACTTGAAGGCTATTATAAAAACATGAAAAATGTACTTGGTTACAAAGAGGGAGCATCATTCATCGAACTCTTTGAACCGGAAAATATTTCGGCATATGCCTGGCAGGATAATGTAACTGCCGGACGTTCATGGTCATATGGGGCTGAATTAATGATCCAGAAGAAAGCAGGCAGGTTAACCGGATGGATCGGGTATACGCTTTCATGGACTAAAATGCAGTTTGACTCACTCAACTTCGGAAAGGAATTTTATGCCAGATACGACAGACGCCATGATATCTCTATGGTGGCAATGTATAAGCTTAATGACCATATAAACCTGTCAGGAACATGGGTTTATGGTACCGGGAATGCTATTACGCTTCCGGTTTCGGAATATGATGCAGCATTTCACCTGCTGGATACTGATCCTTTAGTAGAGTATAAGGACTATATTTATGGAGTATACCATCATACCCAGGTTGGGGAGTTCAGGGAAAAGAACAATTTCAGGATGCGGCCATATCACAGGCTCGATCTGGGAATACAGTTTCATAAAAAGAAAAAATGGGGAGAAAGAATATGGGAAATTTCAGTTTATAATGCCTATTGCAGAATGAACCCGTACTTTTACTATTATGAGGGATCACAAATACTGGGCAGGTTAAAGCAGGTTAGTCTCTTCCCTATTATTCCATCATTCAGCTATTCATTCAAGTTCTGAAAACATGAAAAAATATGTTATCCCGGTACTGTTTGTCTTTTTACTTATCACATCCTGCGAAAAGTACCTTGACAATATCAAAACTCCTGATTTTGAGCAGAAACTGGTAATCAATTCATTTGTCTCACCCAATGATACATTATCGTTCGTATCGGTAAGATCGAACAGAAAACTGTACGGTTTGATAAACCCGGATGAACCTGTTGGCAATGTAACCGCTGTAGTTTCAGATGGAACAACAGAAATAAAGCTTACACGTATTGCAGAAGGATTCATCTTCAGGCCCGACGACATGCTGCTGGAAGAGGGAAAGACCTATACCCTTAGCGTTACCAGCGATTTAATCAAACAGGCAAAAGCATCTGTAACAATACCACACAGAAGACCGATAAATATAGAGATCGATACATCAAGTCAGTATTCGGATTTTGGTAACGAACCCGCTATGGGATGGATAGACTCTTTTGCCGATATCTATATTACCGACTATGAAGGAGAACCAAACTATTATGCTTGTACATGTAAGCGCGTAATATACAACTCTGAATACTCCTATAATCCTATAAGCTATCAGCTCTTTCCGCTGGAATCCATTGTATTTTCCGACAAGGGCAAAGACGGTGAAAGGATCCTGGTCAGCTCTTTATCATATATGAATACTTCCGGTGATGATTCCTCAATGCTTGTGGTATATATACTGAGTACCGACAAAGATTATTATACCTATCACCATTCACTTGACGACTATTCCGGGGGAGAGATCCCCTTCATAGAAATCTCTCCGGCATATTCAAATATTGAAGGAGGCCTTGGAATATTTGCATCGTATGTTGTCGATTCACTGGTATTCAGGCTTAAATAAAGCTGCATTAAAACACTCCCGTAAATTATTTCTTGTCCCTCTCTTTTACGTACCTTCTTGATTATCTGACACATACATCATTTTAACAAATGATTAACAGAACATTAACATAAAAAGATGCAACAAAATGTATTATAGAACGTCATTATAGTGAATCAAAAATATCTACATAGGCCGCCCGGCCAAATTCTACGATCAGGTTTAAGTTAGTAGGTATGGAAAGACATCGAAAGGTGTCTTTCCTCCTTTTATGATTTGCCTAATTAAATCATTTTCGTACATTTCGGCATTAAATAAATAACCTTAAAAACCAGTTATGACAAACAGAGCTTTCATCATGATTGCGGCATTAATCCTATTCTCAGGATGTAAAAAAGAAGTCAAAAGCGACAATCCCTTTTTCAATAAGTGGGAAACTCCGTTTGAGGTTCCTCCGTTCGAGAAGATAAAAACGGTGCATTACATGCCTGCCTATTTGAAAGGTTTTGAAGAACAGAAGAGTGAGATAAAAGAAATAATAACCAATCCTGATGAACCTACTTTTGATAACACCATAAAAGCCCTGGAATACAGCGGCGAGCTTCTGACAAAGGTAAGCAGAGTTTTTGGCGGGCTTAATTCAGCAAATACTAACGATTCACTGCAGGCTATCAGCATGGAGGTAGCTCCGCTTATGTCGAAGCACAGAGATGATATCAGCCTGAATAACAGCCTTTTCCAGAGAGTGAAATCTGTATTCGAGAATATGGATAAATTCACTCTGACCGGGGAAGAGAAAAAGGTTCTGGATGATACTTATAAAAGCTTTATCAGGAACGGAGCGGCATTATCATCTGAAGGTAAAGAGAAACTGAGGAAAATAAATGAAGATCTTTCAATTCTGTCGGTTCAGTTCGGGCAGAATCTTCTTGCAGAAACCAACGGCTACAAACTTATCATTGACAATGAGGAAGATCTTTCAGGTCTGCCCGATGGGGTTATAAAACAGGCCGCTGCCATGGGTAAATCATTTAACATGGAAGGCAAATGGATATTTACTATCCAGGTTCCCAGCATGACTCCATTTCTTCAGTATTCCGACAGGCGTGATCTGAGGGAAAAGCTGTTCACCGCATATTTTATGAAAGGTGATAACGATAATGAATATGACAACAAAGTAATAATTTCCAGGATGGCCAGGTTGCGCACGGAAAGGTCCCGGCTTCTTGGTTACGACAGTTATGCAGATTTTGTTCTTGAAAGGAACATGGCCAAAACTCCTGAAAGAGTTTTCGATTTCCTTGAACAGGTATGGGATGCAGCTCTACCGGTTGCAAAGGCAGAAGCTGCTGCTCAGCAGGAGATAATAAAAAGGGAAGGCGGGAAATTCAGGCTTGAACCGTGGGACTGGTGGTATTATACCGAAAAAATCAAGAAAGAGAAATTTGATCTCGATGATGAGATTACCAGGCCCTACTTCAAAGTCGACAATGTTATGGAGGGTATGTTCTGTGTTGCCAACAGGCTTTACAATCTTGACTTCACCAAAAGGTCTGATATACCAAAGTATCATCCGGATGTTGAGACCTTCGAGGTGACTCGTGAAGGAAAACATATTGGCATCCTGATGATCGACAATTATCCCCGTCAGTCAAAGCGCGGGGGAGCATGGTGCGGTGCCTACAGGGGGCAACACCGCGACATAACCGGAAAGATGATAACACCTGTTGTCACTATGGTTACCAATTCGACACCTCCCACTGCAGATAAACCTTCTCTACTTACTGCGGGGGAAGCTGAGACACTCTTCCATGAATTCGGACATGCTTTACATCAGCTTCTTTCAAACTGCACATATCCTGGCGTTTCTGGTACCTCTGTTCCCCGTGATTTTGTAGAGTTACCTTCGCAGATAATGGAACACTGGGTACTTGAGCCCGAAGTTTTGAAGGAGTATGCTAAACACTACCAGACTGGGGAAGTGATGCCGACAGAGATTGTTGAGAAACTGGATAAGGCAGGTAAATTCAATACCGGCTTTGCTACTACCGAATTCCTGGCAGCTGCTCTCCTTGATATGGAATACCATTCACTTACTGAACCTGCAGATCTGGAAATCAGGGAATTTGAGAAAAAGGCTATGGACAAATGGGGTTTGATCCCTGAGATCAAGCCGAGGTACAGGTCGACATACTTTAATCATATCTGGGCAAGTGGTTATGCAGCAGGATATTACAGTTATTACTGGAGTGAAATGCTTGATGCTGATGCTTTCCAGGCATTTAAGGAGACAGGTGACATTTTCAACAGAGAGATCGCTTCGAAATTTGAAAAAGAGATACTTTCCAGGGGAGGAACCAGGGATCCTCTTGAAATGTATATCGCATTCAGGGGAAAGGAGCCCGGAATAGATGCTCTTCTCATTAACAGAGGACTTAAATAATTCACTTGTGCAAATCCTGACTGAACCGGAATGAGTGCCAGATTTTTCATAATCATTGCTTTAACTACAGCTATAATTCTTCCTGCAGAAGGTATCACACCAAAAGCAGTCAAAGGGATTATGGATCTCCGCCAGATAGATAAGGGAGAACGGTTTTTTGTGAAACTAAACGGTGAGTGGGAATTCTACTGGAATAAGATGCTTCATCCTTACGATTTTGAAGAAAAAGAGATACTGCCCGATTATTACGGCAAGGTTCCATCCTACTGGACGGATTATCCTCATGAAGCTGTAAAAACAGAAAAAGAGGGTTTTGCAACATATCGACTACTAATAATTCTCCCTTCAGGTTACAGGATTCCGTTAGGTTTCGATATGCCGGTTTTTGATTCTTCATACGATATCTATGTTAATGGAAGATATTTCGGAGGAAACGGACAGCCGGGCAAATCAGCGTCAGAGACAGAACCCGGGTACAGCAGGAATTTCTTTAGATTTGATACTCAATCCGATACCATTTCGATAGTAATCAATGTAGCCAATTATTCGCATCGCCGTGGCGGCTTCTGGCTGCCCATGAAGATCGGTACCTTCTTTGAGGTTCAAAAGCGGCTTGCCAACAGCTGGGCAGGAGACTGGGCTATAATAAGTCTTCTCCTTGGATTCTCATTATTTTTCTTTTTATTTTACCTGATATCGCCGAGAGAAAAGGTAATGGGACTCTTCTGCATGGCAACCATTGGCCTGGCCTTAAGACCATTATTCACCTCTCACTTTCTTATCAGCAACCTGTTTGATGTGGGCTGGACCTGGATGATAAGGTTTGAATATCTGGGCGTCTACCTGATAATAATAGGATGGGTATGGTTCGCCCAGGTTCTATATCCAACAAAGTATTTCAGGGTATTTGCCCTTAGTATTACAGTAATATTCACGGTTGCAGCAATTCTTACACTGTTTCTTCCCGTAAAGATCTTCAGCTATTCAACGCTGGTATTATATCCGGTAATGCTTATACTAATGGCTTATGGACTAACTAAAAGTTTCCTTGGCGTATTTCAAAAGAGAATATTTGATATAATATATTTCCTGGCATTTCTATTACTGGTTTCAGCAGGAATTCATGATATAAGAGTCTCTCTGGGTAAATCGGAAAGTACGCAGGGTTATGTTCTTTCCTATGCAATTGTAGTGTTCGTGCTGATACAGGCAGGTCTGCTGATCTTTAAATGGATAAGATCATATCAGGAGAAAGAAAAGCTGCAAAATGAACTTGCATATATGAACAGGAATCTTGAACAACTTGTAAATGAAAGGACACTGGAGCTTAAAACAAGGAACGAGGAAATAGAGAAACAAAACATCAGGATAGCGTTGCAGAACAAGCAATTATCAGAAACCATACAGCTGAAGAATAAGATATTTTCGGTAGTAGCACACGACCTGAGAAGTCCTGTTGTCAATATCCTGTACATGCTCAACCTTCTTAAAGAAAAGGAGTATAAGGAAAAATATGACACATTTGCAAATTCAAGTATCGAATATGCACAGAGCGTAATTTCACTACTCGAAAATATGCTGGTTTGGGGAAGAGGTCAGGAGGATAAAATAAAATTTTCACCTGCAAAACATAATTTTGCTGATATTATTCTTACCAACCTCAGCATCTTTAAAGAATCTGCTGACAAAAAAGAGATATCAGTGAATTTTACACAGGTGGGCAACTCATTTGCATATTTTGATAAGGATCTCATGGACATAATTATCAGAAACCTGTTATCGAATGCAGTAAAATATACTCCACGGGGAGGAAGGATCAGCATACTGCTTAAAGAAAAATCCGCTGAAAACAAAAAAAGTATCTTACTGAAAATCTGCGATAATGGAGTAGGTATTCCGGAAGAGAAACAGAAATCGCTGTTTACATCGGAAGAAGTATCAACCACACCCGGAACAGAAAATGAAAAAGGCACAGGGCTTGGATTAAAGCTATGTCATGAGCTGATTCTGATCAACAAAGGTAACATTAGCATGGAGAGCAAGGAGGGGGAAGGTACTTGCTTCTCCATAATCCTGCCTGCCTGATTATCTTTGTCAACAGCATATCCGATCCTTAAAATAAATTGCTTTGATTAAATTATTAATATAAATTGATTTTCTTTGTACCAGTGAAGAGTTATACATTTTTATAATTATTCAGAATATGAGGTTCAATTCCAGCGCTCAGATAAAAAAGGACAAGGGTTTTTATCTTGGTCTTGATATAGGATCAATCTCTTTAAATACGGTATTAATTGACGATAATTTCAGTATTCTTTCAGAGTATTATGATTATGTCCATGGGAAGCCATTTAATACTCTTTTAGAGAGGCTCACCTCCATTCTTAAAGAGACTCCGGATGTAAATATCAAAGGTACTGCCATTACGGGAACAGGTGGGAAATTGGCATCTGATCTTATTGGTGGAATATTTGTAAATGAGATTATTGCTCAGGCTGAATCAGGCGGAGTACTGTTTCCCGAAGCGAGGAGTATCATAGAGATCGGAGGAGAAGATTCAAAGCTCATCATAATGGAGAAAGATCCTATAAACAACAAAGCCCGCCTTGTCGATTTTGAAATGAACAGCATATGTGCTGCAGGGACAGGATCATTCCTCGATCAGCAAGCCAGGAGGATAGGTGTCGCTATTGAAAAAGAATTTGGAGAGCTCTCCCTTAAATCTGTTAATCCCCCAAGGATTGCAGGCCGCTGCAGCGTATTTGCCAAAAGCGACATGATACACCACCAACAGATTGCCACACCTCTTTACGATATTGTTGCAGGATTGTGTTTTGCACTGGCTCGTAATTTCAGAAGCAATGTTGCCAGGAGCAAGGAAATTCTCAAACCAGTTATCTTTTCGGGAGGAGTGGCAGCAAATATCGGAATGGTAAGGGCCTTCAGGGAAATCCTTGATCTAAGAGATGGCGAACTCATCATTCCTGAGCATTATGCTTCAATGGGAGCTATCGGAGCTGTTATCTATGCTCTCTGTAATAAGCTTGATATGAATGGATTCAGGGGACTGACAGAACTTAAGAAATACCTTTCCGAGGATGTAATTAATTTCGTCAGCCTTCCGAGATTAAAGGTATCCGAAGCCTGCTATATAAAAGATACAATACCTGTTAATAGTAAAAAAGGCCTTTTACCTGTATACCTGGGAGTAGATGTGGGATCTTTAAGCACAAATGTGGTTCTGATTGATGATCAGCACAATGTGATTGCCCGACGTTACCTGCCCACGGCAGGAAGACCTCTCGAAGCTATCATGAAAGGACTAACGGAAATATATGATGAAACAGGTGAAAAAGTAGAGGTTATTGGTGCCGGTACGACTGGTTCGGGCCGATATCTCACAGGCGATTTCATTGGGGCCGATACTATCCAGAATGAGATTACTGCCCAGGCTACCGCTGCGATAGACTATGATCCGACGGTAGATACGATCTTTGAGATAGGAGGCCAGGATTCCAAGTATATAAGTATTGAGAATGGTGTCGTCGTTGACTTCGAAATGAACAAGGTATGTGCTGCCGGAACCGGGTCCTTCCTTGAAGAACAGGCCGAGAAACTGGATATTAACATTGTAGGGGAGTTTGGAAATATGGCATTGAAATCGGAATGTCCGATAAAACTTGGTGACCGATGTACCGTTTTTATGGAATCGGATCTTAACTCTTTCATGCAGAAAGGTGCAAAAAATGAAAACCTTATCGGAGGACTCGCTTATTCTATTGTTTACAATTACCTTCAGAAGGTAGTATCCAATCACAGGATAGGTAACAAGATCTTCTTCCAGGGAGGAGTAACAAACAATAAAGCTGTAGTAGCTGCTTTTGAAAAGGTACTGGGTAAAAAAATCATCATTCCGCCTCATTTTGATGTGACAGGGGCTATCGGTGCGGCTATACTGGCTCAACGGATCATGACACCCGCAAGAAAAACAACATTCAAAGGATTTGGTATC
>Ga0307445_10000490_pt1 | contig 21520 bp, 39 predicted proteins | sample SalMarSW160330MG_FD_202147 | JGI IMG/M metagenome (GOLD analysis project Ga0307445, IMG submission 202147) | Salt marsh sediment microbial communities from the Plum Island Ecosystem LTER, Massachusetts, United States - SW1603-30 | ecosystem: Environmental > Aquatic > Marine > Intertidal zone >... | reverse complement strand
GAAGTATTTTACGAGCATCACGGTAAAAAAATAATATCTGAGTCTGATTTAGTTTTAAACAAACTAAAAGCCAGAAAAATAATTAAAGACCTTTCAGAAAAAAACAAGAAAAATTATAAAATTATGGAAAGAAAAATAATATAATCAATGGATTTAGATAAATTTACCGGGAACATAATAGATTTAATTCAATCTGATGACGATATAATCAAAAAAGAATCTCAAGATATATTCTTTTCAATGAAAAACAGAATAAAGGATTTCATAGAATTTTCTAAAGGGTCCGGAGATATGAAAACCTTTGTTGAAGAAAATCGGGTAATTTATGGCAGAAAGTTTTCATATGAAGATGCAAAAATAAGCATGATGCTTGGGGATGAAGATAAAAAAAATTTAAAATTAAACAAAGATGGTCAATTAGTTAAGGCCGCAAGAATATATTTAAATCAATATCAAAACGATAAAGCAAAAGATAAATCTACAATTAAATGCAGACAATGTATCACAGAAGATTCTTTTATTATTTTAAATAAAAAATTTGAGACAATAAAAGATTTATATAAAGAAAAATATAGAGGAGAAATTTTAAATTGGGATGGGGGAAAAAATACTTTAAGTAAAGTAAAGGATATTTGGAAGTCGGGGAAAAAAGAAATTTATAGAATAATTTTAAAAAATGGACTTTATTTAGATTGCTCTGCCTTAGAAAGAATTTGGGAAGATAATTTAAAAAAAGTTATATATGCAAAAAATTTAAAAATAGGTAATTTTTTGAAAATTTATAAAGAATTTAAAATATATAAAAAATTACATATAAACTTAATTGGAAAAGAAATATTAAAAAACAATCAAATAGTTTGTATAAAAAAAATAGGAGAAAAAGAAACTTATGATTTGTCATTAGAAAATATAAATAGTCCTTATTTTTACGTAAATGGAATTTTAGTTCACAATTCAGAAATGACAGAAAATGAAATAAATGAAAATATTTATTTGTCAGTATCTAGGCCATACACAAACGTTAGACATATTTTCCCAACTGCTGGAATGGCACAGAAAATATCAAAAGAGAAAATAAGCGTAGCTATAGAAAAATCTCCAAATTTAGCAATTCATCTAAAGAGGCCTTACAACCTATTAAGTAAGGCTTTCAAAAATGGGAGTTTTTACACAATTGATTCTTCATGGACAGATTACCAAGGAAGGGGGCCCAGCTCAGATAAATTAACTTTTGACGAATATGAAAGTCAAAATCCTCAAATAGAGGATATCTTTTCTGAGTCAACTTCTCATAGTGAATTAGGTAAAAAAACCAGAATATCAACTCCTGTTTTCCCGAATTCGGGTATTGATCTTATGTTTCAAAAAGGTTGTGGATATACTTGGCATGTTACTTGTCCCAATCCAAAATGCAAAAAAGAGCAAATTTTAGAATTTCCTGATAATATAATTAATTTTTTTGAAATAGGCGGGGGCATAAGTACAGTAAGCGAAAATTATTTGAAAAAATTAAATAAAGTTTATCTTGGTTGTAAGTTTTGTGGAGTTTATATAGATAGAACAACACAGGTTTATATAAAAAATTCAAGATGGATACCAGAAAGACCTCATTTGATTCACGATAGAGCTTCTTATAGAATAACTTATATGATGTTACCCTGGAAAACAGGAAAAGAAATATTGTATAAGTACCACACTTTTAGATTTGTTCATCAATTTTGGAATGAAATAATGGGATATGCTTATTTGGATAAAGAATCTCAAATAACAAGAGAAATATTTGAACAATGTATTGATCCAAGTTTTGTTAATACATATCAAAGACTTGGAAATGCAAAAAACGTAAGTGTTGGCATAGATTGGGGTACAGTTTCCTGGGTAACGGTTGTGGCAAATAATTTTCTTCCGGAACAAAAAAATCCAAAAGTAATATATGTAGAAAAAATAGATGATGAAAGTTTGAAAAAAAATGGATATCCCGCTGCTCAACAAACAGATCACGTAAAAAGAGCGTGTGATATAATAAAATTTTTTAAAGCGAGGATTGTTGTTAATGACGCAAATGGAATAGGGGTTGATAGGAATTCTTATTTGGTTCGGAAATTTCCAACCAGAGCTTATGGATGTTTTTATGATACAGATGAAAGAAAAAAACAAAAAGCAAAAAAAAATCTTATCAAACCAATGTGGAACGAAGGACAAAAAACAGTAACCGTTTCAAGGGTTGGGTCGTTTAAAAATTTATTACAAAGGTTTGAAGAAAAGCAGTTAAAAATACCAAAGCTTGACCCGTCTGTAGAAGAATTTATTCAACATTTGGCAAATCTTGTTGTTGAAAGGTATGAAGATGAAAATACCGGAGCTCTATACGAAGTGATAGGAAAAACCGGCCCCGACCACTTGGGTCATGCAACAAATCTAGCATTAATTGGGTTTGAGAAAATAGTAAACATTGATAAAGAGAATTCCGGATCTGGAATAATAACAAATCCAAACAAAATAAATGAAGATATTTTAAAGCAATTAAAAAAAGTACAACAGCCTTATTAAAAGTTGTTAAAAATAAACAAAATAAATCGTATATTAAATAAAAACAAAAGGAGAAATTAAAATGTTGATTGTTGGGGTAGATGCAGGAAGAAATGGAAATAAAATTGTTTCCTATAACGAAAACACAAAAAAATTAGAAAAAAAGATTTTTGACTCAAAATATACTTATGTTAATTTTGAGAAATTAAAACATCACCCGGTATTGGATTTTTCAAAAGATGATGATATTATCGCTTCTATTGATTCTGGAGATCCGGTAGGGTATGGAAACATTTGTGTAAAGATAGCTCCTCCTTCCGAAATACAATATGTATCAAATGATGAAATTTATCTTGAAAAATCAGTAAACTACACTTTAGTTGCTGTTGCAAAGATGATAAAAAAAGAAAATCAAGATGTTATGGTTGGTATAGATCTTACAGAAAATAATATATCCAGGGAAGATGAAGTAATAAATAAAATTAAAGGTAAACATGAAGTTGTTTTTTATAACACAGTTGGTAAAGAAATTGACAGAAAAACTTTTAATATAAAAAGAGTTGGGGTTTGGTATCAGTGTTGGATAGGTTTTATGTCAAAAGTAATTAATGATCAGTTTAACATTGATCAGGAATGGGCTGAAAAAGAAATAATAGGGATTGATATAGGGAGAGGAACCGCAATAGCTCAATATATTAATGTTTTATCTCCTGTGGAAAATTTTACTTTTGATTGTGGAGCTGAAAGGTTTTTTAAATATTTAAAAGAAGAGTTGAAGTTAAAATATAAAATTAAAAAAGATACTCATGAAATAGAAAAAATAATCAGGTCAGGAAAAGGATTTTCAAAAGACGGAAAGCCGATCGATATTTCCGATATTTACATAGTTGCGATGAAAAGATATGAAGATAAACTAAGGAACTCTATTATTGAAAATTTTGGTGATTATAGTCCAGAAAAGATAATTTTTATGGGCGGAGGTTCTATTTTATTTGAAGATGTTTTAAAGCAAATGTACAATAATGCTGAAATTTTAGAAGATCCGGTTTTTTGTAATGCGGAAGGGTTAGTAAAATTAGTAGTAAGAAAATTTTTAAAAAACAAAAAGGGGACAGAATGAAAAAAGATTTGTTAAACAAACTAAAAATCAACAATCAAGATTTTGAGTTTTACCCAACAACTTCTAATATGATACAATCTGCATTTTATGATTATACACACGATAAAAAAGACTATCATGGTAGAATAAATAATTTTTCAATTTTAGATATTGGTGCTGGAAATGGTAACGTGTTTACAGTTATGGAAAGTTTATTACCCCCCCCTAAAGATGAATATAAATCACAAACTAAAATAACCAAATATGCAATTGAGAAATCAGAAATACTTATAAATAATCTTCCTGCTGATGTGATGGTTATTGGTACTGATTTTCATATGCAAACACTAATTGATAAACGTGTTGATGTTATTTTTTGTAATCCTCCATATAAAGAATATAAGCAGTGGATGATTAAAATACTTCGTGAAGCTAATTGTAATTATATTTATTTTGTAGTTCCAGAGAGATGGAAAAATGATAAAGAAATAATGAGTATAATAAATAAAAGATGTGAGAACAGAGATTTTAATAACTTACATGGAAATTTAGCAGAAAGATTACAAAATCTTAAAGGTCGCTGTGACGTGATAGGGAATGATAGCTTCGTTGACTCTGAGTATAGAAAAGCTCGCGCAACAGTAGATATACTAAAGATAAAGTTCGCTACAATCGACAGAGATAATTTGAAAATAGACCCTTTTGATCTTTGGTTTGAAAATAATTTTAAAATTGATTGTGATAAAGAAAAGAATTATAATACAACCTTTCAAAGTGAAAAATCAAAAACAGAAAAAATAAAAGAATTAGTCAAAGGTAAAAATCTTATTGAGTCATTGGAAGAACTTTATAGAAATGATTTTGAAAAACTATTAACTACATATAAATCATTAGAGCAGTTAGATTATGATTTGTTTAAAGAATTAGGTGTTGATTTACCTAAACTAAAATGTGGTTTAAAAGAAAAGATTAAAGGATTAAAAAATCTATACTGGAAAGAATTGTTTGATAATTTAAATAAGATTACAGAAAAATTGACTGGAAAAAGTAGAAAAAGAATGTTAGATAAATTAACGGCCCATACTAATATTGATTTTACTGTTAGTAATGCATATGCTTTGATAATTTGGGTGTTAAAAAATGCTAATATTTATATAGATGATCAGTTAAAAGACGTATACTTCGAAATGGCAAGTAAGGATAATATCAAAAACTATAAATCAAATACTCATTTTGTTACAGATACTTGGAGGTATGGTTTTAAGGATTATACTAATTTTAGCCTTGATTATAGACTAGTATTTGAAAGATATAATTGTTTTGATAGTTTGGGTTATAATAGTTATGACTATCCAAATGGGCTTAGTAATAGAGCTCATGAATTTTTAAACGATATTTGTGTAATTGGTGATAATTTAGGTTTTAAAAATATTAACAGTAGTTTTGATTTTGAGTGGTCACCAGGAAAAGAAAATATTTTTTATTATTTTAATAGGAACATTAATAAAGAATTTATGAGAATAAAAGCTTATAAAAACGGAAATATTCATTGCAAACCTAATAAAGAATTTATTATGAAATTTAATGTTGAGATGGCGAGACTTAATGGTTGGGTAAAAGATCAAACTGAGTGTGAAAAAGAATTAAACTTAAGCAAAGAAGATATTAAAAAATATTGGAAGTCGAACACAAAATTGTTAAAAAATGATATTAGATTGATTGATTGGAGCAAAGATGAAACTCAAAATACCCGAAAATTTTAACGAAATAACAATTAATGAAGATGTTATCAAATATTGGGTAAATCGTTCAAAAAACGCCCAATTTGACGCAGATTATTATAAATATTTGTTTATCGGCTTTTTTCTTTTTGGTTGGAAAATTAAATTTAACAACAAGTTAGATAGAGAGTACCTGAGAGAAGTTAAAAGGTTTTTTTATTTTTGGTTAAACTGCTATACATTGTCGTTAGAAGAAAAAAGTAATTTATGTAGTTATATTTTAAGTTTTGTTGTTTTACCAGGGAAAATAAATAAAAGAATTTTTAATAAAATAAAAGGAATTGTTAATGATTATTAAAAATATATGCGTTTATAATATGTATCCTGCAATTTTAGGTATACGTAACGCCTTGAAAAGTAAAAATAAAAGTGATTCCATACAAAAAAATTTATTTTATCGTTTATTGTATTATAAATCTTATAATCATTGTATAATTGGCGTAGAAGATGAAAAATTAATAAAAAAATTATTAAAAGGGAAGCTTGCTCATCAAGAACGAAAGTTTATGAGACAAATTTTAGTATCAATGGATATAAAGGGTTCTATAAAGTTTTGGGCACAAATGGATACTTTTAAAATTGCCACCGTTCGTAATAGCGAATCTACAATGCATTGTATTACAAAAAATGAAGTAACACAAGATGATTTTGAAAGAAAAATTAGTATAAAACACCTTGGGTATTTAAATTTCAGAATAAATATATATAATAAATTAAAAGATTCAAGAGTAGGCAAAACTTTAAATGCGTATGAGTTAGAAGAAATAAATAAAAAAATGAAAAATCTTTTTGAGGATATTGATGCTAATTTACCTGGAGGTTATTTATTAGAAAGTCATTGGACTGGAAATTATGAAAATTTAAAAAACATATATCATAGTAGAAAATTACATAAAATGTATTGGTGGAAAGAATTTTGTCAATATATAGAACAATTACCTTATTTTGATTTATTAATAAACGAAACTTGGAGAAAATAATGGCAAAAAGACAGTACAGTGTAAATAAAAATTATAAATCAATTTCCATAAGATTTAACATAAAATCTAAAGAAGAAAAAAATTTTTTTAATTTTTTAAACTCTATGTCATCTGAAGAAAGAACATCTTTTATTTTATCTATGTATAAACAAAGAGGATCTGTTGAAGGAAATAACGCAAACAAACAGATGTCAATTTACGAACAAAAATTATTTGATTTGGTTGAAAAGGCTATTTCTACAGGTCCTGCTTTTGTTATGAATCCGGTCCACGTTGATCAGGAAACAAATAATCAAAAAAAAGAAGCTTTTAAAAGTAATAGTTTTTCAAAACAAAATTTAAACGGAAGTTCGGTTGATTATGGAAACATTTCTTTTGAAAAAAAGAAAAAAAACATTAATTATGATAATATTTTAGATGGTCTTACTGAGGGAGGGTTAAAAGAATGAGTATTTTAAAAAATTTTATCGTGATTGAAGGTTTGGATGGTTCCGGAACCACTACCCAGGCTAAACTTTTATGTGATAATATAAAAGATTCTTATTTTACTTTTGAGCCTACAGATAACAAGATAGGAAAGCTGATAAGGTCTGTTTTAAAAAAAGATTTAACAGTTGATCCAAAAACATTAATGTATTTGTTTGTGGCTGACAGGCAGGAACATTTGTATGGGAAAAACGGAATTGTTGAGAAATGTAAAAAACATATTGTTATATGTGACAGGTATTTGTTCTCCTCTCTAGCTTATCAATCATTAGATGTAGGTTATGAAGAAGTTTTTTATGATAACGAGGATTTTCCTTTTCCTGAATATTTAATTTTTTTGGATACTGATCCTGCCGAGTGTCAACAAAGAATATTAAAAAGAAACGGAACAGATGAGATTTTTGAAAAAGGGAACATTCAGGAAAAAATAAGAGAAAATTATTTAAAATCTATTTCTTATACAAAAAATTTGAGAAATACAAAAGTAAAAATAATAGATGGTAAAAAAACAGAAGAAGAAATTTTAATAGAAGAATTAGTTTTTTTGGGTAGGATAAGATGGATAAAACAAAAAAGATAATAATTAATATTTTAAAATTTTTTAAACTTTCAAATAAAATTGAATTGTGGGTAAAAGTAAGACATCCATATAGTGATTACAAGATAAGTAATTTAGGCAGAGTTAAAAACAAAAAAGGAAAATATTTAAAACCAATAAAATGTAGATACGGTTATTTAAGAATAAGGTATTTTGTTTTAGGTAAGAGGGTAGCCTGTTCTTTAAATAGAGAAGTTATGATTGCTTTTTATAAAGAAAAAGATGAAGAGGTAAACCATATAGATCGGGTAAAAAGCAATAATTTTTACGGAAATTTGGAATATGTTTCTCCAAAAGAAAATCAAAAACATTGGAGAAATATTGAAAAACAGAAAAAAACAAAAGGAGATAATATGTTAATTGGAGAAACATTTAGGTGTAAAGATGGATGCGTTTATACTAAAGTTAATAAGGTTGGAACATTAGAAAAATTGGGAAAGCTTCCCTGGAGAATAAGATTATATTTAGAAATAAGAAATGGAATTTTAAAACCATTATCTTTGAAGGAATTAAGAAGTTATAGGGAAAAATATGCAAAATATAATTGAAATAATAAATGAATTAAACAAAACCACTAGCTCAAACAGAAAAAAAGAAATATTAAAAGAAAATAAAAATAATGAAGAGTTTAAAAAAATTCTTTATTGGACATATAATCCTTTTATAAAATTTTTTGTATCATCTAAAAATTTAATAAAAAATAAAGATTTAAACAATGTTTTTGAAATATATAATGTTTCTTTGGATGAACTATTAACAAAACTATCTAATAGGGAAACAACCGGACACGAAGCTATAAAAAAATGTTTATGTTTTTTGAATAGTAGAAGTAAAGAATATAAAGAATTGTTTTATAAAATTATAGATAAAAATTTAAAATGCAGAATTGATTCAAAATTAATAAATAATGTAATTCCCGGGTTTATTCCTGAGTTTTCAGTTGCTTTAGCTATATCTTTAGAGAAATACAATAAATTTCAAATAAGTGAAAAATATTATGTATCGAGAAAAATGGATGGTCTGAGGTGCATATCAATTATAGACGCGGATGGAAATGTTGATTTATATTCCAGAACTGGTCAAAAATTTAACACGATGGATGTTTTAAAAAAAGAAATAGAAAAATTAAATCTAAAAAACGTTGTTTTAGATGGAGAATGCTGCTTAGTTGATGAAAAAGGAAAAGAAGATTTTTCTGGAATGATGAGGGTGTGGAACAGAAAAAACTATACTATAGAAAATCCAAAATATTTAATTTTTGATTACTTGTCTTTAGATGATTTTAACAATAAAAAATCAAAAGAAACGTTTTCAGAAAGAATAGAAAAATTAAATAAAATAGATTTAAAATCAAATAATTTAAAAGTTATTAAACAAATTTTTCTGAAGGATGAAAAACACCTTGATATATTAAAAGAACAGGCAAGAAAAAGAAATTGGGAAGGTCTCATATTAAGAAAAGATACAACATATAAAGGTAAAAGATCAAATGATATATTAAAACATAAATTATTTAAAGACAGCGAATTTAAAGTATTAGATATTAAAACTGGAAACATAAGGCATATTGTTAATGGAAAAGACACAGAAGAAAAAATGGTATCTGATTTAGTTATAAATTATAATGGAGAAGAAGTAAAAGTTGGTTCGGGGTTATCTATGGAGCAAAGGGTTGATTGGTTTTTTCATCCAGAAAAAATTATAAATAAAATTATAACTGTAAAATATTTTGAAGTAACTGATAACATTAAGGGAACGAGATCTTTAAGGTTTCCTACATTAAAGGCTGTTCATGGTGAAAAAAGAACTGTTTAAAAATCAATAAAATATCGTATAATTAATAAAGGACAAATCATGAAAGAAATAAAAACAGTGTTTGAAAATAACGATCCTTGTTTGTACCCAGAATGTAAAAACAGTTTATCTAATCCGTGCCCATGTTGTAAAAGATATGCATCAAAAGGAAGAGTTGTTTTAAATTTGTTTGAATATACAAATGATTTGTTATATTTTACTAAAAAATGGAGAAAAGATTATGATAAGAGTAATTCTTGAGTCACCATACGCTGGAGATGTAGAGAGAAATATAAAATATGCAAGAATGTGTGTTAGGGACTCTTTAATGCGGGGAGAATCACCAATAGCTTCTCATTTGTTGTATACACAGGAAGGTATTTTAAATGATGATTTTCCTAAAGAAAGACAAATTGGAATTGATGCAGGACTAGCTTGGAAAGGTGTTGCTGAAAAACATATTTTTTATATTGATTACGGTATGAGCTCTGGAATGAAATATGGATTAAATTATGCTACTAAAAACAAAATTCCGGTTGAATATAGGAGAATTTTACAATTAAAGAGATAAAAATGAAAAAAGAATTGTCGATTTATTTTAAAGAAATAAATAAAAACAAAACATTAACAAATAATGAAATAAAAAAACTTTTCATAAAATTAGAAAAAGAAAAAAATGAAAATAAAATATTATATATAAAAAATAAAATAATAAAATCTAATTTAAAGCTAGTTGTTTTTTTTGCAAAAGCTTATAAATCAAAAAGGGTAGATTTTTTTGATTTAATTCAAGAGGGAAATCTTGGATTAATTCAAGCTGTAGATAAATTTGATTACAGAAAAAATATAAAATTTTCAACGTATTGTTTTTATTGGATAAGACAAAAAATTTTAAGATATATAAAAAAAGATTTAAATATAATTAAAATTCCTCTTTGGGTTATTGAAAAAATTGACACAATTATAAAAAAAGAAAAAGAATTTTTTGATATGTTCGGTAGATATCCAAGTATTAATGAATTGTCTGATTTTTCTAATTTAGATGAAGGTTTAATAATAAAAATAAAAGATATAACAAAAGGGAAAAGAGAAATTTCAAGTTTAGATTATTCAGAAAAAGATTGTGGCAGAGCTGTTATAGAAACAATTACTGATGAAAAAGAGATTGTTTATGATGTTTTAGAAAAAAAAGAGTTGGGTGATATTTTAAAAGAGTCAATAAACGAATTACCAAAAAGAGAAAAAAGAATTATTCAGCTAAGGTACAATAAATTAAATGAAAAAATAAATTTCTGTGAAATAGGAGAAATTTTAGGTTTATCTTATGAAAGAATAAGACAAATCGAAAGTAAGGCTTTAAATATGTTAAAAAACAAAAAAAGAATAAAAGAATTTTGGAGTTAAAATGAAAGTATTGTTTAAAATTTTACAGACAATAGGAACTATTTTTTTAGCAGTAGTAATTTCAGTTATTTTACAAATAATTGGATTTAGGTTTATGCGGGAGCAGGTTATTGTGATATTCCTTCTATTCATGTTTATTTATAGAAGTGACACAAAATAATAGAAAAAGTTGTATCATGGTTAAAAAAATTTATTAAGGAAACAAAAAGGAATGAGGAAAAAATGAAAACATATATTTCAAATAGCATGATAAAAGATTTAGAAAAATGTATAAGTATTAAAAAAACAAAAAATAGATTCGGGCTTCAATCAAGATCATATTTTATAGATAAAGAAAAATTAGAAAAATTAGATTGGTGTGGTTTAGACTTTGAAAAAACATATTTAGAAAATTACAAGAATAACTTAGCCGAAAAATTTTTTGATTCAATAATACAATTATTTCAGGGAAACAATAAATTATGTGAGTTATTAAATATCAAATGTGGGGATAGTATAACAGACGGTATAATTAAATATTTTAAAAAACAATAAAGGAGTAAATAATATGAAATTGAGTGAAGAAATAAAAATAATTAAAAAAGAGTCAGAAGGAATAAGATATAATGTTACTTTTAGATCAAGTTCCATTTCTTATTATAATGGAATTATAAAAACTTGCGAAGATATATTGCCGGGAATTGAAAAACTTGAAAAAGAAAATGAAAAACTAAAACAACAAATTTATAATTTGAAAAAATGTTCTATTTGTATACATGATGCTGGATTTGATAATGAATGTGAATATTTTCAAAATAATACTTGTGAAAATAAAGAAAAATGGGAGTTGGCAGAATGATATCAGATGAAGAGTATAAAAAAAGAAATATAAAAAGTGTCCTTGAAAACGCAATGATAAAAAGAAAAATAGAAAACCTTGAAAAAGAAAACGAACAGTTAAACCAAATAAAATATAATTTATCAGAAGCTATTGAAGAACTTGAAAAATTAATTAAATATAGGCATAGTTATCATGAAATGGAAATACAAATTGCTATAATTAATGGAATAAAAGAAAAATGGGAGTTTGTAGATTGAGAGAAAAATATTAAAAATCTTTGGAAAGAAAATTAAGAATTAAAGCATTTAGGTATAGAAAATTAAGGTATGGACAATTGATCAAGTTTTTAAGATTTTAATTAAATTTGTCGGTGTAAAAACTTATATAAAATAGTTAAAAGGAGATATAAATGAAATTTATAACAAATATACCAGAAAAGGATTTATTTTCTTCACAAACAAATGAATTTTATGGAAAAGATTGGCTAGAAAAAATTAAAATATCAGCTCCAAAAGCAAGTTTTAAATATTCAGTTAAAGAATTAAAAAGTTTTGGTTTAGTTGGGCTTTATCGAAAATAAATTAAATTTTATATAAAATTACTTATAATAATTAAAAGGGGTTTATAATTACAATAAATTATGTAGTATACAAAGGATGGTGTATAACACCTTGCCCAAATAAAGAAGATGCATTATTCAAAGTAGGTAATAGATATTGTCGTCAGTGTTATTATTTTTTACATGATGATGAAAAAAACATATAGTTGAATGTTTTTATAAAAAAAGAGAGGTAAAAAATAAATCTTAAAAAATATAAAATTACTTATAATATATTAAAACAATAAAAGGAGTAAATAATGCTTAGAATTACAAATAATCCAGAAGATCAACAAGGGATTATTAACATGGCTGATATGCCGAAAAATTCAGTTGGAAAAATATTAAATAATAATTATGGTTTTAATGGTCATTATGTTTTTAAAACAAAAGATGGTTATTATTTTAATTTAACGAATGGTTATTTTTGGACTAATACCGTAACCGTAGATGGAGTTGTCAAACTTCTTCCTCCAGGTGAAAAAATAATTGTAGAATTTTTTAATAATGAAAGTAACATATTTTGAACCGAGTCGTTTGTTAAGAAATTATTATAAACAGAAAATAAACAAACTTATAGATTTTTATTACAAGACATATAAAACGAAAGCTAAGATATTATCTGTAGATGAAATGGGGAATATAACTTATGAAATAAATGAAAAAGACATTCCTAATATTATAAATAAAGATTTATCTGATGCAACAAACGGTTGTTTTTTTAATATAAATCAAGGAAAATTAAAATGAAGCTTGACAAAGAAGGAAAAAAGAGAGCCCTGGAGGCAGCTAGGGAAGAAAAAAAAGAGTTACAAAGTATAGTCTCTAAGGAAATGCTTTTTGATAAACTAGTAAAAAAGCAAAGAAAAAATTCAGTGTTGGTTGCTAATCAATCAATAGATGGTTGGAAAAAACTATTAATTAAAAATAATGGAGTTGCAGTTATAAGGTGTCAAGCAAAAATTAAAAAAAACGGAAAAGTCCTTCAGTGTGGTAGGTTTGCGATGTCTGGGCAAATTGCGTGTAAAACCCATACAGGTGGAGAAAAAATTGCCAAAAAAGAAATAAGAAAAATAAAAGAAAGCCTGGGTATATATTCAGGGGCCGGAATACAAACATTACAGAAAGAATTAAAAGAAATAGAAAATTTAGAACCGGAACAATTTCAAGATACAACTGAAGAGCTGAAGCTTGGAATAGCTTTACTTAGAAATTATTTAAAAATGAATGATGATGAAAAAGTGGCAAAGGCTCCCGGGACCCTTATGTTTTTAATTGGAGAAATAGCAAGGTTGAAAAAAGAACATTGGGAAATTAAACACGCAAAAAATGTATCATTTACAAAAGAACAGGTTATGTTTTTGTTTAATCAATTTTACCTCATCTTAGTAAAGCTGGTAAAAGATATGGATTTACTTAAAGATATTTCATTAGAAATGGATAAGGTTGCAAGACTTGTGGGAAAAGAAGGATTCAAAGAAATAAATTAGTGTTTATTTATTTAGAAAATGTCGTATAATTAATAAACAAAATTTGAAAGGATAGTGTTGTGAATTTAAGGAATATTAAAATAAAAATTATTTGGTTTTTATTTAAAACGTTTAAAGTTAAAAAAATAATTATGAATTATATTACATTCAAGGTTGAAAGGGATGATCAAAAATCAATAGGAAGATTAAAGTTTGAATTAATAAGAGCATTAAGAAAATATTCTAATTTATATATAATGTTAAAAGAATCAAAAGATATTGTTGACAAATTTATTCCTACATATATTTGTCATAATAATTTATAAAACAAACAAAATACGTCTGAAAAAACAATTATTAAGGAGGTTATAATATGAAAGTATCTTATTTTAAATGTGATAGGTGTGGAAAAACCATGAATGATAGAAGGTATATTATAGGTATTTTTAATTACAAAAAATTTGATAAAATATCTGTAAAATCTGATCCTGATGTTGATTTATGTGAAGGATGTTTGAAACTTTTAAAAAGGTTTTTTAATAACAAAGATGTAAAAGGAACAGGAAATTAGAAATGAGTAATAGTATATTAACCTACAGACAATTAAGAAGAAGAAAAGAATTTCATAAAATAAATGAAATACGCGAGAATTTAGAGTGGGCGGATGTTTTAGAAAACAATCAGGACATTAAGCCAATTCACCATTGTGACTGTTTTGGTAATTTAATAAAAATAGAAACTGGGTGGACCAAAAGAACACATTTTCCAGACATTTGTTATTTATTTGAATTATTAGAATGGGCAAGAATGAAAAGATACACATTATAGAAATTTGTTTATAAAACAAGAAAAACGTCGTATAATTAATAAACATTTAGGAGCGAAATAATGAAAATAAAATATAAAATAAACAACAAGAAACAACTTTTTACAGAGTGTCCAAACGGTAATGATGGAGTAAAAGCCGGTAGCATTGCTTGTGGTTGTTGTAATTATTTTGTATCTGATGATGCAGAAAAGAAAATAGTTGAATGTAGTTTTAAAATAAATAAAAAAGTCGTATATTAGTAATAATGGTGCAGTCACCTAGCGGCGAGGGTATCGGTCTGTAAAACCGTGACGTAAGATACATCGATAGTTCGAGTCTATCCTGCACCAATTTTTTAAAACAGTTGCTATGTGGCGGATGTTGGTAAACGCTTTTAGGTAAGCAATTAAATCCTGATCGTGAGTTCGATTCTCACCATAGCAACTGTTTTTTATAATTTTTATGTAAATCGGTGGAGTAAAATTATTATGACATCTAAAAATAATGGAAATGATTTTATTGATACGAAATACCCAACAAATAAAAATGCTATTATATATAATGGCTCCTGTTTAGATTTTGTCAAACAAATACCGGGCAAAGCAGTGAAATTAATAATAACATCGCCGCCTTATAATATTGGTAAAGAATATGAAAAAAAAGTAAATTTAGATAATTATTATAATGAACAAGAAAAAATTATTGATGAGTGTGTGAGAATTCTTGATGATAATGGGAGTATTTGCTGGCAAACAGGGAATTATGTCAATAAATCAGAAATTATTCCATTAGATATTTTATTATATCCAATATTTAAAAAAAACGAACTGAAATTACGTAATAGAGTAATATGGCATTTTGGACATGGTCTACATTGTTCAAAAAGATTTTCAGGTCGATATGAAACAATCATGTGGTTTACAAAAAATGATGAATACACATTTAACTTAGATGCAGTAAGAGTTCCACAAAAATATCCCAATAAAAAATATTTTAAAGGTCCAAATGCAGGAAAATTATCTTGTAATCCATTAGGGAAAAATCCTAGTGATGTATGGGAGATTCCAAATGTGAAAAATAATCATGTAGAAAAAACAATTCATCCCTGCCAATTTCCTGTTGAACTAGTAGAAAGATTTGTATTAGCATTAACAAATGAAGAAGACTGGATTTTTGATCCATATTTAGGAGTAGGAACCTCAATTATAGCGGCAGTTTTAAATAGCAGGAAAGGAATGGGTGCTGAAATAATGGAAGAATATATCAATATAGCTATCAAAAGAGTTGACCTTGCTATAAATGGAAATTTAAAAACACGTCCCATTAATAAACCCGTTTATGATCCTCATGATCCAAAAAATAATCTTAATTTTGAAAAATGGTAATATTATGAATTTAAAAAATTAAAAGGAGTGTTATAGATAATGAAATTAAAATATAAAACATATGGAGCATGGTGTGAAACTTTTTGCCCAAACAGCGAAAAAGCAGGAATAAAAATAGGTAGTTTACTTGTAGCGATTGTGAATATTTTGTGTCTGATAACGAACAAAATCGAGAACTTGAATGTAGTTTTGTTTTAAACAAAGAATACTGGGAAAATTGTAGAGTCCCGGTTACTTATGGAGAATGGTTAAACAAAATAGGGAAAAGGGCTGAGTTGTAAAGTGGAAAATATTACAGATAAGAAATGGAAAAATTTAATAATTTATAAATAAATGTTTATTTTAGTAAATAAAGTCGTATATTTATATAAGGTATTCTTGTAAAAGAATAATAAATAAAACTTTGGAGTAATTATGAATAATATTAAATTACAGAGAAGAAGAACAAACGCATTAAACAGGCTTGAAAGCCAGTTAGTATCAAACAAAAAGTCTACAAAAATTGGCGTGGTCCAGTTAACAGATCATGATGAAAAAAGAATCAAATCTGAAATTAAAACCTTAAAAGAAAAGTTAAATATAAGTTAAGGCGGAAAATTTTGAATAATAATAAAAAGTTAGCTTTGTTGTTGTGGTTAATGGTTCTTTTTGTTTGTTTTCTGGGAATTGTTATAGCAACTGCAATTGTTACGGCAAACTAACACGGCTTAATTGCCGTGTTTTTTTATTTTAAACTAAAAAGGAGTAGAATAATATGAAAATAACAAATGACAACAATGAGGAAATAAAAATAGAAGATATTAAAATAATAACTATAAACAATAATGAAACCATATTTATTAAAGTTGATAAAGATGATGTTAGTGATAATCTTTATGAATTTTATTCTTTAATAAATGATTTGACCAAGTTTTTGTATAATAAAAAAATAGTAGTAATATATAACGATGTTGAAATATTAAAAGGAGAAAAAATAATATGAGTAAAAAATCTATGAACATGACAATTATATTATTAAAAGATTGTTATAGGAATTATCATTATTATCCAGCATCTCATAGAATGCCTTTTGAACGATATTATGAAGAAGAATTAAAGATGTTGGAAAAACATACAGGTAAAACCAGAGAAGAAATATTAAGGGAGGTTGTTGGATGAATTTAGAAGAAATAAAAAAACGTATCAATGAAATAGAGGTTATAGGGGGATGATTATACTGGAGATCCTCATAGAATGGCAAAAGAAATATTAAAAACAGAAAATATAAATTTTCCTAGATGGTATGAGTAATAAAATGAAGTGTCCTATATGTAATAAACAAACAAAGAAATTTGTATTTGAAAAACCAATGGAAAAATTATATCAATGCAGTGAATGTAATTTTAATTTCCGTTTGACTTTTCAAAAGATTGAGATAAGCATATCAGGGAAAAAATACATTTTTGATTATTTAGAAAGAAATTATAACAAAAAAAAATTAAAAAAAAAATTAAAAAAAATACAGGTATCTATAAACTCATTAAGAGTTTTATCAGGGAAAAATAAAATAAAATATAAACCAATTCTTAAAAAAAGATGTAGCGAATGTGGAAAGATAAAATTTATAAACAGGTTTTACAACGCTAGAAATAAAATAAAAAGACCTATTTGTAAAATATGTATCAGGAAAGAATATAAAAAAAAGTATTATAAATATAATAATTTAATTAAAAACAAATACTATGGAATAAATAAAAAACAAGAAAAACAATTTGATGTCCGGCTGTCATTTTCCCTAGAAGAATTTAAAAAATGGTTAGAAGAAAATAATTATAAAATGTTTTACAAAACATTTCTGGTTAATATTAATGATAAAAGATATAAAATATGTATTTTAAGAAAAAATTTTAACAAGGGATATTATCTTGATAACATGGAAATTGTTTTTCAAAAAGATATTCCCAAAAAAATACATCTTGGTAAAATATCACAAAAAAAATTTCAAAAACCAGTAATTCAAATGAAAGATGGGAAAATAGTTAAAATATGGGACTCAGCTTCAAAAGCTGCTAGGAGTGTTGAAAAGTTTAGACAGTCTGGTATAAATTTAGCATGCAATGGAAAAAGAAAAATTCATGCTGGATATGAATGGAAATATTTTTAGTTTATTAATAAGTAATAATGTCGTATATTTATTTAAAGGAGTTAAAAATGACAGTAATAGAATTAGCAGCAGAAATACATAATAAATATTTAAAAGTATTTTCAAAAATAAAAGAATATTTAGAAAATAACAGTTTTGGTGAATTTTATTTTGATGTTTGTTATGATCAAATATATTTACAAACTGATTTTAGTAAATATTATAATTATAATGACGACTCGCATTATGAAATATTACCATTCTCCATGCTTTATGGATTGTTGGTTGACTTTTTTGAAGAGAACGGAATTATAATAGATGTTGAATCAGAATATATCCCAGAATGGAATTCTTTTGGATATAAATATGTTATAAAGCATATTAAAAATAGAGTTGTTAAAAGAAAGTACTCCGGATATTCAGAAAAATTACTCACTAAACAAAAAGCAATACTTTCGGCTTGTGAAATATTGGAAGGAAGATTATGAGTTCAAAAATTAAAGTTGGAGATAAAGGAATTTTATATTCCCCGGATCATCCAATTATGTATGTTGGGTTTAATTTAGAATTAAAAGAAAGCACAAAATATTATCACGGAAAATCTTGTGTTGTTAAAGAAATAATTAATGCAAAAAAAGGAAGAGATAAGGGAATTTATTTTGGTATAGATGATACTTTAAATTGTTTTCCAATAAAAATGTTTAAAAAAACTTGTTAATTATTAAAAGGAACAAAAATGAAACAAGATAAGCTGGATGTATTAGAAAAAGCATTTATTTGCAGCGATGTATACGAAAATTCTATTGATGAGTATTTAAAGTCAATAGGAGAAAAGAAGTATATAATTCATCATTCAGAATTATATATTTTTAACAATGTCACGTTTGGTGGTATGGGCTCTTATATATTAAAATTACCATATAATTATATTAAGGAAAAATGGAATTTAAATAAAGATTATTTTATCAATAAAAATAATGGATTTTATTCTGCTTTGTATTTCAACAATAGAACAAAAAAATACATTATTGTTTTTAGAGGGACTGAGGGAAAGAAAAGGCTAAACGGAAAAATAAACGAAGAAGCTGTTAAGGATTGGAATAAAGGAAATATTCCCCAGATATTTGGATTAACGTCTAGTCAATATTTAAGTGCTTTAAGTTTGGTAACAGAAATGGAAAAAAGAAATATTGATTTTGAAATGACCGGGCACTCACTTGGCGGAGGGTTGGCAGCAGCGGCTACAATTTTAACAAAAACAAAAGGAACGATTACGTTTAACTCAGCCGGGCTTCATAGAAATACAGTAAATAATTTTTTAAATAAAAAATTAAATTATAAAAAAGGTAAAAAATTAATTACTAATTATTTTGTCCAGGGTGAGGCGGTAACAATGTCACAAAGATTTGGTAAATTATTTTTAACAATTTTGGCTCCTATTTTTGGACCACTGGCTTATTTTATCTTGCCGAACGCTATAGGAAGGTTTGTTAAAATAAAATGTTATAACAAAAAGAAAACACCTATTCAGAGACATCAAATGTCCCAGGTAATAGAAAATTTAATAATTAGTCAAGGAATAAATAATGTTAAGTAAAATTAAAACATCTATTGGATTATACAGAAAAGATATCAAACGTTTTAAAAACGGATCAGAAAAAGAAAAGAAAGGTATTTTAAAACAAAGGTTTAGAACGAACTTTGTTTGATATTATAATAAAGGAGTAAAATAAATGCATACAGTTGAAAAAAATATTATAAAAAATTGTCAAAAAGATTTAAAAGAAATCCAAAACGTTTTAAATTATTTTCCAGAAAATTTAACAAAAGAGCAAAAAACAAGTATGGCTTATGATTTAATAAAAGTTTGTGAAAATATAATGTATTTGTGTAAATTATTAAGAAAAGAATTATAAAAGTATAAAAAATGAAAATGAAAATAACAAGTGATTTATTAAAATGTGCGGTAATGTCTTATTATAGATTTAATAGAGGTTATATTTCCGCTGAAGAGGTTTTTATTGATTACGGAAGAGCTGACGTTTTGGTTGATACCGGGAAATCTATTAATGAAATAGAGATAAAAATATCAAAACATGATTTAATGGTAAAAGAATTAGAAAAGCTGAAACATAAACTTAAAAGAAAAATAAATAAATTTTATATTTGCGTTCCAGATTATTTAAAAGATTGCGCAACTGAATTTATACAAAAAGTAAATAATAAATACGGATTGATTATTTTTAATGTATCTTTTTTTGAAAAAAGTAAAACATCCTGGAGAATAAAGGAAAGTTTGGAAATAGTAAAAAGAGCAAAAAATTTAAATAATAAGTATAATGAAAAATATAAAGAGTATATAGTAAAAAGATTATCATCAAAAGTAATTAATGATTTACAAACTAAAATACTGGAGCTATAAATGATTAAATCAATTCAAGAAATAATTATTAAAAAGAATGTTGATTATATTATTAATAAAAAGAATAAAATAATAATAAAAAGCATTGAATCGTTTTCCAAAAAAAACAAAATATCAAAAGAAATGTTAAAAAAACATGTTAAACATTTTGTTACCTTTCTTCAGGGAAAAGAATCAAATCATAGGTTCGTTTATAAAGATGAAATAATTCTAATTTTAAAAGAAAAAACAAATAAATTCGGGTTAACTACTTTAGAGGTTGAATCAAATTATGTTTAATTTTATTTAAAAATGTCGTATATTTAAAAAACGGAGGTTTGTATGAATATAGAAATTGATAATGTAAAAAAAAACAACCTGGAAGTTGTTAAATATCCAAACCGCACTTTAAAAAAAATAATTATAAACAATATCAGTTGTGACAATATAGAAATATTTTTTAGAGAATCTGAATTTTTAGATTATATATCAAAAGAAATAGATTATTATTCTATTGGTTTTGAAGATTTGTTTCATTATCTTTTTTCTGAGGAAGATATAGATAATTTTGTTAAAGAAAAAATTACAAATAATTTAGAACGTTATATTGACGAAGAAACAGGAGAGGATTTTTTAGAAAATGTATCAGATTATTTAGAAAATAATTGCAGTAAAGAAAAAATAATACGATTTATCAATGATATTATGTTAGGTAATGATATCCCAAGAAAAGATTTAATTTTCAAACCAAAAAGGGGTAAAATATGAAACTAAATGTTCCACTAGATTTGTATAAAGGTAAAATTATATTCTATATTCAAAATGAAGACGTATTTGAAGTAATGAACGAAACAAAGTGTAATAATTCTGGCAATATAATACCAAAAGGAAAATTTTTAACAATAAAAAAAGCAAAGCAGGATTTTGTTGGTGCTAATGTTATATTGACTGATAGTTATAACAAAGAATATAGATTAACTGATTGTAATTTCATAAACTTGAGGAAAGTTGTATGAGTAATTTATTTATTACAGATTTTAATATAGTTAAATCGGCTGAAAATCTTGACAGGCATAGAATTTTTTCATGTATATACGAAAACATACACGGATTAGCTTCTATGTTAGGGTGTGTTGATGATCTTAAACTATCTGATACAGCTAAAAAGAAGGCTTATAATTTAAAAAACAAGGTACAATTTAAGTTATGGGTTGATTATGAACAATTTTTGCTTTATTATATTGTT
>Ga0307445_10000489_pt1 | contig 21529 bp, 6 predicted proteins | sample SalMarSW160330MG_FD_202147 | JGI IMG/M metagenome (GOLD analysis project Ga0307445, IMG submission 202147) | Salt marsh sediment microbial communities from the Plum Island Ecosystem LTER, Massachusetts, United States - SW1603-30 | ecosystem: Environmental > Aquatic > Marine > Intertidal zone >... | reverse complement strand
GCCTGTGGGCATGACACCCTCTTCCGATGGCTGGGGCCGGGCACGTGATCAATGGGAGAGAGAGGGGATCGTTGAATGGAATTTCGGGATCCTGCCAAAAAAAATATCCGTGGGGCCTTTTGTTTCCGCCTATCCTGCTCTTGAGGCAGGAGAAAGAGGGATCAATATCAGATTGTTTCCAACTCCCGAGCAGGCTGATGCATCCCACCAAAAAGGAGTGCGCGCCCTCTTTACTATTCATTTTGAAAAGGATCTAGATTACGTCAAACGCTATGTTGTATTGCCGGATGAGATGCAGACGCAAGCCCTGTATTTCGGGGGTAAGGCAGCCTTGGAAAAGGCCATGATGGAGGCTCTACAAAAGGAGACCTTGGAAAAGGATGTGCGGAACGAGGAAGAATTTCGTACTTTTAAGGAGAGCCTGACACGAGGTCTTTTCGACATCGGCCATTCCCTTGGGGGGGCGGTCCAGGAAATTTTGTCGACATACTACAATGTGCGGTTGACGATAAGCGGCATTGCGGAAAGCGTGGGAAACAATCAGGCGATCAAAAGTTTGATCGAGGAAACAAAAAAGAATTTGGACAGCCTGGCGCCCCGTGACTTTTTGATACGGTATTCTCTGGAGAGACTCAAGCACATTCCCAGGTACCTGGAAGCCCTGCGCTTGAGAGTGGAACGGGCCAGACATGATCCATCAAAGGATCGGGCGAAGGCGGGGCAGATCTCGCGTTTTACCCAAGCTCTCGAAAATCTCGACAAAGAGATTCATGAAGACACATCATTGGAAAAAAAGGCCGAGATCGAGGAATACCGTTGGATGGTGGAGGAATTCAAAGTGTCGCTTTTCGCTCCGGAGCTCAAGACCGCTTACCCCGTTTCAGCCAAGCGGCTTCTGATTAAACTAAAGGCCATTCAGACAAAAAGTTGAATCGAGGGATCTATTCCATCAGGCATGTCTTTTTTTATGGATGTTTAACGGCACAAAATAGAAGAGAGTCAACAAAAAAAATTCATCCTGTCCGGATTCGGATTGAGACCGTTCGGATATGAACGGATCGAATCCAAGATGGCGATAACACCCTCTAGAAGTATCATGGCATAATTATTGCTGGAATAAACGTTGTTGTTATAGTGTCGGAAATATTGAAATCGTTAAAAATGAGGAGCGTGATATGTATCGCAAAGCTTTCATCATCAAAATAATCATTTTGGTTTTCTTTTTCGCCTTGTCAGATGCCGGCATTTCCCAGGAACAACAGGATGTTCTCACACCGGAAAGTGCCAATGAAGCCCGTCTCAATGGTTTGCAGCCTCCCGGCCAGGTGATGGATGCCATCGGGATCAAGCCGGGCATGGTGGTGGCCGAGATCGGTGCAGGCCGTGGCCGGTATGTCGTGCAGATAGCCGTCAGAGTGGGAGAGACCGGAAAAGTGTATGCAGAAGACATCGATGCGGCATCCCTCCAGCATCTGGAGAAGCGGTGTGAACGCTGGGGTCTTGCACATGTCGAAACCATACTTGGGGAGATAACGGATCCCAAGCTTCCGGAGGGTGAACTGGATGTGATATTTGTCATCTCCGCCTACCATCATTTCCAAGATCCTGTGGCGCTGATGCGCAAGGCCAAACCTTCTCTCAAACCTGATGGTGTGGTTGCGATAGGAGAGTGGTTGAATGCCACTTCGCCTGAGCAGGTAGAAACGCAAATGAAGGCCGCCGGCTACAAGCTGGAACGCACAGAAACCTTCCTCGAAAAGAATAATCTGAACATCTACATTTTCCGGATTGACGATAGACAACAATATCTCTCAAAATGAGAATTTTCTAACCTAACAACGTTTTATTTGTATTAATCGGGTATCATATCTCAGCCTTGACATAGCGTACGGAATTACGTACTATATGGATGGAGGCCGATATGACTGTAATCAAAGTGACCAAAGCAATTGTACCAATTGATAGATGAGGTGGCATCATCTCATGAACCCGTAATTATATCCGGGAAGAGGGCTAATGCTGTATTGATATCCGAGGATGATTGGAACGCTGTTCAGGAGACTTTATATCTAATTTCAATCCCAGGCATGAGGGAGTCCATAAGGAAAGGCCTTAAAACACCGGCAGATGAGTGCTCCGAGGAACTGGATTGGTGAAGTGGAAAGTCGTGTTCACTAAACAAGCGCAAAAAGATGCACGCAAATTGGAGGCATCAGGACTGAAACCAAAAGCAGAGAAGTTGATCGACCTTTTACATGAAGATCCCTTCCGGAAATCTCCTCCATTTGAAAGATTGATGGGGGATCTTTCTGGGGCGTATTCCCGCAGAATCAATATTCAGCATAGGATCGTCTATCAGGTTCTAGAAAAGGAAAAGATCGTTAAAGTCATCAGGATGTGGACTCATTATAAATAAGCATGACGAATACGAGTAGAAACGTGTGATGTTTTTGCTCAAACTGCTGAGAATCACTTGGAAATTGTAGGTCAGCGACTATTCATGCTCCGCACGTGGATCGTTCCCCACTTCGACCACATTCCCCATGCTCCCTTGCAGTTTTTGGCCCGAACCCTCCAGTACATGAACTCCCGGTCATCGTCTGAAATGGAGATGTTTTCTTTCGAGAAGTTGAAAAAGGTGTTTGGCGTTTTTTCCAGCCTCATCGGTCTTCGTGAATTCCGGAATTTTATATAGATTTCGTATTCGCAAATCCCTTCGGTGGAGATGGCCTCTTCCCACCGGAAAAGCCATTCCCCGTCTTTGGGTTGAGGAAGAACTGTAAAATCGGGAGGAAATGTTAAATAAGGCCAACTTGGTTCAGCTCTGGGGATTCTGTTGTATCTTTCGAGCTGTGCTTCTCGCTCCCTTCGCCTGCGGTTACTAAGGTACCGCCCTATTCCACCGATAACATCCGCAGCCTGTCCAATTCCCTCGCGGAGAGTGCTGTTAATAACGGTGGCGCTTTTATTGAGAACAGGGCCGGCATGAAGCACGAGATCTTCCAGGATATTCACCGCTTGATTCATTCCCTTTATCAGAAATACACGCCGGTTGTCATAAAGGAACAATTCTTTCAAAATCAGGTATTCCGGTCCGGCGCTGTACAGAACGACCGCCAGAATCTTTTCCATGCTGATCTGGAGAGGGGTCATTTCCCCTTTGGGCACGATCACGTCCAGGATACCAGTGATCGTGTCTTCTGCGAGCGGTCCAACAACGTCGAGCCGAAGCAGGTCGGAAAAAGTGCTGGCGGTTTCAGCGATTTTTTCACCCGAAAGGGCGACGTTTTTCACTGTGTCGAACCGGATCTCTTCCGGGTACGCCACGTTTTGTGGCCCCGCTGATATAGGAACGATTAGGCCGAAAAAAATCAGGACAATAAAGAGTGATGATCTAATCCCCTTCATTCGATCCCTCCTTCGATAAACGTTCCTTTTCTTTTTTCAAGGCATTGTCGACGACTTCTTGAAACTGTTCAGCTAGCTTCAAGGTCGGAAAAAAATTCAATATTCTTTTCCTGAAGATGATGATCAGACTGATACATATCATGATCCAGATGAATGCGAAGGCGACGCCCCAAGTCCTGGCAAGAATTATGCCTCCTCCCAGCATGATCACGGCAGAAAAAATGCCGAGGAATACCAGTTTCAACGCTTCCCGCCAGAATAATTTTTTAGCGGCTATTCCATAAGCTATGCAGATCCCGACCCAGACAATGGCAAAATAAACTCCGCCCAGTTTTAGTGCTGTAAAAGCTCCTGCGAAAAGTACAATCGCATACGCAAGAATGCCCATTTTCGGACCAATCCCGACTTTCGTCCTTCAATATATAAAACCCATACAAAGAATGCAATCCATTAATTTGTGTTCATTCTAATGGGGTTACCGGCGAGACGACCGTTGTAGCTGCCGTTTTCGATGACCAAGTCGCCGCCAATCAAAAGATACCGGACACCCTCGCTGTATTGATGCGGATCCTCATACGTTGCCTTATCTGAAATTTCATCGAGATCGAAAATCAAAATATCCGCGACGAATCCTTTTTGTATGCTTCCTCTATCGGCAAGACCTAGCACTTCTGCAGGCAGCGATGTAGCTGCGCGAATTGCCTGTTCCATGGTGATCCATTTCTTCTCCAGCACGTATTTCCGGATCTTTCTCGGAAATGTGCCGTAGCTGCGGGGATGGGGAAAACTTTTGTCCGGAATTTGAACGTTCCCGTCCGAACCCGTCATGACGTAGGGTTTTTTCATGAAATGCTCCAGGTCGGATTCCTGCATGTTGAAGGAGATGATGCTGGGGCTTCCGTTAAGCACCAGATGGATAGCCGTCTCGATGACAGGTTCTCCTACCATCCGGCTGATTTCCAGCAAGCTCTTCCCATCGAAATCTTTGTTATTGGAATAGGATACGATAACTAAGCTTTCCGGTCCGCCCCGCCGTTCGATATTTTCGGCGAGTTCATTTTTAATTTTTGGCAGTAATTCTTGATTTTCCAAACGGTCTCTCATCTGCCCCCCTGCTTGAACCCATATGGGAATTACGGCAGCCGAAAGCCCGGTGCTCGATGCTGTGTAGGGATACTGGTCAGCGTAAACCAGCACGCCTCTTTTTCTTGCGTTCTCTATAATATCGCACACATCTTTTGCCATCCCCCATACCGGCCTTCCGAGGGCCTTGATGTGCGATATCTCGACCGGGATTCCTGCTTGCTCTCCAACGGTTATGGCTTCTTTGATCGCTTCTTTCAATCCGATAGTGTAGTCGCTTTCATCCCGGATATGGGTGGCATAAATCCCCTTATACTTTTTAACCACTTTAGCCAGTTCGACGATCTCTTCTGTTTTAGCGAAACTCCCGGGCGCATAAAAGAGTCCGGTGGAAAAACCCGCCGCTCCCTCTTGCATTCCCTGGATCAAGAGTTGTTTCATGCGTTCCAATTCTTCGTTTGTGGGTTCCCGATCATCCTGGCCCATTACGCTTCCTCTGATCGTTCCATGACCGATCAAATGGATGACATTTGGCCCGGTTCCTTGTGTTTCGAGTTTGCCGAAGAATTCTTCGACTCGGTATGTGCCCTCGCCGCAGTTTCCTGTGACAACCGTCGTAACCCCCTGCATCAGGTAGTTCTTTGCATTGTTTCCCTTCTCCGATTGAAGGCCGCTTTCACAGTGGGTGTGTATATCGATGAATCCAGGCGAAACGATCGATCCGTCGGCATCGATAGTCAATTCAGCAGTTTTTTTTATTTCCCCGATGGTTTTTATGGTGCCATTCTTAATACCGATATCGGCTACATAGGGTGCGCCACCCTTCCCATCGTAGATCGTCCCTCCCTTTATGACCACATCGTAAGAGGTCGTGCAACCTTCCGCAATAAGAACGAGCGAACACCAAACAAACCATTTTTTCTTGTTGATCATTTTACTCACCGACACAATCGAGACATTTCTGTTCCCTAACGATATAAAACACATGGCCAAAGGTCAAGATGATGGTGTTGACCGGTTCTTTTGGGATGTGATAAGGTCATTTGAGGAGATAAAGTCTAAGAGGAAAAAATGCGAGAAAAAATCCTGATTAAACTGGCAAACCTGCATGCTAGCCATCCGTGGCGCATGCTTTTGATCGTATTGCTGCTAACCGTTTTTTTTGCTGCGTTTGCCACTCAGTTGAGCGTGACCATGCGGTGGTCAGACCTGCTGCCATCCGATGATCAGAGAACTATCCAGTTCAACAAGATCATCGATGAGTTCGTCTCTGCTACCAGTCTGGTTGTGGTGGTTCAGGGGGAGGAGAACAGGATCAAGGTTTTCGCAGATGCCCTTGCGCCGAAAATAGTGGCCCTCAGTGATCCTGATGACAACGAGAGGAAGCTCTTCAAGCGTGTGGATTACAAAACCGAGGTCGATTTTTTAAAAAACCACGGTTTGATGTTGATAAAAGAAGACGATCTGGAAAATTTGAAAGACGTTTTTACCGATCCCAACCTGGACGGCCTGTTGTTCAATTTGAACAATTCGATGGAAAAGGAATATGTCGGAAAAGAGGAGTCTATTTCCACACGTGAAAAGGAAGATGGAGCGGTGTATTTCCTGGATGGGATCCAGGAGCTTGTCCTAGCGCTGAAGGATGCTGCAGCAGGAAAGGATGTAGCCTTGGAAGATGTACATAAAGTTGCGGATAAGCTTCTTATCGGCGAACCTTATCTTCTTTCCTACGATGAGAAAGCCTTGATCTTGAATGTCATTCCCAATTTCACGATGTTGGACACACATTACCTGGTCCTGGGGACGGATGCCGCGCAGGATATAGTCGATAACTTGTTGATGGATTTTCCGGATGTCCGGGCAGGTTTGACCGGTTTTATCGCCGTGGGCCGGGATGAGATGGTTTATTCGGAACAAAGCCTTGGCTACACAACGTTGATAGCTCTCATCGCCATTTTGATCCTTCTCATGCTTTCTTTCCGGATGTGGGTGGCTCCTGTGCTCGCTCTGGCCAGCCTCTTGGTGGGTTTGGTGTGGGCTGTGGGAATTGCGGCACTTGCGGTCGGGCAGTTGAACATCATGACTCAGATGATGGCGGTGATCCTCTTGGGTTTGGGTATCGATTTTTCCATCCATCTCATCTCTGGATTTACCGAAAGGCGGGCCGCAGGGGACAGCATCGCCCAGTCGATGGAGGCCACGTTTCTCAAGAGCGGAAAGGGTATCATCACCGGAGCCTCCACGACAGCCTGTGCCTTTTTAACATTGCTGATCAGCCATTCGCGCGGCATGAAAGAGATGGGGCTTGTTACAGGCACCGGCTTGCTGGCCATACTTTTTGCCACCCTTTTCTTTTTGCCGACACTTCTCGTATTCCGAGAACGGCGGCTGGATAGGAAGATTGATGGAGGAAAAGGGAAAAAGGAGTTTGTTCAGAGAGATATTTCATTCCGTTTTTTTGGAGACCTATGCGCGTGGCTCGGAAAACATTATGTGTTTACGATCTTGACAACTGTGGTGGTGACGGTTTTGCTCGTGTGGTCGGCTACCAAAATCACCTTCGACCACAATTACATGAACATCGAGCCTAAAGGACTGACCTCCATTGCGCTGCAGGATACGGTATTGGAGAAATTCGACCTGAGCATGGATTATGCCCTGATTTTAGCGGATGATGTGGATCAGTCTCGTTCCTTAGGAAAAGAATGCCGTGAATTGGGTTCAGTTGCCGTTACCGAAGACATTTCCATCTATCTTCCATCCCTTGAGGAGCAAGGAAAACGGATCCCCCTAATTTTAGAGATTCAAGAGAAGATCCAATCGGCAGAAATCCGGAATACTATCGTTCGGAAGGATATGGAGAAGCTGAAGGAGGAAATCGCGAGATTGGAAATGAACGTGATGGAAATGCAGGACATGGCTTTCATCGGCGGGCAGGACAAGGTCGATAACAAATGCAAGGAGATCGTGGGGGATCCGGACGACACGGATTCCAAAAATATATTTCAGGATCTTATGCTATGGCTGGATGCAGATGGGGATCGGATGACAGTGGGCTTTTCGGATTTTCATCAAAAGTTCGCGCCCTATTTTAAACAGGCTGTTATGCAGATGGGATCCACGGACCCAATTCGCCTGGAAGATCTGCCTGACTCCATACTGGACCGTTATGGCAACGAGAACCGCGATCAGTTTCTGGTGACGGTGTTTCCTGCAGGAAATATCTGGCAGGATAAGAATTTTTTGAACAGGTTTGTCCAAGATCTGGAAGGAGTCAGCGACAAGGCGACGGGTATGCCTCCTGTATTTAGAGCTCTGGTCGAGATCATCGGGCGGGATGGGCGGAATGCGGTCCTTTTGACCTTGGTCATCGTTTTTGTTCTTCTGATTTTCGATTTTCGAAGTCCCCGGTTGGCGTTGATGGCCATGATCCCCCTGGCTTTCGGTATTTTCTGGATGGTGGGCCTGATGCACATCGTGGGCATGCAGCTTACGGTGATGAATGTCATGGGATTGCCCTTGATCGTCGGGATCGGTATCGACGACGGTGTTCATATCATCCACAGGTGGAAACACGAAGGGAAAGGTAAAATTAGGCTCATTTTTGCGAGCACAGGCAAGGCGATTCTTCTGACCTCTTTGACGACCATGCTGGCCTTCGGTTCTCTAGTTTTTTCTATATGGCGAGGATTCGGCCATTTGGGAGGCGCGCTTTTCCTGGGTGTGGGTGCCTGTTTTTTGACAACCGTCCTGGGTCTATCGGGCCTTATCGGATTATCTGAACGAAAATAATTGTGGTAATTCCCGTAGCTTCAATATCTTATAAATGAAACCGTTTTTTCGGAAGGAGAGAAGAAAATGAGAAAGAACATGAAAGTTTGGGTATTCATTGTGCTTTGCCTGATTCCTGTGGTCCTTATGGCCGGTCAAGGAGAGAAAAAAATCCTGACCCTGGATGATTATCCCCAGTGGAAGCACATCCAGGAGGTGACGATATCAGACAATGGGGATTGGATTACCTACGGGTATCGACCGAACGGGGGTGATGTCACCTTGTATATAAAGAACCTGGATAACGAGAAAATTTATGATATAGCCGTCGGATCTGTCCCAAAGATATCTAGCGATTCCCGCTGGGCAGCTTACAAGATAAGCCCCTCGAAGGAAGAGGCGAAAAAGTTGCGTAAAGAGAAAAAGCCGGTGACAACAAAGGTGGAGCTTTTAGATTTGAGTTCCGGTGATAAACGGACCTACGAAAATGCATCGTCCTTTGTCTTTTCGAACGATTCCGGATATTTTGCGGTCAAAAAAGATAAAACGGAGAAAGACACCAAACATGACGGGACCGATCTTGTGCTGCACAATTTTAAAACGGGATTGGATTTGAATATCGGCAATGTAGGGAGTTTTCATTTCAATCATGATGGGACCATGTTGGCCTACACGATCGATGCGGATAAAAAGGCAGGAAACGGAGTTTATGTTTTGGTATTAAAAAGCGGAGCTATTAGGCCGCTCGATTCGGGGGATGCGGATTATGCTCAGCTAACCTGGGACGACAACGGACAAAAACCCTTGGCTGGATACGCAAAGGGCAATGCCTTGGCTGTTTTGAAGGGCACAAAACCGGAAAAATCCGTCCAGAAAGAAAACCGGTTGCTGGTTTTTATGGGCTTGGGCACCGATAGGTCGGCAAAGATCATATACAATCCTGCGGATGATACGGATTTTCTCGAGGGGATGGTTCTGAGCGAAAAGGGAGAGTTGACGTGGAGCGAGGACAACTCCCGGATTGTCTGTGGGATCAAAGAGCAGGAGGCTGAGCTTGAAAAGAGCGAAGATCCTGTGGCCAATGTGGATGTGTGGCACTGGAAAGACGAACGCATACAGTCGGTCCAGATGGTTCAAGCCGACAGGGATAAACGATTCACCTATCGGTCGGCCTTTCTTTTAAAAACGAAGCAATTTATTCCTTTGACTGACGAGGCCATGCAGACGATCGACATTCCTCGAAACGGGAAGTATGGAGTTGGCCGGAACAACAAGAAATACAGGGCTGATGTCAACCGGGGGCGTTCTACCGCAGACTATTATCGAATCGATCTGGATACAGGCAAACGCACTCTGTTCATCGAAGAATTACCCGTAACAATGGGTCTTTCCCCGGATGGAAAATATTTCCTTTATTTCAAGGGAGATCACCTATGGGTGTATGAAATGGCTGGGGAGAAATACACGAACATTTCCGAATCAGCCCCTGTAAGCTTCGTGAATGTGGAAATGGATACCCCGACGGATAAGCGGCCGTGGGGGATTGCCGGCTGGACCAAAGATGGGACGGGTCTGGTTGTGTATCATAAATATGATGTTTGGATGCTGAAGCTGGACGGCAGTCAAGCCGCTAATTTAACAAAAGGACGTGGCGATGAGCAGGAAATCCGGTTCCGTTATGTGGAGTTGGATTCTGAAGAAAGATTTTTGGATGTGTCCGAACCACTTCTTTTATCTGCGTATGGAGAGTGGACAAAAAAGGCCGGGTATTTTCATTTGAATCCCGATGGAAACCTAGAAGAACTGGTTTATGACGATGTGATGTTCGGCCGCCGGATTTTAAAGGCAAAAAATGCGGATAAGATTCTGTACACGCGGGAAACTTTCGTGGATTTTCCGGATTATTATGTGAGCGACACCCGGTTTCAGAATCCGGTCAAGGTGACCGACGCCAACCCCCAGCAGAAGGAATATGCGTGGGGGCGCCGGGTCCTGATCGATTATGAAAACAGCAGGGGAGTGAAGCTTCAGGGCACGCTGACGCTCCCGGCTGGCTATGTGGAAGGAGAGAAATACCCGATGCTGGTTTATTTTTATGAAAAAATGTCCCAGCGCCACCACAATTACTCCATGCCTACCTATGACGACCGTCCTCACATGTCCATGTATGCCAGCGATGGCTATCTGGTGTTGATGCCGGATATCGTTTATACGGTGGGAACCCCCGGCTCCAATGCCTTGGACTGTGTGGCGGCTGCGGTGCAAAAGGTCATCGAACTGGGATATGCCGATCCTGAGCGCATCGGTCTGCAGGGCCACAGCTGGGGTGGTTATGAATCCTCATTTATCGTGACCCAGACCGACATGTTCGCCTGTGTGGTGACCGGTGCTCCGTTGACCAATCTCCCCAGTATGTACAACATCCTGTATAAAAGCACAGGGAACACAAATCAGGGTATCATCGAAACGAGCCAAGGTAGGTTCGGGAAGGATGTGTATCCGATGAAAGACTTGGATCTTTATGTCAGCCAGTCACCCGTACATCATGCTGAAAAAATTACCACACCTTTCATGATCCTCCAAGGGACAGAGGATGGGGCAGTTGATTGGAACCAGGGTCTTGAATTTTATAATGCTGCCAGACGGTTGGGAAAAGAAGTTATTTTCCTGTCCTATCCAGGGGAGCCTCACCATCTGAGGAAAGAAGAAAACCAGAAGGACTTTCAGCTCCGGATGAAACAGTACTTCGATCACTACCTTAAAGGAACGCCGGCCCCTGACTGGATGACGAACGGCATCCCCTACTTAAAGAAAAAATACAAAGAAAAGTAAATTTAATTGGGGACAGGATATGTTTTCACTTAATTATGTTGCCTCTCATATGTTGCCTCTCAAGAATTAAGTGAAAACATATCCTGTCCCCAATTAAATTAAGTGGCAAAAAATGTCACTAGAATTGCCAAAATTTCGACAACAAGTTTCTTGACAACTGTTCATCCAACCTGATAAATAATCCTCATCGGTGAAGATTTTTTTGCTTGTGCGGGTTTGAAAGGTATTAATATTTGCGGGGTGATAACTGTATCGAACAATGTCTCTTTAACATGCAGGTATTGCTGCGCATTGATGAAGGCAAAGTATAAATGAGGGAGGGGTAAAATGCGGGGAAAGCAAGTACTTGTTATTTCTTTGTTCGTTATTGCCATCGTAGCGATAGCAGTCGTTCCAACGGAGCCTCAAAATTATGAGATACAAGCGAATGGGGATCCGGATCTTCTGGCAGGTCGAAATGTGAATATGATCTCAGGAATAACCTTACCAGATGGGGATCCCTATCTACAGCGTCAAAACGAACCGTCCATTGCTGTATCCACACGCAATCCTCTCCATCTTCTTGCAGGTGCGAACGACTACAGGACGGTCGACATGCCTGGCGACCCGACAGATGTTCTTCCCGGCCATATTCAAAACCAATCCGCAGGAGATGCGTGGGTAAGTGTTCTTAAATCCTTGGACGGCGGTGAGTCTTGGAAAAGCATCCTTCACGACGGATATCCCCAGCAAAACAACAGCAATAGTCCGTTGCATGGCTATCAAGCAGCAGCCGACCCCGTGGTGCGCGCCGGGACTAACGGTCTGTTTTTTTATAGCGGCATTGTCTTCAACCGGACAGAGCCGACGAACAGCGCGGTTTTCGTCACTCGATTCATCGACAACAATAATGATGAAGAAGGTGATCCCATCCAGCGCATCGATACTAAAATTATCGATTCATTGAATGGAGGCCGATTCAAAGATAAACCATGGATCGCTGTCGATGTCCCAAGCAAGAACGCTAAATCCGTCACTATCGCCGGACAGAAAATCCCGAAGTTCAATGTTTATATTGTATACAGTGTGTTCGAAGGAGAAGGGGATAATCTTGTAAGTAAGATCATGTTTTGCCGATCCACTAATTGTGGAATCTCTTGGGGAAATCCGATCGAGCTTAGTTCTGGACACCATCTGAACCAGGGGGCAACCATCGCTGTGAGTCCAAAAGGGAATGGACATGTTTACGTGGCCTGGCGGCGTTTTGCCTCTGGAGAAGGAAGTGGAGCTCAATCCAATGCAATCGTTCTAGCCAGATCGACAGATGGGGGAAAGAAGTTTCAAGATGCCGTCGAAGTCAGCGATGTACCCGGGCCTTTCGATCAGCCGACAACAGATGATTATACATATCCATTGGGAACGTCCTTTCGCACTAACAGCTATCCAACAATGGCAATGGATACAGGGGGGAGAGTTTACCTCGCTTATTCCCAGCGAGGAGCAGATCCTCTCTATCCTAATGACTCGCGTATTTTAATTGTGACCTCAAAAGATGGTAAAGATTGGTCCAATCATTATCTAGTCGAATCCCCGGTTTTAAATCCTGAATCCCCCGGTGCTCATATGGACTGTCACCAGTTCATGCCATCGATAGCTTTTGCCGGTGGTCGATTGATCCTTGCCTGGTATGACACCCGGAATGATTACAATCCCGAAACTTCTCCGGAGTATATCAGTGATTCTGGAACGATTAGGCATACGATCGATATACGCGTGGCTCAGGGAAGAACAGGTCAGGTTCCTGTATTTGACCCCTCCATTCAGGTCTCTCGGTATCTTTGGGCGTTGTTTAATGATAATTCCATCCGGCAGGTCCAGTTCAATCCACCCAACTACCCGTTGTTCAAGGGCGGGACAGTGCCCTTTCATGGCGACTACATCGATATAGCCCCCTCGCCTCAGTTTGTTCAAAAACCAGATGGTTCTTGGCGTTACAACGACAAAACCACCGATTCTCAACGATTCCATTTGGCTTGGACAGATAACCGGGATGTGCGTCCACCCGTCAATAATGATTGGACGACTTATAATCCTCCTGCTTCGGTCCAAGGGCTAGGATTTGGGATCAAAACCTGTCAACATGCCGAATTCACAGGGATGCGTAATCAGAACGTCTACACATCTATAATCACTTCTGTGATGGAGGCGGGAACCCCAGGAAATAACAAACCGTTGGGAACACTCGGGACCAATCCGGCAAATGGAGAGATGATTCCCCGAGCTTTTGTCATCTTCGTGAAAAATCCAACTTCAGAGATAAGACATTATCGCCTTCAAATAACGGATATGCCTAACCAAGGAACAGCATCATTCCTCGAGTACGATATCCTCGAGGAGATCGACGTGTCCATCGCACCTTTTTCTTCCATATCTCGACCGTTATTCGTGACATCCACGGATGAAAACGATACGGTGACGGTGGAAGTTTTCGAGATCGATGAGCCTGGCGGAAGTCCTGTTCCAGGGGGAGGGCATAGCACTATTATCATAAACCCGGATGATTCTGCTCCTGGAGTCACAGGGGATCTTCAGAATTCAGAAAGCCACGATCCAGACATCGCCAATCCGAATATCGTGAATTGGACCTATGTCAATCCCAATATTGTCAACCCGAATATCGTCAACCCGAACATCGTGAATCCAAATATTGTCAACCCGAATATCGTCAATCCGAACATCGTGAACCCGAACATCGTCAATCCGAATATCGTCAACCCGAACATCGTCAATCCGAATATCGTCAACCCGAACATCGTCAATCCGAACATCGTGAACCCGAACATCGTCAATTCGAACATTTCTGATGCGGATGTAACCGACGTTGCATGGCCTGTGCGTAACAATGGGAATACTATTTCCTCTTATACATTCAAGATTTTTGCAAGGGATTCCCTGCCGGACGGCATCTATGCCCAGCTTCTTGTGTACAAGGTGCATTACACCCCGGCCACAGATGGCTCCAGTTGCAATTTGAAACAGACTCCCCACCATGAACTTCTTTTGAACGTCGTGAACCCGAACATTGTCAATCCTAACATCGTCAATCCTAACATCGTCAATCCTAACATCGTCAATTCCGCCATCGAAAATGCAACCTTCTTTCTCTCACCAGGCGAAGAAGCAGAAGCGGTGCTGAGATTGATCGATCCTCAGCCTGGAACAGCAAAGTTCCTCCAATCTGGAAAAAAGTTCAAAATCCAACAATTCGCTCAATCCCTTGGTGCCGCAACAAGCTCTCAGGCTGTGGATTCTGCCGATGCCGAGCAGGGCGATACAACGGCCGAAGCCGACTCCACGGAGCTTATCATCATCACCTCATCTCTTCCTGACGGAACAGTGGGGATGTCCTATCCGACCACTCAATTGGAAGCGGCCGGAGGTGATGGGAATTATGTTTGGTCTGCCAATTCTGAGCTGATGCCTCCTGGAATAGGTTTTACAAATGATGGGATAATCGGCGGTATCCCTCAGAATGATCCTAATGTGACATATCCTCATGTTTACAGCTTCTTTGTTCAGGTCGAATCGGGCGGAGAAGTGGATACACAGAATCTCAGTATTACCATCAATTCTGCCGAAGATCCAACTCCTCCCCTGAATATAGTGACCGCGACCCTCCCTCCTGGGACAGTCAGTAAATATTATGGCTATACACTGCAAGCCACGGGCGGAACGCCGCCACGCAATTGGAGCAAAGCGTCTGGAACGCTTCCTCTTGGATTGACAATCGACAGCTCAGGAGTCATCAGCGGAACCATCCAGAACGATTCTAATGTAAGCCAATATCCTCACACTTATTTATTTGAAGTCAAAGTCACAGGCTTTAAAGGAAGCACGGATACTCAACCGCTCAGTATAACGGTGAGCGATATTGTGTTACCGGACTTGACCATTTCTGGTACGATAGCAGGTCAAGGCGGAGCTCCGATTTCAGGAGTCGCTATATACGGCCTTCCTCATGCACCCCAAACGGACAGTTATGGCTTTTTCTCGGACACAGTGCCCTACGGCTGGTCGGGAACGATCACGCCGATTAAGCCGGGGTATACCTTCCGTGTTTCTGCGACAAATCCATCTCCCAATCGAACATACTCTCAAATCACCGTAAATCAGTTTAGCCAGGATTTTATCGCAAACACCCTAAACTACACCGTTTCGGGAACCGTGACTTTCTACGGGTCTCCTCTTGCAGGAGTGACCATGAACGGACTTCCGGGGACTCCGGTCACGAACGCCTCTGGTTATTACTCGGCATCTGTCCCTCACGGGTGGTCAGGAACAGTGACTCCCCAACTTTTGGACTATATCTTCAATCCCCCAAGCCGGACCTATTCGGCCATAACCTCCGACCGAGTGAATCAATTCTACACGGCCACTTTTGTGGGTGCTGGCCAAGATGATCCCTTCGAAGAGAATGATGATTTTGCCAGTGCCAATGATTTGACAGCAGGCACGTATACAAATTTGCAGCTGCACGATGATGACTGGTACCGTGTGAATGTCACTCAAGGAAGTGATTTGAAGGTCGTCGTTGACGGAGAACACCCCAACAATATCGATGTCGAGATTGTCGATAGTGCAGGAAACCGGATCATAGGCGCCTATGGAGATCCATCAGATGAAACTGCTTATGCGACAGACCTCCCCGCCGGTTGGCACTACATCCATGTGTTGTATTTGGGCACCTCCGGTTTCTGGAACGCCTACGACCTAACCATCTCAGTTGGCAACGACCTCGGCAACGGTGACATCACCGGAAATGTTTCGAATACTGATGATGCCGTATTGTCAGATGTCGAAGTGACGGCCTATGACACACAATCGGATCACTATTTTGCAACAGCCACCGATGCCAACGGTGATTACAGGTTAAGTCTACCTCCTTCAATGTATAAGTTCTATTTCGATGCCAGTGCTATCGGACCTCCCGATTATGTCTCCGAGTATTACAACAATCGACTCACTTTCGAAAATGCCGACTTGATCGATGTGCAAGTCGGAATGGTTATCCTTGATATCGACGCGGTCCTAGAGCTGGAGTCTGTTTTAGATATTGTAACTTCAACCCTGCCGGATGGTAACTTAGCAACGTTTTACAGTGCAACTCTCGAAGCAGCTGGTGGTACGCCACCCTATTTCTGGGATTTAGACATAGGCTCTTCTCTCCCCGATGGGCTCACGCTTCATAGCGACGGCCATATCGATGGTATCCCGACTACTTTGGGAACCTTCCTCTTCACGATTAAGGTCACGGACTCTGATTTTTCGCCTCAGACTGTGATAACGCAACTCAGCATCACGATCAATCCCTATGCCGGATCAGAGTATGTCATATCCGGGACAGTAACTCCAGCTCTCTCTGGTGTCGTGATGAGCGGCTTGCCCGGCGACCCAGAAACGAACGTCCTGGGTGAATACACGGCCATCGTTTATTCGGGCTGGTCGGGTACAGTGACACCGGTTCTAGCTGGAAATGCTTTTGAACCGGCAAGCCGAACCTACAACAATGTCGATACTAGCCATACGGTTGAGAACTATACCGCTTCCACAGGCTATATCATTTCGGGTGAAGTAATCCTTGGTAGTTCACCTCTCGGAGGAGTCCTGATGAGCGGTTTACCAGGTGATCCCTATACCGATGAGAACGGGCAATATTCAAGGGCTGTTCCTGCTGGGTGGTCAGGCACTGTGACTCCATTACTGCCTGGATTCACCTTTACTCCTGAATACATTTCCTACTCCAACGTAACTGCCGATCAACTTGGCCAGGATTATGCCACCAATTACCAAGGGGGACAGGACGACATCTACGAAGAAAACAATGACCCGGCCAGTGCTGCCGAAATCACGTTCGGAACCCACCTGAATCTGGTTCTTGACGATGAAGACTGGTTCAAGATCCATATTCCTGCCGGCAATGAGGGCAAGGACTTGAAGATCAACATAAAAGCCCAATCCTATCCCGAACCGAATGGTTACGAAGATTTGGATTTGATCGCTGTCGATGAATCGGAAAACATGCTGGGCTACACCTTGAGCAGTTCGGATGATGAAACCCTGTATCTTACAGATGTCCAAGAAGGCTGGTATTATTTCGGGCAAAACTACATAAGCCAACCTGGAACGGTTTATTCCCTGACGGTCGAACTCAGCGACAACTTCGGTATCGGTTATATATCCGGACGTGTCACGGATGAGACGACAGGACAGCCGATCGAAGGAATCTATGTCGAAATTTATGGCCAACCCTTCGATTGGGCAAACCCACGGCCCCTCATCACGACTGATGCCAATGGAGAATACAAGATAGGATTCATTCCAGGCAATTACACCGTCCAGTTCAACGATTATGTTTTTAATATGGACTATGCTCTCGATCGCAATTACATTCCAAAGACCTACAATTCGAATGAAATCCTGGCCATCACTGCGGGCTCGACTATTTCCGGAATAGACGATCAGTTGAAGCCCGGGGGCACGATCGCAGGCCGAATTACCGATCCTGATGGGAACGGAGTGAATAATGGTGTGGCTTACGCTTATTCCAGCGATAACGTCTTGGCGTCTTATTCAGTGACTGATTCAAATGGCAATTACACAGTTAAGCGATTACCAACGGGCAATTACAAAGTACGGGCTCGTGCAGGAGTCGAAGGATCGACATGGTATGACGGAAAAGGATCATTAGATGATGGACACCCAGTCCCGGTCCAGGTGGGGATGACGACCTCGAATATCGATCTGCAGCTGGAGAATTCTGCCATAATCCAAGGCCGGGTGACAAACAGCACTCAGAATCCCATACAGGGTGTTGCGGTGACTGCATTCGATGTGTTTGGGATTGCGCTGTGGTCGGGCGGCACGAATGCCGATGGATATTACTGGATCGGCCGGCGCCTCCCAACCGGTGATGTGAAATTATACTTCGATGCCAGCGGAGCTGGAGGAAATTATGCCTCCGAATATTACACAGATAAATTGCTGATCGAAGACGCCGATCCTGTTTCTGTTCAAGCTGGCCAATCTACTGTCATCGATGCTGAGCTTGCCGATGGAGGGACGATCTCCGGACGGGTGACCGATGCTCAAAATAATGGTTTTCCAGGTGTTACTGTCCATTGTTTTGACATCGACAGCGAAAGATTCTACTCCGCGAACACAGATGCAGACGGGAATTACACGATTTCTGGTTTACTGCCTGATAATTACAAAGTTCGCTTCCGCACGACTTATGGTGACTATGCCACCCAATGGCATAACGGCGGGAACTCCTTCACCGATGGGAATGTCGTTTCGGTCGGTTCGGGCGCCAATGTATCGGGGATCGATGCACAGCTTTTGGATAACGGAGGATTCATTTCCGGCAGAGTGACCAACACGTCAGGGAACGGTATAAAAGATGTCAGAGTTCTGGCTCAAGACAACACAATAAAAGGTGCAATTGCATGGACGGATACAGATTCCGATGGGTATTACACTATTCCTCGTGTTCCGACATGCAATGCCAAAGTCTTCTTCAATGCAGACCTTCAGTATCTTAACTTCGTTTCCGAATACTACAATGACAAGAGCACTTATTCGTCCGCTGACTCCGTGGCCGTCACTTTTGATATGGAAACACCGAACATAAATGCCATCCTCACTTCGATACCACCTGTTAACATCACGACCACGTCTCTTTCTAATGGAGAAGTGGCAGCTGCATACGATGTGGCCCTCGAAGCGACAGGCGGACGGGAGTTCTACTACTGGAGCCTGATCAGCGGTTCTCTGCCATCGGGATTGATGTTCAACAGCAAAGGCGAGATCACTGGGACTCCGACTGCTGCTGGAACATATAACTTCACAGTCCGAGTGACGGATTCCAGCCGGAACCAGCAACTCATCGACACACAAACCCTGAGCCTCACGATCGATGCATATCAGGGCACAGGCTATCTGATCTCTGGATCTATCGCGTTTGATAGTTCCCCGCTTGGAGGCGTTGTGCTCCAAGGTTTACCCGGTAATCCAGTGACTAGTCCCAATGGCGAATACATCGTCGCTGTGCCGCAGAATTGGTCCGGAACGGTCACCCCGACTCATTCCGGCTATTTTTTCGATCCGCAAAACAGAGAATATGATGATGTCAGCTCCAACCTTTCTGGACAAGATTACTTGGCATATGAATTGACGTTGAACATCACGACCGAATGGCTGCTCAACGGAACCGAAGGGTATCCCTATAATCAGGATCTGATGGCTGAAGGCGGGACAGAACCTTACTTTTGGAGTCTTGCTCCTAACTCTTCCCCATTGCCCTACGGATTATCCTTGAGCAGCAATGGTGTCATCAGCGGCACACCCACTCAATCCGATAATTATGATTTCATTGTCCGTGTCTCAGATTCCAGCGCCCCTATCTCTCAATATGTCGAAAGAGAACTCAGTATTAATGTCTACGGGGATCCCACGTCTGAAGCCCCAATTCTCTACTGGAAGCTGGATGAAGGTGACGGAACGTTCGCACTGGACTCCTCGGGTCATAACGATAATGGCACGCTGTGGGGCGACGTCGTTTACACCAACGATTCTGTCGGTGAATACGGCGGTTATGCGGCACAAATTCTAGCCAATGGATGGCTGGAAAGAACGCATCAAGGATCATTTCATTTTGTGAATCAGGCCACGATCATGGCCCGTGTCAAGATCGATGACTTCAGCCAACAGAATCGCTTCGTTTGGAAGCTGCAGTATGACGAGCCTTATCGAGGCCATCCCTATTCCCTCGAAATATTATTGGATATCAACGGCAGCATGCTTCATCTGGATTCGGGGAACGGGTTGATCCAAGATATATCCAACTGCCCGCATTATCAGATCGATGTCGATCTTAACGATTCCCCAAATGGCTTTGTTCTCAACGAGTACAACCAGATTGCTGTCACCATTGATGGCGATTTTTACAAAGTTTTTATCAATGGGAGCGAAGTGGCTTCGGCAACAGGAGCGCCGTTCGAGGTTCATGATTCTGTCCAGAATTTATGGGTTGGCGGTGCCGAGTGGTCTGAATACTGGCTAGGCGGAAAAGTTGATGAAATCATGGTCTTCAACATGGCTTATGGACCGCAAGAAGTCTTAGATATTTATTCTTCGGGCGTATTGCCGACGATCTCTGGAACCGTTCTACTCGATGATGGATCCCCACTTCCCTGGGTCAGGATGAATGGACTGGCGGGTGATCCACAAGTTCAGGAAGACGGAACCTACATCGGCATTGTCCCCCCTGGCTGGTCGGGAACCGTTACACCGAATATGGGAGGATTCTACTTCAATCCTCCGAACCGCTCCTACAACAACGTGACTGAAGATATTATGGGTCAAAATTACACCGTCTATGAACAAGGGTCGCTATGGATCCAAACAGATTCAATACCCAATGGAAAAAAAGGTGATGACTACAATACAACTATTGTTGCTGCCGATGGAGTTCCGAATTATACATGGAGCGTTCCTCTGGGTTCGCTTCCCGCCGGACTCACTTTGAACTCGAGCGGGGTGATAAGCGGAACTCCCAACGAAGCAGGCGACTTTTCTTTTACGGTACGCGTTCTCGATTCCGATATACCACCTCGGGCAGCTGAACAAACCCTTTATCTCTTCATCTCTGCCGAACACCAGGGCTTCTGGACCACGACATTCCCATCAGGAGGAAACATCAATCCCCACAGCCTTGTTCTCGATCCTTCGGATTCAAATATTGTTTATGCAGGAGCCAACTGGAGAGGATTATACAAGAGTATCAATGGGGGCGGCAATTGGGAAAACCTGATGGATAGCTTCGAAAATCCTCCGTTTGATAGAACACATATCCAAATTTTTATGGCTCGTCCAAGTCAAAATTCAGGCGATCCAAACGAGCTTTATCTTGTAAGCCATGGACAAATTCTGGTGAGTTATGATGATGGCGCAAGCTGGGAATCCAGGAGCGAGGGGCTTTCAGGCTATGTCCAGTTCTTTTCCTTTCATCCCACACAACACAATTGGCTCTTTGTTCTAACCCAAAATTCCCAACTTGAAGACAACGGCCTCTATAAGTCCGAAGACGGAGGGTTGAGCTGGTCAAGAATAGATTCAGGACTTCCTGCGGCAGAAATGATGAGTTTATCTATCGATCCAAATAATCCTGATGTGATGTATATCGGAACATGGGATTTTGGAATATATAAAAGCACAAACGGTGGATCGACATGGATAAACAGTGATGGCAATATCGACTTTTGGAGTGTTGTTGATATTGCAGTGGATCCCAGTGATTCGGACATCATATACTTGGCTGGAAGCGATTACGAAGCTGGACGCAGATTATACAAAAGCACTGATCAGGGAGCGAATTGGACTAGAATCGCGGGGGATT
>Ga0307445_10000487_pt1 | contig 21536 bp, 12 predicted proteins | sample SalMarSW160330MG_FD_202147 | JGI IMG/M metagenome (GOLD analysis project Ga0307445, IMG submission 202147) | Salt marsh sediment microbial communities from the Plum Island Ecosystem LTER, Massachusetts, United States - SW1603-30 | ecosystem: Environmental > Aquatic > Marine > Intertidal zone >... | reverse complement strand
TATCGATGGTTTGATCGTTATCGGGGGGGATGGATCGTTGACAGGAGCTCATGTTCTAGCCACAAAATACGATGTTCCTGTGATCGGCGTTCCGGCCACGATCGACAACGACATCAACGGCGTGGACATGTCCATCGGTGCCGACACTGCGGTCAACGTTGCTGTAGAGGCCTTGGATAAAATAAAAGACACCGCTACCAGTCTGGAACGGGTTTTTATCGTCGAGGTGATGGGGCGAGACTGTGGTTACATTGCCCTTCAAGTGGCTCTTGCCGGAGGGTGTGAGGAAGTCTTGATACCCGAAAAAAAAACGGCCATGGCAAAAGTTTGTGCGGATATTGTGGAAGGAAGCCGCCAAGGAAAGATGAGCTGGATCGTGATCGTTGCCGAAGGAAGTGCCAAGGGTAGCGATGTGGCCGGCACCATTGTGAAGAAGACAGGGATGGAAACGCGCCTTTCTGTCCTGGGTTATATCCAGCGAGGAGGTGTCCCCACAGCCTTTGACAGGCTTTTGGCCGCCCGCCTGGGGAGTCATGCCGTTGAATTATTGCTGGAAGGGCAGACGGATAAATGCGTGAGTCTAAAGGATAATCGTTTCCTAACGATCCCTTTGGAAACGGCCATTCAACCTAAAAAGATCGACTATGAACGGGACTACCGGTTGATCAAAATTTTGACGTGAAGGAGATATGAAATGAGCGATAATATTCAGGATTTACTTGGCGAGGAAGCTTCTGATTTATTGGAACATGTTTGTGAAACCATCCCCAAAGCGTTGTTGAACCTTCCTGGACCGGACTTTGTGGAGCGGGTTTTTGGTCTTTCGGACAGGTCTAAAGATGTAAAAGATAACCTGGTGAAAATGTTTGGCCATGGGCGATTGATAGGAAGCGGGTATCTTTCCATCCTGCCCGTGGACCAGGGTGTGGAGCACACGGCCGGAGCTTCTTTTGCTCCTAATCCCGTTTATTTCGATCCCGCAAACATCGTCAAACTTGCTGTCGAGGCAGGATGCAATGCGGTGGCCTCCACACTGGGAATTCTGGGAATAGTTTCAAAAAAATACGCAGACAAGATTCCTTTTATCGTGAAGCTCAACCACAACGAGCTGTTGACCTACCCCAACTCCTACGACCAGCGGATGTTCGCTTCTGTGGAACAGGCCAACGATATGGGAGCTTTGGGAGTCGGAGCCACGGTCTATTATGGATCCGCAGAATCGCGGGATCAGATCGAGGAGGTGTCGGATGCTTTCCAGATGGCCCACGAGATGGGGATGTTCACGGTCCTTTGGTGCTATCTGAGAAACGAAGCGTTCAAAAAGGATGGGATCGATTATCATGCATCCGCCGACTTGACTGGGCAGGCCAATTATCTGGGTGCCACCATCGAAGCGGATATCATCAAGCAAAAGCAACCCACCAACAACGGGGGTTTCCTGGCTGTGGATTTCGGAAAGACCAATCCCCTAATGTACGAAAAACTCACCTCTGACCATCCCATCGATCTGACCCGTTATCAAGTTGCCAACTGTTTCATGGGGCGTGTGGGGCTTATCAACTCTGGTGGTGCTTCCGGAAAGGACGATCTCAGACAAGCTGTCCGGACGGCTGTCATCAACAAACGGGCAGGTGGGATGGGCTTGATTTTGGGAAGAAAGGCTTTCCAGAAGCCCATGGCCGATGGCATCGAGATCATCCACGCGGTCCAGGATGTCTATTTATCGGAAGAAGTGACCGTCGCTTGATCACCACGACCTGATCGAACTGTCCATCCTCTACTGAAGCGAAGGAAGCGTTTTCTAGCATCTTGGACTTCGGCGATTCCTGGGTCGGCGTCCTTCCAGAGGTCGAGGAATTTCTCGTAATTCTCGATGGCTTTAGTTGTATTGCCTTGCTGTTCATAGATCTTGCCAAGCATGTAGAATGATTTGACATAGATATCGCCATAGTACCATCTGTCTATTCTAGGGGAAGCCATGCCTTCATATTCTTCGCGTGCCTTTTCAAATTCTTCTGATTTGTAGTAGGCCAGCCCTAAAGAATCGGCGTATATTAGACGCACGTCAGATGTTGGCACTACAAAAGGCAGGCCCTGTTTAAAGAATTCAATTGCCTTGGCATAATTATTGTTTGCCAGCTCAATCCTGCCCTTTAAGTGGTAGTATAGCCTGATGTGATTCTGGTTTATTCCTTGTTCGATTATTTCCCTCAGTTCTTCGGCTGTTCTCTGTGCCTCCGCTGTTCGTTTCATTTCAAGGTAAGCAAGCGATTTGGTGTTCAAAACGCGTCTTTGATCACCCAAACTTTCATCCTCAACGGCGCTTTCCCAGACGAAATCCAATTTGTTCAATGCTTCTTCCGGATTGCCGAGTACGACATCCATGTCAGCTATTATCAACTGACGATTCCTTACCCATGACTTTTCACCGAGTTTTTCTGCCTGCTCGCTCCCTCTTTTTGCCATCTCGATAGAATCCTTGAATTTCCCTTGTAAACGAAACAGCAATCCTAGACCAAGCGTTCCCCATGAACGAGCGGCGGGTTCTTCCTTTTCCAATAGCTTCCGATATGCCTCTTCCGCTTTTTCCAAATCCCCCGTATAAAAATACGTGGTGCCTTTATCAAGAAAGTTATCCCAGTCTGTCGGAGCAAGGGCGAATGCTCTGTCCATTTCTTCAAGGGCAAGCTCATATTTCCCTTGCATTCGATAGGACACTGCTAAGGCTCGATGGATCCGCGCGTTATCTGGAAAATTATTCAGGGCCTTATCCAAAGTCTCCTTGGCAAGGTCGAACAACCCCAATTCATCATAAATGGAAGCTAGGTTTAGATAATCGTAAATAAAATCCGATTGATACTCACTAATTGAAATCTCATATTGTTCTCTGGCTTTTTGGTATTCCTCAATGAGAGAATAATTTACGCCTAAGTTGGTTCTTGCTATCGGATCATCAGGATAAATTTCCAGCAACTTCTCGTAGGCCTCGATTGCCTTATCATAGGTCATCTCTGATTGGGAATAGAAAGCTGCCTCAATTAGATATCGTTCTCTATCCGATAATCTGTCTTTGAAGGTTAAGGCTTTCTGCAAGAACTCTTCTGCTTTTTGGTAGTAGAACAAATTAGAATAGGCTATTGCCATTGATCTATAAGCCATGGCGAACTCCGGGTCTATGGCCACAGCTTGTTCCATCAGCTCTATGCTTTTTCGTTGCTCTCCTTGGGTGATAAATCTTCTTCCAATGCTGTAGTACTTAAACGCTTCGGGAGAGTTGGAGGTGATTGTGCCTACATCGCTGTCAATGTCACCTATCACCTGCTCTTCTGTGAGCTCAAGATTTGCCTTGATCTTCCTGGTAATATCATCTACCAAAGAAGGAAAGCTCTCCTCACTTTTTCCGGTAATAAAATCTGAAGCGATGATCTCCAACGTGTCTGCTCTCTGTAACGAATAATCGATTCGATAGATATCTCCTGCCTTGGACAGGCTTGCCTGGAAAAGATGATTGACTCCTGTTTCTCTGGCGACATTCTTCAATTCCTCTGACGCATAACGATTGGCCTCCAACAGGTCCAGCTCTCTGAGAACACTAAAAAGCCTGTCCGCAGACAAGACATCGATGTACTTGGATTGGGAGAGGTCGGTTATGAGCCAGAGGGGAAGGGCGACTCTCCAATGATCCAGGGCCTCGTCTCCTGTCTGATTCATGAAATACATGACGGCCAGGGAAGGCTTGTCCGATGGGAGAAATGGAACGGTTTTTTCTCTGGGAAGGAATTTCCAGAGAATCAATCCGATAACGACCACGGCCACTACTAATAGGGCTGGGATAAAAAGCTTCTTCAGGCTGAGCTGGACCGTGATCTCTTTCGATGTGAAGGGTTTTCGTTCTGGAACGGCCCGTTCTGTCGTGGGGATGCCTTTTTCGATATTTTCCAGCTCGGATCTCAGTTCCCCTGCGCTCTGGTATCTCTTTTCTTTATATTTTTCCAAACATCTCAAAATGACACGGCTGAGATCGTCTGGAATTTGGGCATGGAGCAGTTTAGGATCCTTCGGCACCTCTCCTTTGTGCTTCATGGCAACGCTAAGAGGCGTCTCCCCTTCGAAAGGAAGCTGCCCGGTCGTCATTTCGTACAAGATCACGCCGAGTGAATAGATGTCCGATCTCAGGTCCACATCCTTGGCTTCCGCTTGCTCAGGGGACATGTACTCGGGAGTGCCGATGATGACACCTTCGCCTGTCAAACCTTTTGCCTTGAGTGAGCGGGCAATCCCGAAGTCCATGATCCGGGCATTGCCCTTTTTGTCGATCATGATGTTGTTGGACTTCAAGTCACGGTGCACAACATCCAGCCTGTGCGCTTCTGATAATCCTTCACAAACTTCCTTCGCGATAGAGATAGCTTTGGGTATGTCCAGCCTGCCGGAGCGCCGGATAAAGCTCTTCAAGTCCTCGCCTGGCACATACTCCATCGTGATGTAAAAGGTGTCTGTTGTATCGCCCAGGTCGAACATCCGGCACACGTTCCGGTGAGAGATCATTCGTGTGGTCTTCAGTTCGTTGCGGAAGCGCTCGATGGTCTTTTTGTCTGAGGCGATCTCGGGCTTGATGAGTTTCAGGGCGATATCTTGGCCGATTTTCGTGTCTTCAACCCTGTAGACGGCCCCCATCCCTCCTGTGCCGAGTTTTTCGATGATCTCGTACCTTTCAGCAAACAGGGTTCCCCTGCGCAGTTCATGAACAGGTATTTCGAGGGTTTTGGTAAAAGAGGGCTTGGCATCTTCAGCAGCATGGAGCGGAGCTGCGCAGTTGCCGCAGAATCGCGTGCCTTCTGGATTGTCGAATTCGCATTTTGGGCACTTTGTTGCCACTATTAATCCCTAGTTTCCACTGGCGAAAGTTTATCAAGGAGAGGGGAGACGTGTCAATAAATCAATTTCAGCTTCCCTGATAAATTTAAAATCATCACGGTGTTGGGAGAGCTTGCATTTTAAAATTCGAGTCAACCTTTTGAGGAGTTTAAACGTCTTAGAGTATGAAATGTTCTACATATTAGTAAGAAATAAGCGCAAGTGAGAAAACCATGGAATATTTGAGTCAAAGGGAAGAACAGATTTTGCTGGCCGTAGGGTACCTACGGGAAGAGGCCTATCTTGTGGCCTTACGGAAACATTTGTCAAAGATAGTGGGGAAAGAGCTGTCGATCGGGGCTGTCCATATCCCTCTTCGGCGCATTGAAAAACAAGGACTGATAACGGCTTCCCTCGGAGAATCGACGGCTGTCCGGGGTGGACGCCGGAAAAAGATCTACCGGTTGACAGCTGCAGGCCTTGCGGCCCTCAAAGAAAGTAAAAGGATCACTGACCGGTTGTGGGCGGATTACCTGAAAGTCAAAGCTTAAAACAGAGAATAATGAAAACTGAAAGAGATTCTCGACCGAGACTGGGTCGGAGGATCCTGTGGTTCCTGTTGCCTGACGATGAGCGGGAATCCCTGGTCGGGGATTTTGATGAAATTTATCGGGAGAAAATAAAAGATAAAGGGAAGCTGGTTGCCTTGCTTTGGTATTGGAGCCAGGTCATCCTCCTGATCCCTTCATCGATAAAAGAATCTATTTATTGGAGTGTGCTCATGTTTCGCAATTATCTAAAAATCGCAGTTCGGAATTTAATAAGGCACAAAGGATTTTCTATTCTCAACATCACCGGTTTGGCCATCGGCATGGTCTGTACCATCCTGATTCTCTTCTGGGTACAGCATGAATTGAGCTTTGACCGGTATCACAAAAACGGCAAGAACATCTACCGGATATTACAGCATATCCAATATTCGGAAATCGTCACATGGGCCATCAACCAAGGCCCGCTGGGGCCGGCTTTGAAGGAAGAGATTCCCGAAATCGAGGAGCAGGCCCGGTTTTGTTTTTCCCAATGGAGGATGAAATACGATGACCAGGTCTTTGTGGAACTGGGAGGGTATACCGATCCGTCCTTATTCAAAATGTTCACCATTCCTTTTATAAAGGGAGACCCAGAGACCGCTCTGGCGGATCCTCGATCCTTGGTTTTGACCGAAGAGGTGGCGCGAAAGATCTTCGGTAATGAAGACCCGATCGGTAAGACCATCCATGTGGGCAGCGATTATGATTTCAAGGTAACGGGAATCCTCCAAAATATCCCCGATAATTCTCATTTCCGGTTCAAATTTCTGGCAAACATGGACGTTGCCAAAGAGGTGGGCCGCACCGTGGACAGCTGGAAAAATAGCCATTTCACCACCTATGTGCAGCTGGCCGAAAATGTCTCCATGGAGGAGGCCAACAAAAAGATCTACAATTTTCTGGATGCCAAACCCACGCTGGAGGACTGGGAAAAGCTTTCCCTCCAGCCGCTTTTCAAGATCCATCTGGGATCGGGAATCGGTTATGATGCTTTCGGTACAGGGAATACAAAGTATATCGTCATCTTTTTGGCGGCCGCTCTTTTCATTCTGCTCATTGCCTGCATCAATTTCATGAACCTGTCCACGGCGCGATCTTTGCTCCGTTCCAGGGAGGTGGGTTTGCGCAAAGTGGTCGGGGCGTTCAGAGGTCAGCTTATCCGCCAGTTTTTAGGAGAAGCGATCTTCCAATCCCTGATCGCGATGATCCTGGCTGTGGGACTGGGGATGCTGCTTCTCCCTGCCTTTAATCAGCTAGCCCGGAAGAACTTCTCAGCGCATCTGTTTTGGCGGCCGGATATCATTCTGGGGCTGGTAGCGATACTGCTTTTTGCGGGTTTCATCGCAGGATTTTACCCGGCCTTTGTCCTTTCGAAGTTCCGGCCTGTATCTGTGCTGAAAGGGACAACTGGGACAGTGGGCGGAAGGTCGTTTTTCCGGAAGGCCTTGGTGGTTTTCCAGTTTAGCGTTGCCGTGATCCTGATGGTCGGGAGCCTTCTGATCTATTCCCAGATCCACTTCATGCGCAACAAAGATCTGGGGTATGACAAGGAGAACTTGGTTACCTTGGCTCTCAACACGATAGTCCAACAGAATTACGAAACTTTTCGGAACGAACTTTTGGGAAATGCTGATATCTTGAATATCACGCGTGTCGCCGGCCTCCCAACAGATGGTTATTACTTTTCCAACAGCCGCTGGAACTGGGAAGGAAAGGATCCGGACAAGGATATCCTGTTCCGGGCTAATTTTGTGGACTATGACTATTTGGAAACCCTGAAGGCCCCGATAGTGATGGGCCGAAATTATTCGAAAGATTATGGCGCGGATGCCACGGGCATCATCATCAATAAAACCTCCCAAAAAGCCATGGGTTTCGAGGATCCGATCGGGAAAAGCGTGACCCTGGGAGAAGGCGGCGAAAATGTAAGCCAGTTTCAAATTATCGGGGTAGTGAAAGATTTCCACTATGTATCCTTGCGGACCGAGATCGAACCCATGATATTGCTGTTCGCTCCAGAACAATGCAGCTCGATCATGGTTCGCATCAGTTCTGAAAATACACCGGAAACTCTCAAATTTATGGGTGGTGTCTGGAAAAAGTATGCCGGAGATTTCGAGTTCGATTACCATTTTCTGGACGAGAGTCTGGATACCCTTTATCGCGGAGAACAGCAGGTGGGCCGGATTATCAACGTTTTTACCCTATTGTCCGTTTTTATCTCTTGTCTCGGACTTTTTGGACTGGCATCCTTCATGGCGCTGCGGCGGACCAAAGAGATTGGTGTCCGCAAAGTACTGGGAGCATCCATCTCTGGCGTTGTCGTTCTCCTGACAAAAGAGTTTTCGAAATGGGTGATTGTAGCTAACCTGATTGCTTGGCCACTCTCCTATTTTGCGTTGAATCAATGGCTCCAGGAGTTCCCTTACCGGACGGACATCAAACTGTGGATTTTTATCGGCACAGGATTGCTGACTTTTGTGATCGCTATTTTGACCGTGAGTTACCAAGCGCTGAGAGCCGCCCTGTCCAATCCTGCCGACTCCCTCCGCTATGAGTAGTAAAGAAGTATCTCTCTTTCCTTGATACAAAAAAGCCTTAAATCAGCTTTTGGGGATGGTCTTGCTCCCGCGAAGATTTTTAACGCCATTCCCTAACCGCTCTTCTCGGCGGCGCTGAACTGCGCTCCTTAACACCGATCTCTTCCACTCTGTCCTGTGTTCCCGTGCCTGCCTGCATCTCTGACAGCAAGGCAAAGTCGTGCTCGATACAGCATCGCCGTCTGACTCTGTCAGATTCCCTCGAATATCGGGTGGGCTGGCTAAATCTTCGAGGTCGCATCAACCATTCCCAAAAGCCCCATTTATCATGGGAATAGAGATGCTAACATAGCAATATCCTTCTTTACATTATAATTATTTAGGGATAGAATAAAAATTCTCTATGTAAACCTTTAGGAGGGAATTATGCATTCAAGATTGAAAACTCTCATTTTCATTTTAGTGATGGCTTTAGTTGTGCCGGTTGCATGCACAAAAAAAGCCGCTGAACAAGCCGAACTCAAGATCGACTTCGAAAAATACACGTTAGCCAATGGCCTGGAAGTTGTGCTGCATGAAGACAAATCCGATCCTATTACAGCTGTCGCCATCCAATACCATGTCGGCTCCAACCGGGAAGAAATGAGCCACACAGGCTTTGCCCATCTATTCGAACACATGATGTTCCAGGAATCCCAGCATGTGGGGCAGGACCAGTTTTTTAGGAAGATCCAAGCTGCCGGTGGAACCCTGAATGGAGGGACAAGCCGGGATGGTACCGTTTATTTCGAAGTTGTCCCTAAAAACGCGCTGGAGATGGTCCTCTGGTTGGAGGCAGACCGGTTGGGTTTTTTGACACCCACGATCACGCAGGAAGCCTTTGCCAACCAGCAGAATGTCGTCAAAAACGAAAAAAGGCAGGGGGAGAATCGGCCGTACGGTTATACGCAACATATCCTCGGAAAACTGCTCTATCCCGAAGGCCATCCCTACAACTGGACCGTGATCGGGTCGATGGCGGACTTGACCCTGGCCACGTTGAAAGACGTCCATGAATTCCATGACAAATGGTATCGCCCTGGCAATGCCACACTCGTTGTCGCAGGGGATTTCGATCGGGAGCAGACCAAACAGTTGATCGAAAAATATTATGGAGAGATCGAATCCGGCGAATCCAGGGATGATCCCAAACCCCAGCCCGTCACCCTGGAAAGTATCAAAATGGCCTATTGGGAAGACACATTCGCCAAGTCGCCAGAACTAACCATGGTGATTCCGACAGTAGAGGAGTATCATCCTGACGATTATGCGTTGAGCTTCTTGAGCCAGCTTTTTGCGTACGGTAAAAAGGCTCCCCTATACAAAGTCATCGTAGAGGAAAAAAAGCTAGCTCCTTCTGTCATCGGGTATCAGATGAGCAACGAGATTGCCGGAGAGTTCATGATCCGGATACGAGCCTTCCCGAATATCGATCTCGATGATGTCAATAACGCCGTCGCCGAAAGTTTTCAGAGATTCGAGACAGAGTCATTCACAGAGGAGGATGTGGAACGCATCAAGGCAGGGTTGGAGACACAATTTTATAACGGCATTTCCAGCATTCTCGGAAAATCCTTTCAACTTGCACGCTACAACGAATATGCCGGCTCTCCCGGATACATCACCACGGATCTCGAAAAAATCAAAGCCGTCACCAAGGAAGACATCCTGCGGGTGTATGAATTCTACATCAAGGACAAGCCCTATGTGATGACAAGCTTTGTGCCCAAAGGACAGGTGGATCTGATCGTCGAAGGATCGGAACCCTTCGCGATCGTCGAAGAAGACGCCGAAGCGGAAAAGATCGCTGCGGAAAGGCCGGTGGAAGAATTCAAAGTCGAACCCATTCCTTCATCGTTCGACCGAAGCCAGGAGCCGCTCATCGGCCCCGATCCAGAGATCACCCTCCCGACGATCTGGAAAGATGAGCTTTCCAACGGGATAAAGCTTTTTGGGATCGAGCAGACAGAATTACCCCTTGTCCAATTTTCCATGATGATCAAAGGCGGGCAACTGCTGGATGACATGGACAAAGCGGGTGTGGCCAACCTGATAACGGACATGATGATGGAAGGCACTAAGAACAAGACGCCGATCGAGCTGGAAGAAGCCATCGATGAACTCGGGGCAAATATCTATATGTATACGAGTCAGGAAGCCATCACTTTGTCCGTGAATTGTCTGAGATCCAAATTAGACGATGTTTACAATCTTGTGGAGGAGATCCTCCTGGAACCCCGCTGGGACGAGAAGGAATTCGACAGGGTCAAAAAGCAGACCATCGAAAACATCAACAGGAGCAAGGTCAATCCGGCTGCAGTTGCCAGGAATGTGTTCAACGAGCTTGTTTATGGAGATAAACACATCTTCAGTGTCCCGACTTTGGGAACGATGGAGTCTGTGGAGGCTATCACGATCGATGACTTGAAAGCATTCTATGCTAGGAATTTTTCTCCCTCCATCACCAACGTGGCTATCGTCGGCAATATCTCTAAAGAAGATGCGGTCAACACTTTCAAGACCCTAGAAGAGAAATGGGAGGCCAAGGACGTTGCATTTCCGGAGTTCGAACTGCCGGCACCTCTTGAAAAATCCATGGTTTATTTCGTGGATATTCCCGGGGCGCGTCAGTCTGTCATCAACATCGGGAATCTTTCTATTTCTGCGACTGACCCGGATTATTATCCTGCCTATGTTATGAACTACAAACTGGGGGGAAGCTTTAACGGGTTCGTGAACCTGATCTTGAGGGAAGAAAAAGGCTACACATATGGGGCCCGAACAGGTTTTAGCGGCTCTCTCCAGCCGGGAACTTTTGTGGCCTCCTCGTCGGTACAATCTCCCGCCACTCTGGAATCGGTGCAGATTTTCAGAGACCTGATGTTGAAGTACAGAGAAGGGATCGTTTCTGAGGATTTGCAGTTCACCAAAGATGCACTGATCAAATCCGATGCCCGAAATTTCGAGACGCTGGGTGCTCTGCTCGGAATCCTGAACAATGTCGCCACATACAACCGACCGGATGATTACATCAAGAAGAGGGAAGAATTCGTCAAAGGGCTAACTGCCGATCAGCATAAAGAATTGGCCCGGAAGTATATCGATCCCGACCGGATGATCTATCTAGTTGTCGGAGATGCGGCGACTCAAATGAAATCCCTGGAGAAGTTGGGACTCGGAAAAGTGGCCTTGATCGATCAGAAATAGAAGAGATTCGCGCCTGTATAGCAGAGTCGTTTAGGCTCATAACTTTGCCCGATCTTTTTTAAACGAAAAAAATTTCACCGATCCTGTTGACAAGCACATAAGGAAGTGCTAAAATTTTAACATGCTAAAAAAACAACATGGAATATCAGCCGTATAAGAAGGTGAAAAGCATGAAAGAACAGAGGAATCTCAGCCGCAGGGAAAGGCAGATCATGGATATCATCTATCAATTAAAGGAAGCCACAGTGGCCCAGGTGCTCGAGCGACTTCCGGACCCTCCCAGTTACTCCGCAGTTAGAGCTTTGTTGCGCGTTTTAGAAAACAAGGGACACCTGTTTCACAAACAGGATGGACCCCGGTATGTATTCTCTCCAACCCTTTCCCGGGAAACAGCAAGACAGACTGCCCTTCAGCACCTTCGGAAAACCTTCTTTAACGGTTCGACAGAGGAGATCGTGGCCGCCCTGCTCGATATCTCGGAAGATGACCTTTCCGATGAGGATTATCACCGCTTGCTTGAGCTTATCGACAAAGCAAGGAAAGAAGGAAGATAAGTATGGGATTTTTGTTTGAGAGCGGTGGACTTGCCCTTCTTAGCGAATATCTGATCAAGAGCTCCGTGATCTTATCCGCTTCGATAGTGCTGGCCTTTTTGTTGAGGAAAAAATCAGCAGGCCTGAGGCATCTTGTCCTTTCCGTGTTTCTGATCGGGCTCCTATTTTTGCCGATTCTCTCGACTGTCACCACGGGTTGGGAAACAAAACTTCTTCCCTCATGGCAAACAGGGGAAGCCGCTGCTCTAGAGTCTGTAGGCACATCTCGAAATTTGAATAGCTTTTCAAAAACTTTTGGATCTGAGGTCATAACTTCCGAGATCGACCTGCACATGGAAGGGATCAAAAAAGACTCCTGGTTTGTTTTTGGATTCGCTTCGCTTATGGTTTGGATCTGTGGATCGATGCTTCTTTTTATTCGAATCGTGTTGGGCATTCACGGGACAAAGCGACTCACACGAGAAGGGCAGGATATTCAGGATTCCTTGTGGAGGAGACTCCTGTACCGCTTTTTAGAGGCCGTTTCTTTAAGAAGAAAGATCAGTCTTTTGAGTCATGCCAAAACCATGGTTCCTCTCACTTGGGGTGTTGTCAAACCTGTTGTGATGATGCCGGCAGAATCTAAAAACTGGAGCGAAAATCAGCGTTCTTCCGCCCTTTATCACGAACTCTCTCACATCAAAAGAGGGGACTATCTGGTCATGATACTGGCGCGCGTAAGCCGAGCAATCTACTGGTTCAATCCGCTGAGCTGGATCATTTTGGGGATGATCAAGAGGGAACAGGAAAAAGCCTGTGACGAGCTTGTGTTGAAAGCGGGCATTAAACCATCGACCTATGCTGAAAACCTACTTTTTATCCGGAATTCTGTTTCGGATCATTGGAATCCGCCCGCGGCTGTTTTAGGTGCGATGAACAAGTCCCACCTGAACGACAGGCTTACGACGATTTTAAAACAGAGGTTCAACCTCAAGGAGGTTCGGATGAAAACAAAAGTATTGCTGAGTTTTTTGGCTATCCTTTCTATTTCCTTTATCGGTTTAGCGCGCCCTGGTAATACATCCAGCAGCCAAGCAGAAGCCTTCTCTCCTGAAAGTGCTTCGATCACAACCTGGGCCGATTCTCACGAGACGTTGGCTTATGAACAGGAACAAGAAAAAAAAGAACAGAAAAAAGAAAAAACCACGCTTGTTTGGACGGCCAAAGAAGGTGAAAAGGGAACGTATGAAATCATTATAGGCAAGGATGATCCCAAAAAGATCATTTATGTAACATCACCACATTTAGAACACGACAAAGACAAAAACGTGACATGGACGATCAAAGCGGACAAGCTGCATCTTTCTGAGGATGCCAAAAAGATCGAGCTCGATGAGGGATCGGTCATCTACATCGATAAAGAGGATGAGGATGGAGTAAAGGTGATCAAGTTCGTTTCCCCACACATACAGGTGAAAAAAGTCGGAAAGGACGGGAAACATGTAGCCGTCGATGTCGATACATCTTCCCATGTCGAAGTGCATCCCGATGTCCATGTCGTTATCGATACAAAGGAATATGCAAAACTGATAGAGAAAATAAAGGAAAAACTGGCCAAGCTTAGGGCTGAGGACCTGGATGCCGATATGAAAGAGATGGAACTCGAGGGCATCGAAGAAACCCTGGAAGAACTGCAAAAAGCTTTCGAAAAAAAATATGCAAAATCAGAGCATGTCGCTGTCAGTGTCAGCCCCAAAGTTTCCCATTCCTATAAAATCAGAACGAAAGATATCCATATCGATGGTGAAAAAGATTATCATGCGGTTAGGATCATCAATGATAAGGGAATATTCTCTCTGATCTATCATGCGGAGCTCGGACCGGATCAAAAAAAGGCTTATGAGAAGGCTATAAAAAAACTCGAGGATAACCTCCCTGAGGGCTACAACGTCGAATCCACATTCGACGATGATAAGGGCACTCTAATCATCAAAATCACGAAAGATAAAGAGGCCGTTGAATATAAAGAGGCCGTTGAATCTATAGACACAATAAAGAAGTTAATACACGAGTTCCAGGAAGAACTGGGGAAAATCAAAAAATAAGCCTTTATATTATTTCCAATTCGTCTTTGGACGGCAGCATGGGAAACTTGGCGTGAGGTTCTGTCTGATACCAGATCGCGACCGAGGAGATGTCATCCTGGAGCGGAAGGTATCGTCCGCCTGAACGCCAGCCCAGCGCCTGGATCGTGACCCTCAAGTCCTTTTCGAAACGCACAGGATCCATGATGTGCCAGCGGTAAAGGCCCAACCGCTGCTGGGATTGCCACTGTCCGTCAGGCGTTATGACCTGGGGCATTCCGGCGTATGGGGTTGTGTATTCTTGATACTTTTCATCTACGGTAAATCCATAGGAACCGCAAAAATAATCTTCGGTCCCGGTCCCGCAAATCGTTGGGAACTTCGAATCACCATCGATGAAAAATTTGATCTCCCCCTCACCCCACCATCCGGTGTTGTTGGCCTGCCAGCACATGTAGGTCCCGACAAAATGACCCCATCCTTGGATACCGTCGACGATGGTATAATCTGTCTTGTAGGGCAACGGATTGGCGCGTCTGAACTGGGCATGGAAATAAGCCGCATCGTCAGGAACCTCTGTTAGGGTGTAGTTGATCTGGAAGTAAAGGGTCATCTTTTTTTCGTCCAGATTCTCCATCGTGACCTTGCAGGATTTCCGGAAGGGCATCACCCAATAGCAGTTGAGTCCGCTCCCAGGGTTGACGCAAATCGGAAGGGAGGAGATCTGAGCGAATTTCCCCCATCCACAGGCAAAAAAATCTCCGACAGGAACTTCAACGGATGGCTCTTTCTCCCCGTCCCAGTAGAACCTCAGGATGGAATAGCGAAAGTTACCTGCCGGTGTCATCCATATCTGCTGGATTGCGCCTGGACCATCGATCTCGGCCAGGACATAGGTTTGATTGGGCTCGATATGAATGTAGGGGGAGACTTTCCATCCCTGACCCAGGTCCCGTGCGGCATTCATAGCCAGCCCATCCACAGACATACCGCCTTTGCCCTTTTCGCCGGTGAAATTCTCTGGACTGATGGAACGGCTTTTGGCATGAGAAAGCCGGTACAGGTTCCCGAGATTGAGGTAGAGTCCATTAAACACTTTTTCCTCCGCTGCATACAAAATTAGGGAAACAAACATTAAACTCAGAGCGATAAACACCCATTTTTTCTTCATACTTAACCTCCTTTTTGTCGATTCGATGCAAAGATCGATCTATTTCACTCCAGAAGCCTCTTTGATGAAAGCGGCAAGATCGCGCTTCAGTTTGACGATGGAAGGCTTGTGGATGTACATCATATGGCCGGCCTCGTAGTAGCCCATTTTGACGCGATCTTTGAATTCGCTGTTGAGCCCCATCTGGGCAAAGGTGTATTCTGTGCCGAAGTAAGGAGTGGCCCCGTCATAATAGCCGTTGCAACAGAATACCTGGAGGTTTTTATTTTCAGCCATGGCCCGTCGCAATGTTTCGGCCACATTCAAGCCCATGCCCATACTGCCGCGCCTCATCTGACTTGGATCCGATGGCATCTGCGAAAAATTCCAGGGATACACATTCCCGTAAATAGCATAGGGGATATCTTTGACATATTTGAGTTCTTCCCGGAGGTAGTAGTTCAGTGATGTGGAAAAGGACCCTTGGACGGCGGCGCTCGAAGGATCGAACTCGTAGTTTTCACCGGCTGCGTCATCATCTCGCCCTTTGAACCGGCTGTCCAGTCGCCCGACCGTCTGCATGTCGTCGCGAAGGAGTTCTTTGACAAAGCGGTCGTGACGGATGCGCAGGTTGGACTGCTTGACATACTCCAGAGAGAGACCTGTAAATGCAGCTACCTTTCCTGCTATCTCCTCGTAGCTGTCCTCCGGGAGGTTATTTCCTTTGAGCAGGGCGACAGAATATTCATCGAGAGCAAACTTTTCTGCTGCCTCCAGAACCTCCTTGAGGGGCTTGTTCTGGAGTTCGGGAGAGAGCTTTTTGTGGTACCACGCCGTAGAAGTGTAATGGGGAAGGAACAGGATATAAGGCATAAGATTTCCGGGCATAAACACGATCGTGGAAAAGTCAAGAACCGATGACACCAGCACGATCCCGTTGAGGTACATACCGTGGGTGCGGCCTTGAAGGAAGCCTGAGAGGCCAGCTGCGCGTGTGGTCCCGTAGCTTTCGCCCAGCACGAACTTGGGAGAATCCCATCTCTCGTTTTTGGTGATGTAAAGGCGGATGAATTCGCCGACCGATGCGACATCCTCCTCGACTCCGTGGAACTGGCTCTTGTTTTCCCCGGGAAGAGGGCGGCTGTATCCGGTAGAGACCGGATCGATGAAAACGAGGTCAGTGACATCGATCAGCGAGTTTTCATTGTCGGTCATGCTAAACGGAGGAGAGGTGGAATGTCCCTCATCATCCATGGCGACACGTCGCGGTCCCAGTCCCCCGAGGTGCAGCCAGACCGAGGAAGATCCTGGCCCGCCGTTAAACGCAAATGTGATGGGCCGTTTGGATGTGTCCTGGATATCGTTTCGGGTGTAAGCGATGTAGAACATCGAAGCACCGGGTTTTTCGTCCAGCTTATTGACGATCATCTCACCGACTGAAGCGGTGTAGGATACAGTTTTTCCGTCTATCGTGATGGTATGTTTGGTTATGGATGGAGGTTTAATTTCAGGAGGAACTTTAGTTGCTTCGGGCGGTTTTTTCTGCAACTCCGTCTTTTGTGCCGGTCCTTGATTCCCATACATCATCACACAGGCAATAATGACAAACAGGAATCCGACGAGCAAGATTGTTCGATTCTTCATGTTTTTCCTCCTATTTATATCTCAAAAGAATCTCCAGAGGGAGTCTTCTGGTTTTTTTTGTTTAAACCTTCCGTAGAGTAGACAAAGGGGGTAGAGGATAATCAGGACCATCAGCCAAATCGGATACATGAATGCCAGACCGGAACCTCCTCGCGAAATAAACAATAGCCCGATGATGGCAAAAAAGTAAAGATGCAAGATGTAAAAGAAAAGAGACGATCTTCCGAACACCAGGAATGGCTTTCCCCAGTGCTGGATCGTGTCTTTCAATTGCGAAATAACCCAAATAATCACGAGACAGAGGCCGAGATTCAACAATATAAAAGCAAGGCTGGGCGGGTATTTCGTGACGTTCAGAAATGAAATCAAACCAGATCCTTCCGGAGGGTGGATATTTCCGAATCCACCCCACATCCTTATGACAAAAAAGAGCAAGATAAATGTACTTCCCAAAAAGAAGGCTCGTTTGTAAGCTTGGGTTCGGTCTTTCAGAAGCCATTTTCCGAAAATGAATCCGAACAGGACGATGCCCAACCAGGGGATAATGGGATAAAATGACTGAAAGATCCCCGTCTGTCCGGGGAGATAGAGTATCCGAATTAGGGGGGAGTAAAGCTGGGATGCATGACTTGGATCGGGGACGAGGAACTCGGTGCCCACAATAATTATCGTGCTGAAGCCAAAGAGCAAAGCTGTTTTTAATCTCAGAAAAAGAGTTCCGATAACCATGGTGCCCCCGAGGCCGGCAAGAACTCCGAAGTAGATCCAAACGGTTTCGCCAGCACCTGGAGGATGGAAAGTGGTGACTGGCCCCAATACCCATGCAGGATTCTCAAGAAAGAACTGAAGAAAGATCAGAATAAAGCCGCGATAAAAAAGATGCTGCGAGATTTTTCCTTCGGACCATCCAAGTGATCGACGAGAATTGGCGAACAGAACCATCCCTACTCCCATCAAAAAGAAAAAACCAGGAGCGCATATATGGGTAACAAATCGGGTGAGAAATTCAGCGATGTTTTTGTATCGAGGAAGGGATACGCCCCAAAACTCGCCTGTTGGATGCATTCTGGCCACAAAGTAGTTGGCATGATCGATCGCCATCAGGACTAAGATGAGGCCCCGAAGAATATCCAGGGGGAGAAGGCGTTTTGATCGAGGATCTGAGGCTGATTCCATAGAATTGAAAAAATCACTATATCAACAATGAGGATGCTAATCAATATATAAAAGGATTGAGAAAATTATACACCACCCCCGTTTTGCTGATTTTTCTCGCAGGAGAAAATCCCTTGCCACTGTCAGATGATACCGACAATACTACTTTTAGTAATCATAAATATAATATTTCGAACTGCGTGTGTCAACCAAAAATGGGGTTTTTTTTAAATATTTTATTTAGTATTATTTAGAAAGGAGGAAGCCGTGTTAAAAAAATACCAAGTTTTGATTCCTGATTGGTTGGAAGACTATATAAAATACGTGGCCGAAAGGTATGACCTGAGCATTTCTGAAATCATCAGAGCAGAGATTTGCTTCGCCGTCATTAGCCAGGTATCCCACTTTTACCCTGAATACAAAGCGGGGATTTCCAGCGTAGAACTTTTGGAAGCGTTCAAGAAAAATTTGGGCAAAGACTTTGAAAGGGAAGAAATCCATAAGATCTTGTCCAAGGTGTATTTCGAGACAAGAAAAGCAGTGGAATACCGGTTGTCCAGAGAACTTCCCTCAGAAAATATATAGCCATTTGTTTATTGAACTAGTGACTTGTCGAAGATTCTTTGTTGTCTTTTGTTTGATTTCAGTCGTTTTTTTGTGTGCCTGCCAAAAAGAAACCTCGGAAAAAATGCTACTACCTGAACCTTCGGAACCTGTCATCCTGTCTTTCGATGTTTATAATCATACCCAAGGTTTTCTGACGAACTTTAAAAAAACAAAGGATCCGGGGGACCTAATTACGATCAAGATCAGCGATCTCGATGTCGAGGAAGTGGACGAGAACAGAATGGTCGTTAGAGCGGATCGGTTTGGCGCATGGGTAGCGTTTAGTCAAAAAGGAGTGGTCCAGTTCGAGGCTCCGAAGGCAAACAAAAGTTACACTCTACTAGGCTGAATGATATCGGAGGGAGAGATACGGCTACACTTATCACGGATCCAGACACAAGGAATCTTAACGATTTGGGAAAAGACCTGCTAGCTTATGTTTTTGTCAAGGACGAGAAAATCTAAAAATGTTTGCTTATTTTCTTAGAGGAGAGGGTGGTGCTGGCTGTTGAGGAATCTAAGCAACGGCGAGATGCGAGATTCGCTGTAACTGCTGGAACCTTGCCCAGCCAGCCCAACAAGGCATTTTAAGTGTGCCAGAAAGGAGCCTAGGAGACAATCGCCTCAAAGGGTGATATGTGGGGTGATTTTTCTATATTTATCATCCCCTAAATCATCCCTAAAGGTGATTGTCAATTTTTTTATCCCTTGTAATATTATTTTTGATGAAAAAACGTGTCCCGTCCAGAAAGCAACTTTCCACTGACCTATATTTGCAGGAGTCTGAGGAAAAATATAGAAATTTGGTCGAAAAAGCAGGCGATGGGATTGCCATCATTCAAAATAAGAAATTCACATATGTCAATCCTCGATTAGCTGAAATGCTCGGCTATCGTGTCAAAGACATTATCGATAAACCATTTACAGATTTTATACATCCGGATGAATTACCAAAGGTGGTGGATCGACACAAACGCCGTTTGGCAGGGGAGGAGGTGCCTTCTATCTATGAATCGGCCATCAAAGCCAAGGATGGCCACAAGATTCAAGTCGAGTTCAATGTCAGTCATAACGTGTATCTTGAAAAACCCACCACCTTTGTATTTGTCCGGAATATCACCGAACGGAAAAAAGAAGAAAAAATCCGGGCCTCGGTATACAGGATATCCGAGGCTGCTTATTCAGCAGAAGATCTGCAGGAATTCTACCAGATCATCCATGATATCATTGCCGGACTCATGCCTGCTAAAGACAATTTTTACATCGCTCTTTATGATGAGAGTACGGATAGACTCTATTTTCCGTATTTTGTGGATGAAGAGGAGGAAAATCCTGGACCTCAAAAGTTAGGCAAAGGCCTGACTGAGTATGTTTTTCGAACCGGTCTTTCGCTTTTAGCCTCGCCCAAAGTGTTTGCTGACCTGCAGAAAAAAGGGGAAGTCAAATCGATCGGACCTCCATCGATCGATTGGTTAGGCGTTCCTCTCAAGATTGGTGGCAAAACCATCGGTGTTTTAACTCTCCAGAGCTATACGGAGGGAGTGAGATACACCGAGGAAGAAAAAGATGTCCTGACGTTTATTGCCGAGCAAGTGGCTATGGCCATCGAACGCAAACAGACCACCCAAGCGTTGAGGAAAAGTGAAAAACAGATCCGGGCGTTGATAGAGGCCATTCCTGCTTCCATATATTTCAAGGATACAGCGTGCAGGAACCTTGTGGTGAACAAGGCTTATGAAGAATTGGTCGGCAGAAGGCGGGAAGAAATCATTGGAAAAACCGACAAGGAACTTTTGCCGAAAATGTTGGCAAATCATTGCAAAAAAAGCGATGAAAGAGTCTTAGAAACAGGAAAAGTATATCATGGGGAGGAAAAATATCTGAGCCAAAACGGAGAGATATCTTTCTTCGATACGATAAAATCTCCGATTCTTGATGAGTTTGGCGAGATTATCGGGCTTGTCGGTGTAAGCCAAGATATCACCTCACGCAAAAAAACGGAAGAAGCTTTAAAAACATCTCAAGAGCAATACAGAGATCTGGTGGAAAACGCCGGTATCGCTATTTTGATCGATGACAATGACGGGAATTTCCAATATGTGAACGAAAGATACGCTAAGCTTTTCGGATACTCTGAAGAGGAGATGAGAAAAAAATCCATTAGCGATGTTGTTTTTTCCGGCGATTTGGATAGGGTCTTGGGGTATCACAAGAACCGCACTCAAGGTAAAAAGGCCCCTTCCCGGTATGAATTCAGAGGAATAAAAAAAGATGGCTCTTTGATCTATTTGGAGATCGATGCCAAAGCTATAAAAAAAGGAAAAAAAATTGTCGGGACTAGATGTTATCTATGGGATGTCACAGCACGCAAAAAAGTAGAAAGAGCGCTGAAACAGAGCGAAGAAAAATACAAAACGATCGCAGAAAATATCGAGGTGGGAATATATCGAACTTCGTCTGGAGCCGAAGGCCATTTTATCGAGGCGAATCCAGCTTTCGTGAGGATGTTCGGCTACAAAGATAAGGAAGAGTTTTTAAAAGTCGATGTCTCCAAGTTCTATCTCAGTCCAGAGGGCAGGAAATCCTTCCAGAAAAAAATGCTGCGCGAAGGATTTGTGAAGAATGAGGAAGTGCTGTTGAAGAAAAAAGACGGAACACCCTTCTTGGGATCAATTTGCGCGGTAGCGGTGAAGGATGAAAAAGGAAGGATCAGATATTTTGATGGGATCGTTGAGGATATAACGGACCGTAAAGAAGCAGAAGAGAAACTGAAAACCTCCCTTGCGGAGAAAGAAGTCCTCCTGCGGGAGATCCATCACCGCGTGAAAAACAACCTCCAGATTATTTCCAGCCTTTTGAATCTGCAGTCCCGTCTCGTAGAAGATGAACCTGCCTTGGATATGTTTCATGAGAGCCGCAATCGTGTGCGTTCCATGGCCCTTGTTCATGAAAAACTCTACAGATCGGATGATTTGGCTGAGGTGGATTTTTGCGCATATATCCAGAGCTTGAGCCGTCATCTGTTCATGTCGTATGGAATCACTTCAACGGAAATCGATCTTGATGTGGATGTCAAAGATGTGTATTTGGATATCAACACATCTATCCCTTGTGGATTGATCATTAATGAG
>Ga0307445_10000482_pt1 | contig 21728 bp, 19 predicted proteins | sample SalMarSW160330MG_FD_202147 | JGI IMG/M metagenome (GOLD analysis project Ga0307445, IMG submission 202147) | Salt marsh sediment microbial communities from the Plum Island Ecosystem LTER, Massachusetts, United States - SW1603-30 | ecosystem: Environmental > Aquatic > Marine > Intertidal zone >... | reverse complement strand
CCTTCCTTAGCCACAGGAAGGGGAACTACACTATGAGGAGATATAATTAATTATGAATTTGATTAAGTAAATGTTCCACTATAATTTGCCGTAAAAGAGATGAAAAAGTTTATAAGTTATATAGCAATTGCATTAACCGGCTTAATTATTTTAAGTTGTGATAAGCCTGCACCAACCGAACTTGTTGACGATTCTGTTGATGAATCAGCGGAGTATCAGGTTTTAAGTAAAAATGTTAATGATGAGTACTACAGCAACGGAGGCGATACAACCGGAGTAACACAGGATCTGACCGGCTTGCCGAATTTAATTTCTCTTTCCGGTGTAAAGATAACCGATATTCATGGCTTTTCTATAAATTATTCTTTCGGACAAGTGATAATTTTTGATAGGACAAAACCTGTTTATGACTCGCATATGAGATTGCTCGCTTATCAGACCATCACTCCCGGTACAATTATAATGGCTAATACTCGAGCTAGTGAAGTTCCATTCAAAATTCAGTACAGAGACAATGGCGTTTTGATGGACACAACACTCGGGAACAAATACGTTCTGTTCAGTAGACTCCATCCTTTATTCAGGTATAAAAATGATTCAAAAATGAATTTCAGGTTAACATTTTTCAACAATGACTTTGTGAATTTTGATATTTTAACTCCTAAAGAAATTACGGGAAAAGTTGAAATCCTGGGCAGAAGGATAGAAGGAAATTTAAGAGTAAGATTAAACTGGAACAGAGAAAATGCATCGAATGTTCAGATAATAGTTAGCGGACGACTTAGAAATGACGGGCATTTGGTTATGCCTCTTTTCAAAATAAAAACAAGTGATAACGGAGAATTGACGGTTCCGGCAAAATTAATAAGTCAGATTCCCCCACAGCATTTTGATAGATTGATTTTCACTTTCATCCGTCGCTTAGAAAGGACTCATACTGAAGGGAAAAATGATCTCCGTATATCCGCACAAAGTATTCACAGCATAGTCGTAAATCTTCCTTGAAAAAAATATCGATCGTTTTTATAATAATGTTTTTTAATGTGAACATACAATCGCAAAGTTCATTCGGATTGAATGGCCACCCGGGAAATACTTCTCAATTCAATTCATTCTTTTATAATTATGAAGGTAACATTTCTAATTTTTCAAAATTAAGAGACTGGGGATTTTCAGCAATATATGGATTGGAGTTTGCGAAAAGTACGAACTCAAATCTATACAGCATATCAGTTTCTAAAACTTTAGATAACCATAATTTATCTGCAAGATTCACTCCTGGTTATCAAAAAGAATTTTTATTCAAAACAGGAGAAACTATAATTTTAGAAGATTCCACTTCTCAATCATTAACCTCTGATTTTACATACAAAGAACTTTTCGGTTTGGGTTATTCTTATAAGTTTTCAGAAAATTTCAGTACCGGATTTTCATTCAGATATTTCAACCAGGAATTTAACCGTGAAGCTGTTACTGCAGTATTTAATGATAATCCTTACCTGGTAAGTGATAACCTGAGTGAAAAAATAAATTTTTGGAGAGGTGACGTTGGTATAAATTATTTTTTAAATGAACGATTGAACTTTTCTCTCGCGTCTATGAATCTGCTGAACTTTGGTGAAAAAGCAAAGGATTCCGAATTTGAACAATATGAACTGAAAAAAGATATAGGTGTAGTATTCGGTTTTGGTCTTGTTCCGATTAAAAGAACTGCAATTAATTTTGTTTACGAAACCACAAACTCATTTCAGTTTAGCGCTAACTGTTATTTAGAGAATTTTACTTTTGGATTCACACTGTTTCATGACAAATATCAATCACCAACAATTGCAGGTCTCGTTCCCTCTGTTGGTTATAAAAGCGAGTTGTTCGAAGTCTTGGTTTCCGGGATAAAATACTTTTCAAACAGGAATATTGAACATGGAGTTTCTGGATTTGTCGAAAACGGATTAAGCAACATTATTAATAATCCTTACAGCTATGACCGGTTATTGCTAACAGTATCATTTAATCTTAATACTATTCCTGAAAAATCTGTTGAATTCTTAGATGTAAAAATTGATAAGGATATTTATCCTACTTTCACTGAAAATTATCTGGATTATCCTTTTGCATACGGAACTATTGTAAACCTGACCGATAAATATGTCAATGTAAAACCCCTTGCAAAAATCGAAGGGATAAATGAAGAGAGTATTCAGTCTCCTGCATCTTCTATTGCTCCACACGATACTGCGGAAGTTCCCTTTTATATAATTATTCCGGAGAAGTATCATTCGGATAAAACGGCTTTGTCTTATGCTGATTTCTATCTGGTAACAGAAAATGAACAACCGGATGATCAGTTTCAAAAGGCTATACTTGTTAACAGTAGTAATTCGTGGGATGGCAGGGTAAGCGATCTGTATTACTTCATCAAAAAAGATATAGATTTTTCCATGACGAATTCAAAAAAAATCTTAAACGAGAATAAGGCAATCCTGGATACACTCCCGGCCGTGTTAGAAAATTTCTATAAGGCAAAAATTTTATTTAATAAATTTATTAAAAATCTTGTATATACTTCCGATCCTCGTGCAACTGGCGAATATGTTCAATTTCCTCATGAAACGTTCGAACTAAAAGGCGGTGATTGCGATGATCTTAGCGTGTTTTATTCTTCTTTACTTGAAAGTGTTGGTATCCAAACTGCACTTGTGGATTATAAATCAGATGGAACGGTTCGTCATGTAAATCTTCTTTTTAATACAGGACTTTCTCCCGGGCAGGCAAAGCTTATAACTAAAAACGATACAAAATATTTTGTGAGAGAAAGTCTGGAAGGAAAAGATGAGATTTGGCTTCCGGTTGAGACTACTTCACTTACGGATTTTGAAACTGCCTGGAAGATAGGTTCTGAAAAGTTTAATAAAGAAGCGGTAAACGATTTTGGAATTGCGAAAGGTAAAGTTGAAATAATAGATGTTTATTAATTTCAAAAGGTGAAAAGATGAAAAAGATATTTGTATTTATATTTATAACGGGAATCATTTCGGCACAAACATTTACAGTAGAAAATGTAACCGGTGAAGCGAGTTATCAAAAAGGTGGAGAAGAAAGCTGGAAACAATTACAAAAAGGAACAGTTGTGGAAAACGATGTAACAATAGTGACTGGTAAAAAATCCGAAGTGAAGTTAAGCGATAAAAATACAAAGTTTGCCCTTGGAGAATCGTCCGCGGTTTCTGTTAGCAGCATCAAGAAGATGAGCATTGACGATCTTCTTTTAGCCTTGGCAATGGAAGACATGATTCATGCACCTGAGAAGCTTAATAAAAGTTCTGATAACACCGCAGTTTATGGCACAAAAGAAGGTGAAGTAAATTCTCCACTATTAAAACCGGATGATTTTGGTTTAAAAAGACTAAATGGCGCAAAGCAGCTTGCAGAAAACGGGATGGAAGAGTCTGCCGTTGTTGCAGAAAGAGAAACATATAGAAAATATCCCGACACCAAAAAACTCGCATCGTACAGAATTTACTTTACAGATATTCTATATAAAAAAGGATTGTATGAAGAAGCTCTGAAAGAATATTATGAGATCGGTAAGCTGGAACTAAGTAAAGAAGAAAAAGACAAAGTTGACGCCAAAATAGAATCAGTTAAGATGAAATTAGTAAGCGAGTAATTTTATCAGGTATTTAATAGGGTAGATTTCCCCTTAAAATATTAATTTTCAGTTTCTTCTCTTCGCTAATCTGATTATATTAATTCTAAACAAAACTAGGATCGACAGTGGATATAAAATCAAAGCTCGTCATCATGCTTATTCTTCTCATCTTAACAGTTGTAATTGTATTACAGAATACCGGTCCTGTTAACTTTAAATTGTTATTCTGGGATTTTCAGGCATCTTTAATAATTCTTTTACTACTTGTTTTCCTGATTGGAGTGATAATCGGGTTTATTATTCCTAAATTATTCAAAAAGAAAAAAGCAGCAGAACATTCCTGAAAAACAGGATTTCCCTTTAATAAGGATAGTGTAAAATAATTTGTATTCCTTGCTTATTGAACGTAATAAGCTTATGTTTGCTTGTTCAAGTGCGCCCTTTAATGGGCGATTTTTGTATATATGAATTTTATCAACGAAAATATTGCGGAAATTGCCCGCGAAATTGTTGTATTAAATGGATTTTTTTTAATAGATGTGACCTTCCGCGGAACAGAAAATAACAAAGTGATAGAGGTTTTCATCGATGGGGAGAGAAATATAACGGCTGAAGATTGTGCCCTGGTAAGCAGAGAAATAAATTCAATTATCGATGAAAAACAATTGATAAAATCACGTTACAGGCTGGATATTTCTTCACCGGGTGTCGATAGACCGCTTCAGTATTTGAAGCAATACAACAAACACATCGGAAGGCGATTAGAAGTGACTTTTAACGTTGATGGAAACCGGAAAAACATAAAAGGTAAGTTGTTAAAAATTGAAGGTGATAACCTGACTTTTTTAACCGGCAAAGAATTAGAAATTAATTTTAACGATATAATAAAAGCAAAAGTTTTAATAAGTTTTTCTTAAAGGAGAAAAATTAAATGAACCGTGAGATAGTTGAATCCTTTGCAGATATGGTAAAGGAAAAAGGCATTGATAAGGATGTGCTGGCTGGGATCCTGGAAGAGATATTCGGTCTTTTGATTAAGAAAAAATATGGTGAGGAAGCAAAGTTTGAAGTAGTTGTAAATATGGACAGAGGCGATATCGAGATGTTTCTAGAGCGTGAAATTGTTGATGATGTTACCGATCCGAATACACAGATAAGCATAGATGAAGTTAACAGGAAGGGAAATGCTGACGAACTCGAGGTAGGTGAAGATTTTGTTGAGGAAATAACCATTGCTTCACTCGGAAGGAGATTAGTTACTCTCGCCAAGCAGAGCCTGAATCAGAAAATACGAGAGATGGAAAAAGATCTCATTTACAACGAATACAAAGAACTTGAAGGCGAAATAGTAGTTGGAGATATTTATCAGATCAGGAAGAACGATATACTTATCAATCACAATAAGAACGAATTACTGCTTCCGCGAAATGAACAGATACCATTTGAAAGATATAAAAAAGGCGAAACTATTCGTGCTCTTGTTAAGGAAGTAAAGAAAACAAACAGCGGACCTGTAATATTAATTTCAAGATCGGATAACACATTTTTACGCCGTTTGTTTGAAATAGAAATCCCGGAAATCTATGATGGAATAATAGAGATAAAAGCAATTGCAAGAGAACCAGGGGAAAGAGCTAAAGTTGCCGTTGAATCTCAGGATACAAGAATTGATGCAGTTGGAGCTTGTGTGGGAATGAAAGGTGTTAGAATTCATGCAATAGTTCGTGAGTTGAATAACGAAAATATAGATGTAATAAATTATACTGACGATCCCGAGTTATTTATTCAACGTTCTCTTGCGCCGGCAAAACTTAAAAAAATAGAATTGAATGAAGAAGAAAAGAAAGCAACTGTAAGCGCAGATTCCGATCAGGTTTCACTTATTGTTGGAAGAAACGGTGTAAACATACGACTTGCCATGAAGCTTACTGAATATGAAATAGAAATACTGAGAGAAGAAAAACCGTTTGAAGAATATGAAGAAGACATCGAACTGATAGATCTTAAAGAAGAACTTGGCGAAGATGTGTATAACCTATTAATTAATAATCGTTACGATACGGCTCTTGAAGTATTAATTGCCGGACCTGAAAAACTCAAAGAAATTGAAGAGTTTGACGAAAACAAAGTAAATGAAATTATAGAACTCATTAAATCCCAGTACGAAGAAGAGTAGTTACTAAGAACGCGGGTAATATTTTTATGGCTGAAGCTAAAACGAAAAAAATACGGATCTATAAACTTGCATCCGAATACAATCTGGCAGTAGAGAGTCTTGTTGAGTTTCTTGAATCGAAGGGATTCAAAATCAAGTCACATATGTCAACTCTCACAGAAGAAATGATCACTGAGATAAATAATCATTTTAAAAAGGATATTGAAAAAGCAGAAAAACATTATAAAAAAATTGCCGAGTTCCAGAAGAAACGCGTAGAAAAGGAATCAGAAGAAGAAACAACAGAAATAGTTGAAGAAGAAAAGAAAGAAGAAACCGAACCTGCGGAGATTAAAATAGTTGATGTTCCTTCTGAAGCGGAACAAGCCGAAGCAGAAACGGCACAGGAAAAAGCGAAAGCTTCAAAGCAAGTAAAGAAAGAGGAAACTAAACAAGAAAAAGTAAAAGTTGGTAAACCTAAAGGTTTAAAAGTTGTCGGTAAAATGGAACTTGGAGATGATAAAAAAACTAAAAATGAAACCGGCAAGGAAGAAGATGAAACCCAGGAAGTAAAAAAGAAAAAACGCAGAAGAAGATCAAAGAAAAAATCGGGTGAAGGTGAGGTTGATGAATCCCCTCAGGCAAGGAAGAGGAAGAAAGTTAAAAAATTTGAGATTGATCAACGTGAGGTAAAAGAAGCAATCAGGAAAACCTTGCTGAGTATGGATGACTCAACTGTTTCCGGCAGAGCCAGTGCAAGAAAGAAAAAACGAAGAGAGCGTGAAGCCAAAGAAGAAGAGATTCTCGAACAGAAATCACTCGATCAAAAGAAATTAAAGGTTAATGAGTTTATTGCTGTAAATGAACTTGCAAACCTGATGAATGTTCCTGTTGGCGAAGTTATAACAAAATGTATCGAGCTCGGTTTAATGGTTTCAATCAACCAACGGCTCGATCTTGAAACCCTTACTCTGGTTGCCGATGAGTTTGGATTTGAATTGGAATTACAGGAAGAATATACTGCAGAAGCCCTCGAAGATATCGAAGATGAGCCGGAAACTTTAAAACCACGACCGCCTGTTGTTACTATAATGGGTCATGTTGATCATGGTAAAACTTCTCTTCTTGATTATATCCGAAGAACAAACGTTGTTGCAGGAGAGTCCGGAGGAATAACACAACATATTGGGGCTTACAAAGTTTTAGTCGATAACGACAAGGAAATTACATTTCTCGATACACCGGGACATGAAGCTTTCACAGCAATGAGAGCGAGAGGTGCGCGCTTAACAGATATCGTTGTTCTGATAATTGCGGCAGATGATGCTGTGATGCCTCAAACCATTGAAGCCATCGATCATGCACTTGCAGCGAATGTTCCGATTGTAATTGCAATAAATAAAATTGATAAGCCCGGTGCTAACATCGATAAGATTAAACAACAATTGGCAGATAGAAACATACTTGTTGAAGACTGGGGTGGTAAATACCAGTGTGTTGAGATATCTGCTAAAACAGGTGTAAATATTGATCGCTTCCTAGAAACAATTTCTCTTGAAGCAGAGATGCTTGATCTTAAGGCAAATCCTGATCGTCCTGCCCGCGGTGCTATTGTTGAATCACAGCTTGACAAAGGAAGAGGAATATCAGCAACTACTTTAGTACAAAAAGGAACGCTTAATATTGGTGATCCTTTTGTTGCCGGGGTTTACCAGGGTAAAGTAAGAGCTATGTTCGATGAAAGAGGACAGAAGGTTAACGAGGCAACTCCTTCCACACCGGTACAGGTGCTTGGTTTTGAAGGTTCACCACAGTCGGGTGATACATTTGTTGTTGTTGAATCGGACAGAGTTGCTAGAGAAATCGGGCTTAAGAGACAGAGACTAAAAAGAGAACAGGATCAGAAACAGATTCATCGCATTACTCTTGATGAAATTGCAAAACAGATCAGCATTGGTGGTGTAAAAGAACTACCGTTAATTGTTAAAGGTGATGTCGATGGATCGGTTGAAGCTCTTTCGGATTCTCTTATGAAACTTTCAACCGAAGAAGTTGTGGTTCGAGTAATTCATAAAGGCATCGGTGGAATTTCCGAAAGCGATGTTCTGCTGGCAGCTGCTTCTAACGCTATAATTGTAGGATTTCATGTAAGACCGAATTTAAATGCCCGGAAGCTTGCTGAAAATGAAGCGGTCGATATCAGAATATATAATGTAATTTATGATGCAATAAATGAAGTGAAGTCAGCACTTGAAGGATTGCTGTCACCTGTTCTGTCTGAAGAAGTGGTTGCAACCCTTGAAGTAAGAGATATTTTCAAGGTTCCTAAATTCGGAACAATTGCCGGCTGTTTTGTTCAGGAAGGAAAAATAACAAGAAACGATAAGATAAGATTAATACGCGAAGGAATAGTAATTCAAGAAGGCGAAATCGGCAACCTGAAAAGATTTAAAGACGATGTACGAGAAGTAGATTCCGGTTATGAGTGCGGTTTGAATATCAAAGGTTATAACGATGTGAAAGTTGGCGATGTGATTGAAGCCTACAAAATTGTTGAAACCAAGAAAACTCTTTCCTGATCCGGCGAAATAATCCTGTATTTAATCATTAAGTCCCTCTAAGGAAATGTCATCTCACAGAATAGATAAAGTTGAAAGATTGTTGAAAGAAGAAATCAGCCTGATCTTTCTTCAAAAACTACAGGAACGGGAAATCGGATTTTTAACAATTACGCAGGTAAAAGTAAGCCCTGATTTAAAACAAGCTAAAGTATATTTTTCAGTTCTCGAAAAGGAAAAACGCGAACTTGTTCTTGATAAAATTCAAAACAAAATAAAATTTATCAGAAGCGAATTAGCTCACAGGATTAATCTTAAGTTCACACCGGAGCTGAAATTTTTCTTAGATGACCGGCTCGATTACGTTGAAAGAATTGAAAACCTCATAGATAAAATCCACCGGAAGGATGATCACAAATCAAACAACTGATTTTTCCGGTTTTGATTTTTCTGCCGGGCAGTCCATCCTGATTGATAAACCATTAAAGTTTACTTCGTTTAAAGTTATTCATCTCATCAGAAAAGCAATTAATGTTAAACGTGTTGGTCACACCGGAACACTTGATCCTATGGCAACAGGGTTGTTGATAATACTTACAGGAAAGAACACTAAAAAGATGAATGATTTTCTTGATCTGGATAAATCTTATTCTGGAACTATTCTGCTCGGTAAATCATCGCCTTCTATGGATACAGAAACCGAAATGGAATCAAGAGAAATACCTTCGGACTTGAGTGATAATGTGATTTTAAAAACGCGCAATAGGTTTTTAGGAAATATTAGCCAGATTCCGCCAATGTATTCGGCATTAAAAGTTAATGGCAAGAAGTTGTATGAGCTTGCACGTAAAGGAAAAACTATAAAAAGAGAACCCAGGAGGGTGAATATTTCACGTTTCGGGATTACTAAAATTGATCTGCCTGAAATCCATTTCGAGGTTGATTGTTCAAAAGGGACATACATTCGTGTGCTGGCAAATGATTTTGGAGAAACTTTGGGATGCGGAGGAGTTCTTAGTTCACTCAGAAGAACAGCAATTGGTGATTATAAAGTTGAAAACGCGATGAAATTGGACGATTTTATTCATAATATATCATCGTTGAGCAAAGATAAACTCTAACAATTAAATTTATTTTTCAGCGAAAAAAGGGTATATTTACAAGATTTATTTCTATATAATGAAGAATGCGAATTTATCGAGATTTAAAAGATGTAACATATGATGAAAATAGCATTGTAACGCTGGGAACTTTTGATGGTGTTCATATCGGACATAGGGAGATTATCGATACAGTTGTTAATAAAGCTGATAAACTGGGAGGAAGAAGTTTTGTAATCACCTTTTACCCGCACCCGCGCAAAGTTATATCCGGCGATAATCAATTAAAGCTCCTCAACACGCCAGATGAAAAAGCAGTCTTGCTTGAAGCATTGGGCGTAGAGAATCTGTTGATTATTAATTTCACAAAAGAATTTTCCCGATTAACTCCTGATGAATTTGTTGATAAAATAATTTTAAAAACGATTGGTGCGAAAGAAATAGTAATTGGTCACGACCATCATTTCGGTAGAGGAAGGGGAGGTAACATAGATTTTTTAATTGATAAAGGAAAGGAAGCAGGTTTTAAAGTAACAGTGATTCCCGAATATAAAACAGACGATGTTGGCATAAACAGTTCGCTTATTCGTAAAGAATTAAGAGCTGGTGAGATTGCCAACGTAAATAAATATCTCGGAAGGTTTTATTCTTTTACCGGTAAAGTAGTTAAAGGTGATGGACGAGGTAAAGAGCTTGGATTCCCGACAGCTAATCTGAAAACGGAAAACAACGATAAATTGCTTCCTGCAATAGGCATTTATGCAGTCGAATTATTTATCGAAAACCAAAAGCATCTTGGTCTTTTAAGCATAGGCAGAAGACCAACATTTTATGAACAGGGTGAGCTGGTTGCCGAAGTTTATATTTTTGATTTTAACGAAAATATTTACGGTAAAGATGTAACTCTAAATGTAGTAGGACGAATAAGAGGAGAAGAAAAATTTTCATCTGCCGATGAATTGATAGACAGGATGAACATAGATAAAAAAATAGGTTTGGAAATATTAAAAAAAGTTAAATAATTAATTCCGGTAGCTACTGGGATTACATCGTACATCTAATTAAAGGAAATAAGAAATGACTAAAGAAGAAAAGCTTGAGATTGTTAAAAAGTTCGGAGAAAATGAGAAAGATTCGGGAAGATCTGAAGTTCAGATTGCAGTCCTTACAAAAAGGATAAATGATCTTACAAGCCATTTTGATAAACACAAAAAAGACCATCATTCAAGAAGAGGATTGATGATGATGGTTGGTAAAAGAAGAAGATTACTCGATTATCTTTCAAGAAAAGATATTGGGAGATATCGAACTATTATTAAAGAATTGAATATCAGAAAGTAAGGATTTTACAAATGTTAATATCTAAAGAAGTTGAAATAGGCGGAAAAACCTTTTCGTTTGAAACAGGCAGGTTTGCCAAACAGGCGAACGGTGCAGTGATGGTACGCTATGGAGATACAATGGTACTTGTTACTGCCGTTGCCCAAAGCGAACCAAAAGAAGATCAGGATTTTTTCCCGTTGCAGGTTGAATACAGAGAAAAAACATCCGCTGCAGGAAAATTTCCAGGCGGTTTTATAAAAAGAGAGGGAAGACCAACCGAAAAAGAAATTCTCAGCGCAAGACTTATCGACAGACCGATCCGTCCGTTATTTCCAAAGGATTTTAATAACGAAACCCAGGTTATTGCATTCGTTCTTTCTTACGATGGAGAAAACGATGCCGACGTTCTCGGTGCTGCTGGAGCTTCAGCAGCTTTAACAATATCGGATATTCCCTTTGATGGACCGATTGCGGAAGTTCGTGTTGGAAGAGTTGACGGAGAGTTTGTTGTTAATCCAACCGAAAGCCAGATAAAAACAAGCGACCTTGAACTGGTAGTTGCCGGAACAGCTGATTCAATAATTATGGTTGAAGGTGAATCACGCGAAGTAAGCGAAACGGATTTGCTCAATGCATTACAGTTTGCACAGGCGGAGATCAAAAAAATTGTTGATCTTCAAATTGAATTGAAAGAAGCAGTTGGAAAAGTCAAATGGGATGTTCAGCCTAAGGAAATCGATGAAACATTAAAGAAAGATGTTTACTCAATTGCTGAAGAAAAACAAAAACAGGTAGTTTATTCAGTTCTCACAAAAGAAGAAAGATCATCGAAGAATAAGGAAATACTTGCTGAAGTAAACACTGCTTTAACAGAAAAATATCCAGAACAGGAAAAAGTTATCGGTGAGATTATACACGATATGGAAAAAGAAATGATGCGGGATAGAATTTTAAACGAGGGAATCAGGTTAGATGGCAGAGACACAACACAAGTAAGACCGATCAGTATTGATCTTGGTGTACTTCCAAGAACTCACGGTTCTGCATTATTCACACGAGGAGAAACACAGAGCCTTACAACCATTACATTGGGAACTAAAAGTGATGAACAAATAATCGATGGTCTCTCTGAAGAGTATAAAAAGAAATTTATGCTTCATTATAATTTCCCTCCATTCAGTGTCGGAGAGGTTGGAAGAATGACCGGAGTAGGCAGAAGAGAAGTTGGGCATGGTAACCTGGCCGAAAGAGCGTTAAAAATTGTATTTCCCCGGGAGAGCGAATTCCCTTACACCGTTCGCGTTATTTCGGACATTCTCGAATCAAACGGTTCATCTTCAATGGCAACTGTTTGTGCTGGTTCACTTGCAATGATGGAAGCAGGTATTCCAATTAAAAAAGCCGTTTCAGGTATTGCAATGGGACTTGTAAAAGAAGGTGATAAATATGCAATACTTTCCGATATTCTTGGCAATGAAGATCATCTTGGCGACATGGATTTTAAAGTTGCCGGAACTTCGGACGGCATCACTGCTTTCCAGATGGATATTAAGATACAGGGGATTTCATTTGAAATAATGGAGAAAGCATTACACCAGGCAAAGGAAGGAAGAATGCACATTCTTTCAAAAATGAATGAAGCCATCAAACAACCGAGAGAACAGCTATCTACTTACGCACCAAGGTTGATCACGATGCATGTTGAGACTGACCAGATCGGTCTCATAATTGGTCCCGGTGGAAAAACCATCCAGGGAATGCAAAGGTTATACGGTGTTGAAATTAATATCGAGGATGACGGCACAATAAACATTGCATCTCCAAACAGGGAAAATGCGACTAAGTGCAAAGAGTATATTAAAAAACTTACTGCAACACCGGAAGCAGGCGAAGTTTATGAAGGCGTGGTTACCAAGCTTATGGATTTTGGTGCCTTCGTGGAAATCCTTCCCGGCAAAGAAGGGTTGTTGCACATTTCACAGATCGATAACAAGCGTGTTGAAAAAGTATCGGATTATTTTAAACCAGGCGATAAGGTTACGGTTAAGCTCTTGAAAATAGAAAATGGAAAATTTTCATTGAGCAGAAAAGAACTTTTAAATGAAAAATCAAAATCCGAAAAGAATAAAGAAACGGCTTCAAAACCGGGTTCTTAATTAAACCGGATTTGTTTTTCGGAATAAAAAATTTTTACAGGGTTTATTTTTATTAATTAACGGTTCGTATTAATGATTGATATAAACATCATACCTATTGAGATTCTGCTGACATCTCTTTCCGTCATTTTGCTTAATATATATGACGATGCGGATGCGAACCATTTTGATTTTAAGATGAAGTCTAAGATTTCATCAGAAAAGTTTTCATACTATGGTAAAAGAAATTATTATAAATTCTACTTCTACGCAGACCCGCGTAGCCATTACGGAAGATGGAAATTTAGTAGACTTTTTTGTTGATTATCCCGAAAACAGGAGAATGGTGGGGGATATTTATCTCGGCAGAGTTGCCAGGGTACTGCCCGGTATAAGAGCTGCCTTTATTGATATCGGGATGAAACACGATGCCTTTCTTCATTTTTCAGATATCGGTGAAAGAACTCATCAACTTCAGGAAATGCTTGGTGAAGATATTCCCGAAGAGGATGAAGACGATAAAAACTCAAACGGGGATGAGGCAAATGGTTCGGAAACTTCAACAGAAAGACCGCGTGAATTCAGTGTTCCCAAACTTCGTAAAGGACAGGAAATCATTGTACAAATCGCTAAAGAACCGGTAAAGAACAAGGGGGTTCGCGTCACATCAGCTGTTTCACTTCCGGGAAGATTTTGTGTTCTGCTTCCTTATGATAACAAAATTGGTGTATCAAAAAGAATAACAGATTACAAGGAAAGAAGAAGATTACGCTCAATAGCCCGCGGTATTCTTCCGGAAAATTATGGATTGATAATCCGGACTGTTGCTAAAAATCAATCTGAAGAAGCGTTGAAAGATGATCTTGAACTTCTTTCAAAAACGTGGGATCAGGTTAAGGAAACTGCGCAGGCAGAAGAACCGCCTGTGTTGATACACCAGGATTTGAATACTACATCGAGTGTTATAAGAGATCTTTTCAATTCTGATATAACAAAGGTTTTTATAGATTCAAAAAAATTGTTCAGGGAAATAAAAAATTATGTGAAGCTTGTTCATCCATCGTTTACAGATAAAATTGAACTATACAAATCCGGTAACGCAATATTTGATGACTTTAATATAGAACAGCAAATAAACACATTAATCGGAAGAAAAGTTCCGCTGCCAAGCGGCGGACATATAATTATTGAGCATACCGAAGCAATGGTCGTTATTGATGTGAACAGCGGCAGGTATGCTAAAAGTAAAGAGCAGGAACAGAACTCACTTAAGACCGATCTTGAGGCTTCAAGAGAAATAGCCAGACAAATGAGACTGCGGGATATCGGAGGAATAATTGTTATTGATTTTATTGATCTGGAAGAAGAAAAAAATCGCAAAAAAATATTTGATGAATTAAGAAAAGAGTTTCGAAAAGACCGTGCAAAAGTTTCCGTATTGCCCATGTCTGATTTTGGATTGGTGCAGATTACACGACAGAGAATTCGTCAAAACATAATGCAGGCAATGAAAGAAACCTGTCCCGTTTGCCAGGGAACAGGTTTGATAACAAAAGAATCGCATTTGGTATATGATATTGAATCGATGCTAAAGAAATTGAAAAAACGATCTAATGAAAGAAGCCTGATCATAAGATGTCATCCGGTCACTGCCGCAAAACTGAGAGACGGTAAAATAAAATTTTTAACAAAGCTACAACTTAAAAACCTTACTCGTTTGAAATTAGAAGAAGATGAGAAAATCACACCCGGTAAGTTCCAATTTATTTCGGCAAAAACCGGTGAAGAGTTAACAAAATTAATTGATTAAGTTTTAAACTGGGAAATAATTAAAATAATTTATTCAGCGGAGGAAAAAGAAATGAAATTTTTCATAGATACAGCAAACATTGATGAAATAAAAGAAGCAGCATCACTTGGAATACTGGATGGCGTTACAACTAACCCATCTTTGGTTTCTAAAGAAGGCAAAGATTTTAGAAAACTACTGGATGAGATATTAAAAATTGTTGATGGACCAATCAGCGCCGAAGTTGTAGCCACCGATTATAATGGTATTCTGAAAGAGGCAAGAGAATATGCTGCTATTCATAAAAATATAGTTGTTAAAGTTCCGTTAATTAAGGAAGGATTAAAAGCAGTTAAAACTCTTTCTGATGAAAAAATAAATACGAATGTAACTCTTTGCTTTTCACCTTCGCAGGCTCTTTTAGCTGCAAAGGCTGGTGCAACATATATTAGTCCGTTTGTGGGAAGACTGGATGATATAAGCACAAACGGAATGGATTTGATTTCACAAATTGTACAGATATACAGAAACTATGATTATCAAACCCAGGTTCTTGTGGCAAGTATTCGTCATCCGCTTCACTTAGTTGAAGCTTCGCTTATCGGTGCAGATGTTTGTACTATGCCGTTTTCAGTCATCGATAAATTATTCAACCATCCGCTAACTGATAACGGGCTGACAAAGTTTTTAAGCGACTGGAAAAAATTAACTGATAAAAAATGATTTTCTCATACTGTATAGAGAATATAAAATGAAGTTTACACGCTTCAATAAAATTCATAAATCCCTCGGTGCAAAAATGGTTGAGTTTGCCGGTTATGAAATGCCGATCCAGTATTCATCCATTATTGCAGAGCATAAAGCTGTAAGAAATTCAGTCGGGATTTTTGATGTTTCTCATATGGGTGAAATTTTTATTACCGGGAAAAGAGCTTTAGAATTTATACAATTAATAACTGTAAACGATGCATCAAAGCTTATTCCCGGTAAGGTACAATATTCGGCAATGTGTTATGAAGATGGTGGAATTGTAGATGATTTCCTTGTTTATAATTTGGCTGCAAACGAGTATTTGCTTGTTGTAAATGCATCCAACATCGAAAAAGATTTTAACTGGATGAACGAGCAGAATAATCTGGATGTGGATATCAGTAACCTTAGCGATGAATATTCCCTTTTAGCTGTGCAGGGACCAAATTCGGAAAAGGTAATTGAAAAATTATCTGGCAATAATGTTGATCTCGAATATTATCATTTTAAAAAAGTCTCCATCACCGGTGTTGATATGATAGTCTCACGAACTGGTTACACAGGTGAGCTTGGATACGAACTCTACTTTACCGGGTCTGAAGAAACAGCAGAGAAAGTCTGGAATGCGATATTCGAAGCAGGAAAAGAATTTGATATTCAACCTGTGGGATTAGCAGCACGGGATTCATTAAGAATGGAAATGTGTTTTTGTCTTTACGGGAACGATATCGATAAAACCACAAATCCGATTGAAGCCGGATTAGGTTGGATTACTAAGCTCAATAAGGAAAATTTTATAGGGCAAGATTCATTAAAAAGGATTAAAGAGGAAGGAATAAAAAGAAAGCTTGTTGCAATGATATCCGATGAAAAAACTTTCCCGAGACAGGGTTATGATATTACTGTTGATGGAGACAAAGTTGGAACTATCACCAGTGGAACAGTCAGTCCGAGTTTGGAAAAACCGATTGCTCTTGGTTATGTAAATAAAGAATGTATGCCTGAAGGAACAAAAGTTAATTTTCTGGTGAGGGGCAAAGAAGTTCCGGCACAGGTTGTTAAGCCCCCGTTCATAAAAAAATAAATTAATAACTGTTTATGAAACTTAATGTGCTGTTATCCCCACTTAATGCAGATGAGTTATATTTTACACAAAAAACCACTGTTGTTATCGATGTGCTGCGGGCATCTACAACTGTAATTGCAGCTCTCTCGAATGGTGCAAAAGAAGTTATTCCCGTTGGAACAGTAGAGTTTGCAGTTAAAGTTTCCGGAGGTATGTTCGGTGGACAAACATTAATCGGGGGCGAGAGAAATACAAAAAGAATTGAAGGATTTGCGCTCGGCAATTCTCCACTGGAATATACCCGGGAAGCTGTTGAAAACAAAACAATAGTTTTTTACACTACAAATGGTTCTAAAGCTATAGCACGGGCAAAATTCTCAAATGATTTATTTGTATGTTCATTTAACAATTTACTTGGGATGGCACAACACCTTGTAAAGCTAAATAAAGATGTTGAAATTCTTTGCGCCGGACATAATAATTTATTCTCACTTGAAGATACTGTGTGCGCAGGTATGCTTGTCGAAAGAATTAAACGACTCAATCGTTCTGCAAAAATTTCGGATTCATCCATAGCCGCCCAGGTATTGTATGAAAAATTCGGAGATAATATTCTTAAAATGCTTGAAAATGCCGAGCATGGAAAAAGATTAATACAAAACGGATTTAAAAAAGACATAGAATATTGTAGTCATTATAACATTACGAAAAACATTCCTTATTTTGATGGAAATGCATTAAGATTACTTGATCAGAAACCGGTGGAGAAGAAATCGTAAACTAAGTGAAAAGCTGAGTTGGCATGGCTGTTAAACGAAAAACAAATAGCAAAACAAAAAAGAATAACAAAGAAAATTACTTTAGCATTTCTTCGGATAAAAAGAAAAAGATCCTCGGCATATTCCTGATCCTGTTTTCTTTTTTCCTCTTCCTCAGCATTTTATCGTATGATAGAAGGGATGAAGCTAATCTAACAGGATTGTTTTCTGCCGTCTCACCTGCAGATGAAATTTTCAACTGGGGAGGAATAATAGGAGCAAATTTTGCCAACTTCTTTATTAAGTCTATTGCCGGATATTTTTCATTAGTTTTTCCCGTACTATTCTTTCTCTGGGGAATTTCCCTATTCAAGAAAATCTCCTTGAGACTATTGATTCATGCATCCAATTCCCTTCTGATCAGCGCAATAATAGTAGCAACTTTCTTCGGCGTACTTAGATCGAATTATAATATTTTTACGGGAAGCTACGAATTATCCGGTGCTGTCGGTGATTTTATTGGGATGAAACTAAGCGACCTGGTTGGGGGAATTATAAGCATATTGCTGCTGGTTTCATCTATGGTGGTTTTGTTGATCTTTGCTTTCGACATAAAGATTGAAAAAGGTTTTTCCTATTTGAAGAAAATATTTCTTTCTCCCCATCATGCTGATTCATTTAAAACTTCAGAAGACTATGCGGCTGAAAATGGAAATTCCAATCTTCAAAAGATAAAAAAGCTTCGTTCCAACAAAAGAAAAAATGGGAAACAACCGGAGTTAACGGCTGAGTCATTAATGAGCGATGAAGAAATTCAGACAAACATTAGAATTGTGCGTAAGGATGAAACCCCTGAAGCAATTCAGGAAAACAAAATCCTTGATGACGAAAGAAAAAAAGTCGATCTTGAAAAAACAGGTGAAGCTCCTGTTAGAAAACCAGGTAATGGAAAAGAAGATAAACTGCCGGATCCATGGGATGAGAAAATAAATTATAAAATGGTTGGAATCGATCTGCTCGATTCAACAACAGAAGAAGATTTCCAGGTTGCCGAAGAAGAGTTAACGAGAAACGCTGAACTTTTAAAAGAAAAACTGAAACTTTTTGATATCGAAATAAAAGACATTTCTGTTACTCCCGGCCCGGTTGTTACTCTCTATGAAATAGTTCCTGCACCAGGAGTAAAGATCAGCCGTATTGTTGGTCTGGAAAACGATATTGCGCTTGCGTTAGCAGCAAGAGGAATACGAATAATTGCACCAATTCCAGGAAAAGGTGCAATCGGTGTGGAAATACCAAATGCAAAAGCTTCACTTGTAAATGCAAGATCGGTTTTAGGAAAAATCCATGATTCAAAAGCAGAGTTGCCGGTTGCAATTGGCAAGACCATAAGCGGTGATGTGTTCACGACTGATCTTTCTCAAATGCCTCACCTGCTGATCGCCGGTTCAACGGGATCAGGAAAGAGTGTTGGGATAAACATGATCATAAGTAGTCTTCTTTACAAAAAACATCCATCCGAAGTTAAGTTCGTGCTTATTGATCCAAAAAAAATTGAGTTATCATTCTATAATAAATTAAGGAAACATTACCTTGCCGTTTCGCCCGATCTGGATGAAGAAATTATAACCGAACCACAAAATGCAGTTATCATTCTTAAATCGGTTGAAACAGAAATGGAAAAAAGATACGATAGACTTGCTAAAGCCGGCGTAAGAAATATTGTAGATTACAACAAGAAAATATCTAATCCTAAAACAAGACCGCACGATACAGAAACAATCAAACATCATCAGCTACCCTATCTTATTGTTATTGTTGATGAGCTTGCCGACCTTATGATAACTGCTGGTAAAGATGTTGAAGAACCGATAACAAGGCTTGCACAGTTAGCACGTGCAGTTGGTATTCATCTTGTTCTGGCAACCCAGCGTCCTTCGGTAAATGTTATTACGGGTGTGATAAAAGCAAACTTCAGTTCAAGAATTGCATACCAGGTCGCGACAAAAATCGATTCGCGTACAATCCTGGATATGAACGGCGCAGAACAATTGTTAGGTAAAGGCGATATGCTTTTCCTGCCAACTGGTTCTCCAAAACCGATTCGTATGCAGAATGCATTTATCTCAACGGATGAAGTCGAAAGAATTACAAATTATATATATTCACAGGAGGGATATTCCAAAGCGTATTTTCTGCCATCTATTTATGAAAAGAAGAACTCTAAATCCGGCAGCTTCCTGATGGATATGGATCCGATGTTTGAGGATGCAGCACGGGTTATCGTTCGTCATCAGCAGGGCTCTGTCTCCCTTTTGCAGCGCAGATTAAAATTAGGATATTCGAGGGCGGCAAGAATTGTAGATCAGCTTGAAGAAGCAGGTATTGTAGGTCCAAACGATGGAAGTAAAGCCAGGCAGGTGCTTATAGAAAATGAGGAACAATTAGAAACTTTATTGCGTGCTTTGTAATCGATCATTGACAGATTAATAAAATGAAAAAAATATTATTTGTTATTTGTTGTTTTATCATAATCTTATCCGGCAATTCGTTTTCACAATCTGATGGCAAAGAATTGCTTGAACAGCTTCGTTCAAAATTTGATTCTATTCAGGACTTATCGGCAGAGTTTGTTCAAAAGACAAACGGTAAGAACATTCAAAGCGGCATGCTGTTTTATAAAAAGACTAACAAGCTCAGGATAAACCTGAATTCACTTATCATAATTAGCAATGGCAAAACATCATGGAGTTATAATAAGAAAGAGAATAAAGTCATCATCAGCAATTACGATGATACTGACCCCGGTGTTTTTTCAATAGATGAGATTGTTTACAAATTCCCTTCTCATTGCGATGTTACTTCAAGAGTTGAAAACGGTGAAAGAATTTTGACGCTTACCCCCAACAGTTATACATACAACTTTGATAGTATTGAACTCTGGCTGAATAAGGAGGATCTTATCAGTAAAGTTTTAATATCCGACCCCACGGCTGGTAAAACAGAAATACTTTTTTCAGATTATGAACTTAACCAGAATTTAGCGGACTCGGAATTTTCATTTGTCCCACCGGAAGGAAGTAAAGTTATTGACCTCAGATGACATAAAAAGCCGTTCTTTACTGAAAGCTTTTTTAAATTACGGAATATCGGCGGTACTTGCTGTTTTATTTCTGTACATAGCTTTTTACGATGTCAATTTTGGAGAAGTTCTAAAACTTACGTCACAAGCTTCGGTTTTCTGGATTATAATTTTTATAATTTCTTTTTACGCGGGACATATTATAAGAACGCTAAGATGGAAAGTAATAATTCACTCCGTTAAACCCGATGCATCATTCAAGCATTTATTCGGTGCATTGATGGTAGGCTACGGCGTCAATTGTATTACACCAAAGCTTGGAGAAATAACGCGTGCCGTTTTGCTTGGAAGATGGGAAAAGTTATCACGTTCCTCAATGCTGGGTACGGTTATAGTAGAAAGAGTAATTGATATTGTCTCTCTGGGTTTTGCAGTTCTTGTTTCTGCTTATATCTGGAGAGAAAGCCTTTACGAAAAGTTCCTGTGGCTGGAATCAACTTTATATATTGCGGGGATATTAATGCTTAGTATCATAATCATCATTTACCTCACAGTTGTATACAAAGAAAAATTCTATGGTATTATTATAAAACTCTTTGGTAAAATATCGGAAAAAGTTGCACAAAAACTCGCATATATTTTTGAAATGCTGACACTGGGATTTTCAAGTCTTAAAGGAGTTAAGAATTATTCGCTAACAATTTTACTGACTGTTATTCTGTTACTTGTGTATGCATTTAGTTCTTACGTGGGATTTTTTATGTTGTCGATGAATCAAATCCAGCCTGTTACTTACCAAATGGGATGGGTATTAATGAGCATTGCGGCAATAGGTGTAATCATTCCTACTCCCGGAGCAACTGGTTCGTATCACGCGCTAGCGAAATCTACGCTGGTATTGCTTTTCGGTTTTGATGAAACCGTCAGTGTTGCTTATGCTTTTTTAACTCATATTATATCTTACTTTTTATTTATCTTCACAGCCTTAATCATTTTCTTTGCACTTAACAAACAACGAAATAATTTGTTCAAAACAATAGAAACCAATCCGGACAAAATGTGAAAAAAACATCAGTGCTGATTTTTCTTCTTCTTTTTGAAAATTCTGCTTTCCCTCAAGGTGAAGTGAAAGGAGTAATGGGAATAGATTTTCTCAGTATTCCATCAATGCAGGATTATATAAATCAAAGTGGTATTGCTTCGTCAGATAATCAGCTAAGGAGCTTTGTTTCTGCTGTAATTTTTGCAGGTGAAGGTGGACTATACTTAGGTAAATCATTCATATTTACAGGTGAGCTTGCTTATGAAATCTATTCATTCACCGATGTAAAATTTGATACAGGCAAAGATGAACTGGCTTTTA